>AGTN01681280.1_pt1 | contig 17189 bp, 13 predicted proteins | sample 314218 | NCBI WGS metagenome assembly AGTN01 (sample SAMN02954264, study PRJNA73603) | bioreactor metagenome | biome: terrestrial; feature: non-aerated bioreactor; material: poplar woody material; isolation source: poplar biomass | place: USA | collected 2006-12 | reverse complement strand
TGTTTGTAGAGAAAAGAGAAATAACAATAATAAAAGCAAATAACCAATAATCAATATAATGACAGAAAAAAGGACAAATTGTTTTTTAGCGAGTTTATTATTTATCGTTTTATTCTGCTGGGTAAGTTGTGGCTTGGATAAGAACAAGGGTGAGGGAAAAACGAGTATCAGCGGCATCTACCCGCACCTGGCTTACTATAATGACGAAGGCGAATGTGGTACGGGAGCAGTGGTTCCCTGGGCAGGAAGCCTGTGGGTGATTACCTACGGCCCTCATTTGCCTTACGGCTCATCCGATAAATTATACCAGATCACCTCCGGTTTGCAGCAAATGGTTCGTGACGAGAGTATCGGCGGGACTCCCGCCAACCGGATGATCCACAAAGAAAGTAATCAACTTTTTATCGGGCCCTATGCCATTGATGCGCAAGGGAACGTAGGTATAATCCCATATACCGTTATGCCCGGAAGGCATACGGGTAACGCGCGTCATTTGACGGATCCCGTCAATAAGATCTACTATGGCACCATGGAAGAAGGATTTTATGAAGTGGATGTGAATACGCTGCAAGTAAAAGAGTTGTTCCGCGACGGAAATGTGGATCGCAAGCCCGGAGAGATGGTGCAGGAAGCGGCGTTGTTGCCCGGTGCTCATGGTAAAGGCCTTTATTCGGGGCAGGGAGTGTTGGTGTATTCCAACAACGGAGAAGCTACACAGGAAGCATTGCATAAATTTGATGTGGAGGCCGGCTCCCTTTCGGAATGGGATGGTAAAGAATGGAAATTAGTACGCCGGAATCAGTTCGTTGAAGTAACCGGCCCCGGAGGAATATATGGTAATCCGAATCCTGAAACCGACCCGATCTGGGCGACCGGGTGGGATCATAAGTCCCTGTTGCTCGGCGTACGGGATGCGACGGAAGGATGGCACTTTTACCGTTTGCCGAAAGCGAGTCATAGTTATGACGGTGCACATGGGTGGAATACCGAATGGCCCCGTATTCGCGACATAGGCACGGAAAAGCAACCGGATTATCTGATGACGATGCATGGAATGTTTTGGGATTTTCCCGGTACGTTCACGGTCGCAAACAGCACCGGCATACGTCCCCGTTCCGCTTACCTGAAAGTAATCGGTGATTTTACAAGATGGAAAGACCAATTGGTTTTCGGCTGTGATGACTCTGCCCAAAGAGAATTCCTTAACAAGCGTAAAGCAAAAGGGAATATTGAAGGACCCGGACAATCCAATTCAAACCTTTGGTTTACCTCCGTCTCTACGCCGGATGAGTTAGGCCCGGCCACAGCGGAAGGAGCGGTCTGGATTGGAGAGAAGGTAAATGCAAACGAATACTCGGAACCATTCCTGTTTACCGGTTGGGCACATCGTTCCGGTTGGGTGAAGAATGAAGGAAAAAGTCCGGTCACGCTTACGTATGAAATAGATAAGAATGGTAATAACCAATGGACAACGCTGAAAACAGTGGAAGTGGAGAGCGGAAAGTCGGTGAATATCAAATTTGATGCCACAGAAACAGGAGAATGGATTCGGGTAAAGCCGGATAAAGAGACTTTATTGACGCTGACGTTTTCCTATACGAATCCCGATCAGAGAAAAAACATTCCGGATGCCATCTTCAGAGGCCTTGCCGAGGTAAATGCAACCGCTTCCGCGGGTGGATTGCTTTACGGTTTGGGCGATAATCGGCGAGCGCTTGGATTGCTTGCCAGTGAAACGATTAATGGAAAGACTACTGAGACCGGATACTATGAAATGGGAGTAGAGCTAAAGCTGGAACGAAAAGAAGATATTGAAACAGCCGGTTTTATCCGTGACAAATTTGCTATTCCCCAACAAGTAGTGGAGATAGACAAAGGCTCCGTTTTGGTTATCGATGATAAAAACCGGCGGTGGAGATTGCCTTTGGGGGAAAATGCTTACAACTCTTTGACCGATCAGGGACTGTTGCGTATATGCCGTGAAGTAGCCACTGAGCGGGATCTGTTCAGTTGCCACGGAACCTTTTATGAACTGCCGGCGGAAAATGCGGACGGATATGCCAAGATCCGCCCGATAGCTTCCCATCATTACCGGATCAATGATTATGCATCCTACCGGGGAATGCTTATTCTTACAGGTGTTACCCCGGAAGAAGGAAAGAAAAACCCGCATATCATTGTTTCGGAAGACGGGAAAGCGGCCGTTTGGGCGGGTGTCATCGATGACCTCTGGAAATTGGGAAAACCAACGGGCAAAGGAGGTCCATGGGTGAATTCGGACGTGAAAGCGAAGATTGCTTCCGATCCTTACCTGATTGGTTTTTATGATCAACGGGAATTAACCTTATCGCACACCTCGGAAAATGAGGTGAAGATCACAATGGAGGTAGATCCGACGGGAAATGGCGATTGGATGGAATATAGCGTTTATACTCTAAAGCCGGGACATGAACTATATCAGCTATTCCCGGGATCTTTCGAGGCGCGTTGGATCCGGTTTATTTCGGATACCGATACAAACGTAACGGCATGGCTGGAATACAAATAGTCTTATGAAAAGAAATAGTCTTATGAGAAAATACGGTGTAGTTTTATTGTTCGCGATAATTGCGAATATGGTAACGGCACAATCGGCCTCTCTTCTGGTGGAAGCGGAAAATTTCAATAATAAAGGCGGCTGGGTGGTCGACCAGCAGTTTATGGACCTGATGGGATCGCCTTACCTGATGGCGCATGGAATGGGCGTGCCGGTAGCCGATGCCGAAATGGCTGTCGAGTTTTCCGCCACGGGTGAATATGAAGTATATGTCCGTACCTTTAACTGGACCTCTCCATGGCATGAGGGTGAAGGGCCGGGGAAATTTCAACTCAGGTTAAATGGAGAAAAAATTGGATCGGTATTGGGTAGTACGGGCAATGAATGGTATTGGCAAAAAGCAGGAAAAGCAGATATTAAGAGAAAGGATAATATTATTACCCTGCAGGATCTGACCGGATTTAACGGTCGGGTGGATGCGATCTACTTTACTCAAAGTAATATTTTTCCTCCAAACGAATCGGAAATTTTAGGCCAATTCAGAAAACAGAGGCTCGATATACCCGAAGAACCTCAAAAAGCAGGCGAATTTGATTTGGTGGTAGTGGGAGGCGGAGTGGCCGGAACCACCGCTGCCATATCAGCTGCGAGGTTAGGGTTGAAAGTCGCTTTAATTCAGGATCGGCCTGTCCTCGGAGGAAACAACAGTTCGGAGGTTCGTGTGCATCTTGGAGGAAGAATCAACGTAGAGCCTTATCCTGCATTGGGTGATGTGGTCAGGGAAATCGGCCCTTCGCGTGGCGGCAATGCCCAGCCGGCGGATTTTTACGAGGATGAGAAAAAAATACAAATGGTGCTGGCAGAAGAGAACATATCACTCTTTACCAATTGCCGGGCATTTGCCGTCAAAACAGAAGGCCCTTCTATTACCGCAGTATACGCACGGCATATTGAAACCTCGGAAGAACTGTCCTTTACCGCACCGCTGTTTGCGGATTGTACCGGCGACGGAACCATTGGGTTTCTTGCCGGAGCCGATTACGCCATAGGACGCGAGTCCAGCGATGAATTTGGTGAACTTACAGCTCCAGAGACACCAGACAAGATGACCATGGGAGTATCCGTGCAATGGTACTCGGCGGAAGAAAATCAACCTGTCGACTTTCCGGTATTTCAATATGGAGTGGAATTTGACGACGAAAGTGCGGAACAGGTGACCATGGGTGAATGGACATGGGAAACCGGAATGAATTATGATCAGATCAATGAATTTGAGCGGATCCGTGATTACGGCCTGCAAGTGGTTTATTCCAACTGGTCGTGGTTGAAGAATTTTAGTACTGATAAAGAAAAATATAATAATCGAAGACTGGATTGGGTTGCTTATATTGCAGGCAAAAGGGAATCACGCCGGTTGTTGGGCGACCATATTTTGAAAGAGCAGGATCTCACGGATTTTGTTATTTATCCCGATGCTTCCGCACCTACTACCTGGACCATAGACCTGCACTATCCCGATCCTAAAAACACGGAACATTTTCCGAATAATGAGTTCTTATCTATTGCCGTACATAAAGCGATCCATCCTTATCCGATACCTTATCGCTGTCTTTATTCCCGGAATATTGACAACCTGTTTATGGCAGGAAGAAATATCAGTGTTACTCATGTGGCGTTAGGTACCGTACGGGTAATGCGCACTACAGGTATCATGGGAGAAGTGGTAGGAATGGCCGCATCGGTAGCTGCTAAACACAATACCAATCCCCGCGGTGTTTACAATAATCATTTGGATGAATTGAAAAGACTGATGAAAGCGGGCGTGGGTAAATATGAGATTGAGAATGTGCAGGAGTACAATTTAGGAGGATCATTGGGGCCAAAAGTGAATACCCTAGGCAATACCTCCGTAATATCCGCCGTGGCTCTATAAATTAAAAAGTTATTTTTCTATCCGTTCCCGTGATTTCCAAAAGAAAATCATGTAAATTTGCAGGTATACCGTAAAACAAATCAGATAACTATGTTTGCAAAAGAAATCTATATCGGAAGAAGAGAAAAGCTGAAAGCCCAGTTTCAAACAGGAAAACTGCTTTTTCTCGGGAACGACGAGTGTGGTATCAACTACGCCGACAATACCTATTTTTATCGGCAGGACAGTACGTTTCTCTATTATTTTGGAATCAATAAGCCCGATCTCATAGCCCTGATCGATATAGACGAAGATAAGGAATATATTTTCGGTGACGATGCAACGATTGATCTGATTGTCTGGACAGGCTCCCAACCCCGGATCGAAGAACTGGTAGAACAGGCCGGTATCCGGCACACAGGGAATTTATCGGAATTCCGAACAAAGATAGCCGGATTCGACAATCAATCCGTAAGATATTTACCGCCTTACCGTCCCGAACATATCCTGAAACTGAACGATTTTCTGGGGTATTCCGTCGAAGAAGCATCGGCTAAAGCAAGCAGGGATTTTATCGTGGCGGTAGCCAATCAGCGAAATATCAAGTCGGAAGAAGAGATTGAAGAGATTGAAAAAGCAGTGGATGTAACCGCCGATATGCACTTTGCGGCGATGCATTATGCCCGCGCGGGCATGACGGAAGCGCAAGTAACCGCCAAAGTGCACGAAACGGCCATTGCAGCGGGAGGAAATCTCTCTTTTCCGATCATCGCCACCATCAACGGACAGTTTTTGCACAATCATTATCACGGAAATACCATCAAAGAAGGTGAATTATTTCTTCTGGATGCAGGGTATGAGACGCCGTTGGGATATGCCGGCGACATGAGCAGTACGTTTCCCGTATCCCGGAAATTTACCGGACGGCAGAAAGATATCTACCGCATAACGCTCGATGCACATCATAAAGCCATTGAACTGGCGAAACCCGGTGTGAATTTCAGAGATGTACACCTGCAAGTGGGTGAAGCGATTTTCGATGGACTTAAAGCTCTCGGATTAACCAGAGGAGATACGAAGGAGGCTGTCGCCAATGGAACGCATGCGCTTTTCTTCCCGTGCGGAACGGGGCATTTGATGGGATTGGATGTGCACGATATGGAAAATCTCGGCGAACAGATCGTCGGGTATGACGACGTTCCCAAAAGCACCCAGTTCGGGTTGAAATCGCTGCGTCTGGGCAGGGAATTGCAGCCGGGTTTTGTGCTGACCATTGAGCCGGGTATCTATTTCATCCCGGAACTAATCGATTATTGGGAAAGCAATAAAATAAACGCGGACTTTATCAATTTCAGAGAAGTCGGTAAATACAAGGACTTCGGAGGAATTCGCAATGAAGAAGATATCCTGATCACCGGAACAGGTAACCGGGTACTCGGAAAACCACTGGCCAAAAGTATTGAAGAGGTGGAACGCGAACGGGAGGAAGCGTTTCGGTAACAAACATCGGTCGGTAACAAATAATTAAGGGGTGCGTTAAAAATGCCATCGGCTCTGTCGATCGTTCTTTTAACACACTTTTTTTTTGTATCCAGACACTCTTATGTTAAAAAACGCATTTTTAACATAACGGATGGATTATATATGATCAATATGATTTACTTTTGCGTCTTAATTCTTCAAAAAGAAAGAGTGTATGGGTTTTATGAGACAAAGTGATAGTGTTAATTCTTTTTTGTTAATAAAAATTAACGGGGGGGGGGGGTAATCCGCCTTATTTCTTCGGCAACCCCGTTCCTGGTTTAAAAATCCATCATTCCGGTTTATCTGTTTTTTCTACCGTATTCTCAAATCCTCTTTTAACGAGGGTGTTTTCTTTTTGCCGTTCCCATTGTGTAACGGCGCAACCTCATTTTCTTTATTTAAAAAATATCCGTCATGTACTTCTCCCAGCTATTGCCGGGAGAAAACCTCATGCGCGGCTTACAAGACCTTCTACTGCCGGCGGGAAAAAACCGCATACTTCAATCTGGATTCGGCATAATCAAACGTAACATTCAGCATATTGGATTGCTATGGTTTCATTAGATATGTGATAACCTGATGGAAAGATGTAATCCAATGAATTATTAATTTAAAAAAAGTAGAGTATGAGAAGAAAGTTAGTTTTGTTTTTAACCCTTTTCTTTGCGGGAATGGGGATTGTTACTGCCCAGACACAGGTACAGGGTACTGTGGCGGATGAGGCAGGAGATCCGGTTATTGGAGCAAGTATCAGGATAAAAGGGACTTCACAGGGTACCGTAACGGATGTAGAGGGTAGATTCAGCCTTTCGGTACCAGTCACAGCGGAAACGTTGGTAATTTCGTATGTGGGAATGACAACCCAAGAAGTTGCGATCGAACCAACGCTGCATGTAATCCTGCAGGCAAGCGAGCATAGCCTTGACGAAGTCGTTATTACTGCTCTTGGAGTATCCCGGGAAAAGAAATCATTGGGTTATGCTATACAAGAGGTGAAAGCCGAAGAATTGACAAAGGCTGGTGCTTTGAGTTTGACGAACTCATTGTCTGGTAAAGTTGCCGGTGTCCAAATCAACCAGTTTGGTGGATCTGTAGGAGCTTCTTCACGTATCGCTATCCGTGGTAACTCTTCATTAAGTGCTGATCAACAACCTTTGATTATTGTAGATGGTGTTCCTATTGCGAACGATACACAACGTTCCGGTGATAATACCTACAATGGTGTGGACTATGGTTCCGGATTGAATGATATAAACCCCGAGGATATCGAATCCATATCTGTTTTAAAAGGGGGATCTGCCGCATTGTATGGTATGCGTGCCGGTAATGGCGTAATTCTTATTACGACTAAATCAGGAAGGAGTACCAATGGAGTGTCTGTTTCGTACGACATGAGCATAACGATGGATCAGGTAACTAATATTCCTAAGTTGCAAAATTCCTATGGACAAGGCCACGATGGAGATGAATGGCATTGGAAAAATGGATCATACTCCAGTTTGAGTTATCAGGATTATGCTGTACAGCATGGTTTTGATTATTCGACAGGTGTTTTTACCGGATATGACGAATCTTGGGGTCCACGTTTGGACGTCGGATTAAAAATATCACAGTATGACAGTAATGGGGAGTATGTAGATTGGGTATCCCGTCCGAATAACGTGAAGGATTTCTTCCAGACGGGGCTTTCCATGAACCACATGATCTCGGTACAGGCGAAAGGAGAAAGAGTAGCTACTCGGGCTTCTCTTTCGTTTCGCGACCAGATAGGCACCGTACCCAATACCGACCAGAAAAGATATTCCGGCCAGATTAATACGGATATGAAGTTGAATGACTATATATCTTATAACATGAATGCGAGTTATACCCGTACACAAAGCGATAACCTGATTACCCAAGGCTATGGTAATAACCCGATCAACTCATTGGTTACTTGGTCCGGACGCCAGATCAACATGAAAACATTAAAAGCGAACTGGGACCAGAAGGACGAGCAAGGTAATTATACCTATTATAACTGGATAGATGAGTATCACATGAATCCATACTTCTCAGTAAATGAGAACACGAATGGTTATCAACGCGACCGTATTTTCGGCAAGTCTTCTTTGTTTTATACGCCATTTGAATGGTTGAAATTTGAAGGGCGTGTAGGTTTCGATTATTATAATGCACAAACTTTTGAAAAACATTATTTTGACAGGGGCGATTGGCCTGATGGAGGTTTCTTGCAACAAACAACCCAGAATACGGAATTAAACGTGGATTTTATTGCTTCCGTCAACAAAACGTTCGGCGATTTTAATCTATTCGGTATTGTAGGAGCCAACTATCGTGACCTGGTATGGGAGACCCATTCTTTGGGAGCGACAGCCTTAACTGTACCGGGCGTATATACCTTGGCAAATAAATCAGGAGATGCGACAGCCACTATTGATCATAGCCATATCCGTTCAAACTCTATTTATGCTAATGCTTCCCTGGGTTGGAAAAACCAGTTATACCTGGATGCGAGCGCACGTAATGACTGGAGTTCTACTATTCACGATGACTTTTTCTATCCATCAGTTAGTGTGAGCTGGATTCCAACTACTTCTTTTGAAAGCATACAAGGAGATGTGCTTTCTTTCTTGAAACTACGTGCAGGTATTGCACAAATCGGTTCTGCAACAAGCGCCTATCGCAACAGTTATTATTATTATGCGGAAACTTCTTCATTTAATGGTGTTGCCCAGATGTATAGGAGCTATACTTATCCTAATTTCGACTTGAAACCGGAAAGTATCACAACTTGGGAAATTGGTACGGAAGTTGGCGTGTTCGATGACCGTTTGCATTTGGACGTGGCTTATTACCAGAAACAGACGAAAGACCAGATTTTGTCGGTTACTACTTCCAATGTGGTCGGATTCTCTTCTATGTTGGTCAATGCCGGACAGATTGATAATAAAGGTATAGAAATTCAGTTGAGGGGTGATATCCTCCGTAATAAGGACGGATTGAACTGGACTTCAACGCTGAACTTTGCCAAAGATAAAAGTAAAATCGTTGACTTGTATCCGGGTTTGGATGCTTACCGTATTGGATGGACCTGGGGTATTTCTACCATGGCCAGGGTCGGTTCTCCGTGGGGCAATTTGGAAGGAACCGGTTATCAGCGAATTACAGTAGAAGATGTGGAAAGCAATTTGGCTACTTCAGACCAGATGGGTGCCATCAAAATGAATGCCAACGGTAGACCTTTGACCGCTTCTGCTGTGGTTATAGGGAACGTTACTCCAGACTATTCGATGGGATGGCGTCAGGATTTCACCTATAAGAATTTGTCATTCGGTTTCTTGTTGGATTTACGGGTTGGAGGTGATATTTGGTCCCAGTCCATGTCTCACTCCTATGCTGCAGGTACTGCTTATGAAACAGCTAAAGACGGTATTCGCGAACGTTTTATTGTCGGAGGTAAAGATGTCCAGACAAATGAGCGTTTCGTGGTGCAGGACGGAAGCGGAAAATGGGTTGAAAATACGATAGAAACGAATGCTCATACTTGGTTTAACTCTTATGGTACTTCCGAGACTTATGTGTTTGACGGCTCTTTCCTGAAACTGCGTGAAATCTATCTCTCTTACGATTTTCCCAGATCTGTTTTGAACAAGGCGAAGTATTTTACTAAAGCTACGGTTTCCCTGATTGGGACGAATTTGGCTTTGCTTTGGGTCGATGCATCTAATACATTGCGTTTGGATCCCGAAGTAGGTGGTGTGTCAAGTGACAGCCGTGGTGTCGGTTTTGAACAGGCCTCTACTCCTGGTTCACGTAGTATCGGTATTAAATTAGGTTTAACGTTTTAATTAAAAAGCTGTAGATTTATGAAAAAAATAATAAAGGTAGTAGCTGCCTCTTTTCTGATATTTGTTGTAGCAGTAAGTTGTACCGGTTCTTTTGATGAAATCAATACGGATCCGGATGCCTATGCTTCGGCACCATATACCAATATATTGGGTAATGTGCTTCGCCGGTCAGCTGAACAATTTAGCGATCTGGACATTGCCCAATGGGCCGGATACGTTTCTGAAATCCAGTATTTGAATGATTACTCGGGTTATATACCGACAAACAATACTTATGGTAACCGTTGGTCTCATTGTTATTGGGGGCATGTGCAGTTGCAGGATATTTTAGACCGGACAGCAGATGGAGAAGAAGGAAACAAGAATATACGCAACGTGTCGATCCTTATACAAAACTATCTGATGTTCATGGCTGTGGATTGTTTTGGAAATATCCCTTATTCCCAGGCATTTAAAGGAAGCCCTGAAAACGGTTCCATACTCCAGACACCCTATGACAACCAATCTGATATTTATCCACAACTATTGGAGAACCTGAAGACGGTGGCTGACAGTTGGGCTTCTGGTTTAGGCCAAGACGAACTTGGTGACGGTGATTTCCTTTTTAACGGAGATGTATCCATGTGGCAAAAATTCTGCAATTCTGTCCGTTTGCGTATTGCGATGCGCATCTCGGCTGTTTATCCTGCTTCGCAATCTATTATTGAAGAGATTTTAAACAATCCGGATAGATACCCGTATATTACGGAAAGTGAAGACAATGCTTATTTCTGGTGGCAGGGGTCTGGTGTCTATTACGAACGGTGGTATAATAACTTTTTGAGTCGTGATGATGATGGTATGGCGGATATTTTTATCGACCATTTGAAGATGATGAATGATCCTCGCCTTTCAGTGTATGCTAAACCTGCCAGAACGGATGGTGAATATCGCGGTTTTGAAAACGGTTCGGCAACAGACCCTGCGGATCGTCACGCTATTTCCCGTATTGGCGCAAAATTCCGTGAAGATCCGGCCGGTTTCACGCCATTTTATCGTGCATGTGAAAATTACTTTATTATGGCAGAGGCAGCCTTGAAAGGATGGAATGTGCCGATGACAGCCGCAGAAGCCTATGAAAAAGCTGTTCGCCTATCAATGGAAGATAATGAAATAGCTGAAGCTGACGCAGACGCCTATTTGTCCGGTGCCGGAGAATGGGACGGAACATTCTCCCGTTTGTACTTTGAAGAATGGGTTGCTTTGTTCAAGCAGAACATAGAAGCTTGGTCATTGTATCGCAGAACAGGCTACCCGACTTATATACACACATCAAAAGCTGCAGATGGTGTATCGCCGAAATATCCCGGAGCCCGTTCTCCGTTTAACGGCATACACAATGATGTTCCGTTCCGTTTTCCGTATCCCGATAACCAATATCAATATAACAGGGAAAATGTAACGGCTGCAGCGGCCAATGTAGAGGATTATATTTGGGGTGAACAAATGTGGTGGGATACCCGCACCGGTGTATATTAAACCTGCATCGATCGTGATAAATAATTCTTTTTACCGGGAGAGTAGCATGACGCCTTTGCTACTCCCCGGTTTTTTCGGCAGAATGGAGTGCTGTCCGGGCCTGAAAATCCAAATGTTCAAAAACTGTTGCAAATTAAAATTTTTGCTATCTTTGTAATGTAAACCATTATTATTATGTATCGTAGTCAACACATTATATCCCTGTATCATAACAATGGGAAACGGTTGTTTTCCTGTTGGATGTGTTGATGAGTTCTTCGTATTCGTTCTTTCTGTTTACTCAAATTCCATTGGGTAATTTTCCGTTTTTTATTTATTCTAAAAATTTACGAATATGTTTGAAGAGCTTAAAACAAAAAACAGTATCCCCGAACGAAAATCATACCGGGAAGGTAACTTCTCTGAAAATAATTCCCTGAAACCGGGAATGAACGACCGTATACGCGCATTGCGGGAAGAAAGCGTCTCAACCCCGGCATCCCTTTCCATTGAACGCGCCCTGATAGAAACCGCATTTTACAAACAAAACCATGGGAAATATTCCGTTCCGATGATGCGTGCATTGAATTTCATGGAGATCTGCGAAAAAAAGACCATCTGTATCGGAAAGAATGAATTGATTGTCGGTGAACGAGGAGAGAAACCCAAAGCCGTGTATACGTTTCCCGAACTGACCTGCCATTCGGTGGAAGATCTGTATGTGCTGAATACGCGCGAACAGCAACGCTATATGATCAGCGAAGAAGATATCGACATTTACCGACGGGAGGTGATTCCGTATTGGGAAGGCCGCACACAGCGCGAACGGATTTTCAATCATGTCTCCGGTGAATGGAAAGCTGCGTACGAAGCCGGATTGTTTACCGAATTCATGGAACAGCGGGCACCCGGACACACTTGCATGGACGGAAAGATCTACCGGAAAGGAATGCTCGATTTCAAAAAAGAGATCGAGGAAGAAATTGCGAAACTCGATTATTTCAACGATCCCGAAGCAGCCGCTAAAGAGGATCAACTGCGTGCTATGGCCGTATCCTGCGACGCTATTATCCGCCTGGCCGAACGTCATGCTGAGAAAGCTGAGGAGATAGCCCGGCATGAAAAGAATCCGGAAAGAATTGAGGAACTGAACCGTATCGCCGAGGTTTGCCGATGGGTTCCGGCCCGCGCTCCGCGTAATTTCCGGGAGGCGATCCAGATGTATTGGTTTGTTCATCTGGGAGTTATTACGGAACTGAACGGGTGGGATGCTTTTAATCCGGGACATTTCGATCAGCATCTGGAACCATTCTATAAGAACGATCTCGCGAACGGAACGTTGACGCGGGAGGAGGCAAAGGAACTGCTGTGTTGCTTCTGGATCAAGGTGAACAATCAGCCGGCGCCCCCGAAGGTGGGGATCACGGCCAGTGAAAGCGGTACGTATAACGATTTCACCAACATCAATATCGGAGGCGTCCGTCCCGACGGGTCGGATGCCGTCAACGGCGTTTCCTACCTGATGCTCGAAGTTATCGAAGAATTGCATATCCTGCAACCCGGAAGCTCGGTACATATTGCGTCCGTCACGCCGGACCGGTTCCTGCATGCCGCCATCAAAGTGATCCGCCAGGGACACGGTTACCCGTCGGTGTTCAATCCCGATGTGTATATCCAGGAGATGCTGCGTTCCGGAAAATCGGTGCACGATGCGCGCGAAGGAGGCTGCAGCGGTTGCATCGAGGTCGGCGCGTTCGGAAAAGAAGCCTATTTGCTGACCGGTTATCTGAATGTTCCCAAGATCCTGGAGATCACGCTGTTCAACGGCGTCGATCCGGTAACCGGAAAAAAAGCCGGCATCGAAACCGGCAATCCGCGCGGTTTTGCATCGTACGACGAGTTGTATAATGCGTTCCATGCCCAATTAAAGTATATCATCGACCTGAAAATCAAAGTCAACAATTACATCGACCGGATGTATGCCCGGTATTTTCCGGCAACGTTCCTGTCGGTGCTGATGGACGATTGCATCAAGAAAGGACGGGATTACTACAATGGGGGTCCACGATACAACACCACCTATATTCAATGTACCGGTTTGGGAACAACGGCTGATTCCTTGTCTTCCATTAAAAAGCACGTTTTTGACCGGAAGGATATTGATATGGAACAATTACTTTATGCGCTTTCCGTAAATTTCGAGGGAGAAGAGGTGTTGCGCCAGCGTATTATAAACCATACTCCCTTCTTTGGCAACGATGATGATTACGCCGATGAAATCGCGGTGAAGGTGTATGACGATTTATTCGATCTGATCGATAACAGGCCGAACGGAAAACCGGGCGGCAAGTACCATCTGAACATGTTGTCCACCACCTGTCACAACTATTTCGGAAACGTGATGGGGGCCATGCCCAACGGGCGATTGGCCGGAAAAGCCATTTCCGACGGCACGTCGCCTTCGCACGGATGCGATACGCACGGTCCGTCGGCCGTGATTCGTTCGTTGGCCAAGTTGGACCAGGTGAAATCGGGCGGCACGTTGTTGAACCTGCGCTTTCTGCCCAGCCTGCTCCGGCGCGATGAAGATGTGGCGAAACTGGGAAACCTTATCCGGAGTTATTTTGCACAGGGCGGCCATCACGTACAATTTAACATTGTAGACACGGCAACGTTGATCGCGGCCCGTGAAAATCCCGAAGAGTACAAGGACTTGTTGGTTAGGATGGCGGGCTACAGCGATTATTTCAACGACATGCACGAAAACCTGAAACAGGAGATCATCGAACGTACCGAGAACGAATCGTTTTAAGGCGGACATCGATGGCATTCCTTTTTGACATAAAACGGTATTCGATAAACGACGGTCCCGGAGTGCGGGTTACCGTCTTTTTCAAAGGTTGTCCGCTATCGTGCAGATGGTGTCATAATCCCGAAAGTATATCCTTTAAAACCGAAAAGCTGTACAACAAAAGCAGATGCATCGGATGCGGGTCGTGCGTGGCAGTATGCCCTGAAAATGTTCTTACGCTGACTAAAACGGACGGAATTGTTACGGATTTCGAAAAATGCATCCTTTGCGGAAAATGCGCCGAAGTGTGCCCTGCCAAAGCCATGGAGATGAGCGGACGGAACTATTCCGAAGAAGAAATAATGGCGGCTGTTCTGAAAGAAACCAATCTCATGGATTCTTCCGGTGGCGGAGTTACGTTTTCGGGGGGTGAACCGTTAATGTATCCGGAGGCGCTGAAAAATTTGCTGATCCGGTGTGGACGGGAAGGCATCCATCGGGCAATCGATACCTCAGGCTATGTGAAATCGTCGGTTGTTGAAATGATCTTACCGCATGCCGATTTGTTCCTGTACGATTTAAAGCTAATGGATATGCATGCCCACCGTATATGGGCCGGTGCGGATAATGCACTTATCCTGAAAAATCTCCGGCTTATTTCCGATAAAGGTAAAGAGTATCATATCCGGATTCCTTTAATAGAAGGTGTGAATACCGGTGAGGATAATATTATGGGTACTGTGGCTTTTCTGGATACGTTGAAACGAAAGCCAGCCGTTATAGGACTATTGCCTTATCACACTATTGCTTCGAAAAAATACGAAAAGCTGGGAAAAACGTATGATGAAAACAGTATGTCGGAACCCTCGAAAGAAAAGCAGGCACATATTCTCTCTGTTTTTACGGAAAACGGATTCAACGCGGTCATCGGCGGCTGATGCTGCCGGCTGTTCAGGGTGGTGTGCCGCGTTCGGCGAAATTGCCGGATTTACTCAAGAATAACATAGCCCCGGTCGACCTTATCTATCAACAGATGGCGGGATGTATCGAAGGCAAAAATAAGCATAAATGAATGAAATACTATTTTGTTTATATGAAATAATATACTACATTTGTATACCGAATTGGTACACATTTAAAAACTGAAAGAATATGTTAGTGATTAGTACAAGAGAATTCAGAGATAAACAAGGTAAATATCTTGGTATGGCTGCCAAGGGTGAAGATATTGTGTTGAAATCAAGAGGAAAAGGTAGTTTTAAGCTTGTTCCGGTGACGGAAGATGATACAATAATGAGCAAAGAAGAATTAGATGCCGTAATAGAACGCGGTTTACAGAGTATTAAAGCGGGGAAGACCAAAAGATATACAATGGAAGAACTTCGCACAAAAATGGGGCTATGAAACGAGCATGTACAATAATACACATAAGGAAATGGACATGCGAGTTCCATACAACCATAGTGTTAAAAAATAAATAATGTTCGGATGAAATACTTTGTAGAATTAGACCAGGAAGCGGAGAAGCATCTTGCCAGGCATATTAAAGCGGGAAATAAGAAACTTCTAAAAAAGATCTTTAGCCTATTACAAGAATTGGAGGCTCATCCTGAAACAGGAACGGGAAAGCCATATCAGCTCAGACATGAACAAAGGGGTGTTTGGTCGCGGAGTATCGATGACAGGCACCGGATGTTGTATATCATTGACGGTGCAAAAGTCACGGTTTTCGTTATTTCTCTTTGAGGACACTATAACGACAAATAAATTAACTTTTCGTCCTGCCCCCCCCCTTGCCTCCGACGAGGAGGAACCAAATATTTTGTTGATTATAAACTATTTAATCCGTATCGCCGGTGAAATCCTTCGGAAGTTTATCGAATTGCTTCTGGAAGCATTTTGCAAAGTAAGACGGATTGTTGAAGCCTACTCTGTAACACACTTCATTTACCCTGTATCTTCCTTCGCTTAACAGTTCGGCCGCTTTTTTCAACCTCATGGACTGGATGAGCTTGTTGGGTGTTACTCCGGATATCTGTTTTATCTTTACAAACAATCCCGAACTGCTGATGCCTATTTCTTTCGCCAGATCGTCTATGGAAAAATCGGAATTCTCGATGTTTTTTTCAATGATTTCGTTCAGTTTTACCAGAAATTCTTCGTGTGCTTTGTTCCCGGCAATACTTTTCAGGGACGCGTAAGGTGTTTGGGTGAATTTTTGGAACAGCAATCTGCGGGATTCCAGTAAATTTCGGATGCGTGCAGACAAATAAGAGATATGGAACGGTTTTTCAAGGTATGCATCGGCGCCGATTTCAAATGCTTCGATCTTTGATACGACACTTGTTTTTGCCGTCAGCATAATAACCGGAATATGGCTCCATAGAAAATTCCGTTTGACGGCTTTGCAAAATGCAATGCCATCCATATTTGGCATCATCATATCTGTAACAATGATGTCTATTTCGTGATTTTCCAGTACGGAAATTCCTTCCCTGCCATCGTTTGCCGTATAAACAAGGTAGTCATTCAGGAACTGTTTACGGATGAACGCCTGCATATCCGTGTCGTCTTCTACGATCAGCAGCGATGGTTTTTCACCGGGACCCGACTCGGAACAGACGTTTCCGGAATAGCTATCTTCGGTTTCTGCATCGGAACTCAGTTGTGTTTCTGTAGAATAATTTCCGGGAGGGTAGCCCTCTTCCTGCCTGTTCTTTTTAGGAAGAATAATCGAAATGGAAAAACCTTTGCCGGGATTATTCACTGTTTCTATTTTTCCCTCGAACGCATCCACGATCGATTTTACGAGATACAACCCGAGACCCGTACCGGAGTTGTACTGTCCCGATACCTGATAGAACGGTTTGAATATATGTCCGGTTTCCGATTCAGGCAAGCCGGCACCGTTATCTGTTACAGAGATCCTGTAATAATCTGCGGCAAAATGTGCCTGAAGTTTCAGAACGATGTGGTCGGTTGTATATTTTGATGCATTGCTCAGCAGGTTGCTGACCGCTTTTATCAGATTCTCCGTATCGGTCATCGTTTCGAAAGTTGTATCGTCGCAGAGATATT
>AGTN01160270.1_pt1 | contig 17224 bp, 22 predicted proteins | sample 314218 | NCBI WGS metagenome assembly AGTN01 (sample SAMN02954264, study PRJNA73603) | bioreactor metagenome | biome: terrestrial; feature: non-aerated bioreactor; material: poplar woody material; isolation source: poplar biomass | place: USA | collected 2006-12 | reverse complement strand
ACTGGACGTTCGTTCCGAACGACCTCGAAAATTATTCGGTCGTCACAGGAACCATTATCCTCAAGGTCAATAAGGCCAAAACCGAGCTCTCGGTCAAAGGCTCGCTCACGCAGTACATCGGCGACCCCGAAAATATCCAGGCCAGCGTCGTGAGCGGAGACCAACAGATCATTTCCTCCGCGGCTATTTTCTACACGAGCTCCTCCGGCGAGGTCCTCGACTCCCTCCCCACCGCCCCTGGTCGCTATACCATGAACGTCACCTTCGCCGGAGACGATTTTCACGCTCCAATCTCATACTCAGCCGTGATCGTCATCAAGCAAAAAGCCGACTTATGGTGGCTTTGGGCCGTAGTCGGCGGAGTGATACTCCTGATCTCGTTGTCGGCGATCAGTTTCGCGCGAATGAGACGCCATATTGCGTAAATCGCAAGGATTTACGCGCCGCATTTTACGAAAAAAGCCGGGCGAACCGGCTTTTTTCATTTCATTTTTATAAAATTCCTAAAGAAATTTATAACAATATGCAGAGCACTCCGCCTTTGCTTTCGTTGACGATGCGCGTCATAGTCCTCTTCAATTTCTTCTGGACGTCGGCGGGCATATTCGTGATTTTGGAGACCATATCCTCTTTGACGAGATCGGACAAGGGCTTGCCGAACATATTTGTCTTCCAGATCCCCTGCTTATCCGACTCGAACTCGGCCATAAGATAATTTACGAGGTCTTCAGACTGTTGTTCGCTTCCGATGGTCGGGGAGACCTCGGTCTCGACGTCGACGCGGACGAGGTGGAGAGACGGCGCGGAGGCTTTGAGCTTTACTCCGAACTGAGTCCCCTTCTTGACGAGCTCCGGCTCTTCGAGCTTCAGCTGGTCTATCGTAGGCATCACGATCCCGTAGCCCTTCTCGTTGACGTCGTTCAGGGCGACTTTGATTTTCTCGTAATCGTTGTAGGCCTTGCTCGCCTTGACTACGTAGCTCATAAGCTTGTAATCGTCGTCTATGTCGGTCTTGCACTCTCCGGCGAGCACTTTATAGAAGACGCCCTCTTTGGCCTTGTAGCCTATCTTGATCGTGCCGGTCGCCGAATCGACTTCTATGTCGGGATTGACGTCGAGGATCTCCGAGTCGGCGAAGACGTCGTAGAGCTTCTCGTAGTCGCGCATCCTGTTGAAGGCGGTCGTGTCGGTCAGGAGTTTTCTGATGATATCCGATATTATTTTGTGATCCTTCGAGAGCGCGCGCATCCATTTGGGAAGGTTGATATCTATCGCCTGGATCGGGAATTCCATCAATATTTTAATCAGGACGTCGCCGAAATCCTCGGCTCCCGCCTTAATGACGTTCAGAGGAACGACGGTGGACCCGTAACGCTCGGAGAGCGAATCCGCGAGCTTGATCGTGTCGCCGGAATCGGGAGTCGTCGTATTTAAAACGATGATGAACGGCTTGCCTATCGCCTTCAGCTCTTTAACGACCTTTTCCTCGGCCTCTATGTACTTCGGGCGGGCTATTCCGGTTATGCTGCCGTCGGTTGTGACGACTATCCCTATCGTAGAGTGTTCCTTGATAACCTTCTCGGTGCCGAGCTCGGCCGCTTCCTTGAAAGGCATCTCCTTCTCCGTCCACGGCGTCCTGACGAGCCTCGGCTTGTCGTTTTCGGTGTGCCCTATCGCGCCCTCTACAAGATATCCCACGCAGTCTATCAGGCGAATATTGGCGGTAGTCTTGCCGAGGTTTAACCTAATGGCCTCGTTCGGAACGAACTTTGGCTCGGTCGTCATGATCGTCTTGCCGTCGGCCGACTGCGGGAGCTCGTCTATCGCGCGCGCCTTTTTGGCCGGGTCGTCTATTTTATCGAGAACAAGGGATTCCATAAAGCGTTTGATGAAAGTCGATTTGCCCGTTCTGACCGGCCCCACGACGCCTATATATATGTCGCCTCCGGTGCGGCGGGCAATGTCGGTGTATATGCTTGTGTCCATAAATTGCCTCCACAATTTGTTACTAAAATATATGTTCAAAGAGCCGCGTTTATGAGCGAGTACAGCTTATAGCTTACAGCTTACAGCTGACGGCTCGAGGATTTACTTTGTCATTATTTTATAGACCGTCTTTCTAACAAACTCGGGAAAAAATGAGTTTAATAAATATGCTATCTTATATTTAATTCCGAAGATATAATAAGCTTTTGTTTTCTTTTTATAGATAATTTTGACTATTTTCTTGACAGCCGCATCGAGGGGCGTCTTTTTGTCGTTTCCCCTTCCCGCCATAAAATCGTCTACCTTGTCCGATGCGTCTGAGTATCGGCCGTTTTCCTTGAACATTATTCGGCGGGAAGCGAAGTTTGTAGCGGTGTCGCCGAGAAGGATTTCCGTTACGTCTATGCCGAACGGCTCCGTCTCCGTTCTCATACTTACGGAGAGCATATGGAGCGCCGCCTTGGAAGAATTGTAGAGCGACCTGAACGGAATAGGGGAAATAGCCGAGAGAGAGCCGACGTCGATAATTCTCGCGCCCGCTTTCATATATCCGAGGGCCGCCTGCGAGCAGAACAGCGCGCCGAAAAAGTTCGCGCCGAATATCACCTTCGCGTCCTTTTCGCTTATGTATTCGGTCGCGCCGGACATACCGTAGCCGGCGTTATTGACAAGAACGTCGATCCTCCCGAAACGCTCGTAAATCTCTTTAAATACTATTCTGACTCTCTCCGAGTCGGAGACGTCCGCCTTAAACGAAAATTCCCCGTCCTCCGCGCTCCGCGCAAGGATTATTACGGTGTTCCCCTCTTCCCGGAGTTTCTCCGCGAGAGCCTTCCCTATTCCCGACGTGCCGCCGGTGGCGACGATAATCATAAAAATATTATAACATTTCATCATTAAAAAAGCGCCGTTAGGTTCAGGCGCTTTCTTATATTAAATTCAGCTCTTTTTATACGTATGGCGTTACAATTATGTTCGGAGCCTCAAAATCCGTTTCCGTCACTATGATGTCGAGTATCTGAGCCGCGTCCTCGAGGGTAAGATCGGCGTCTTTGACGACGACCTGCACGTTCTCGGTGCTCATCGTCACTATAGCGTCCGCGAAGCCTTTGGCCTTGATCAGGCCCTCGAGCACAAGCTCCTTTTCCATATTTTTGATTATGGTGAGCCTTTGCGCTTCGGCGGAAGCTACCGCCTCTTCCGAGGAGTTGGCGGAGGCGATTATGTCGTCAAGATAGGAAATTTCCTGATCTCTCGTCGTTACCCTGTCCGCGCGGAACGTCTCAAATAGCGTCGGTATAGGTTGGTCGTCGCTCGGCTTACTTTTTGCCGTCAAAAAGTAATTGAGCACGCCGGTTCCTACCAACAGTAATATCATCGCAATCAGAACGATGATTTTCTTTTTGTTTGCCTTCATAATACCTCCAAATAATTATTACTTATTTATTTTTTTTGCGAATATTTCAATTGAGCTTGCGTTCACGCCGAGCGCCGTCTGGGCCGCCCTTCTCAGCTCCGACCTTACCCTGATGTTCGAGGCCCCTTCGGCGACGATTATCACTCCCCTGATCTCCGGCATTATTTGTTTGAGGATGATGATTTCCGATTTGCCGTTGTTGGTGACGATTATCGGGGATATCGTCTCGGTCACCGTCGTCGTAGAGCCGCCGCCCGACGAGGAAGAGGTGTTTGAATGCCTGTTCGTCGTGCTCGCGGCCACTATCTCGGCCGAGGACTCGAAGGTTATCATCACTTTGACCTGGCCGGCCCCGTCTATCTGGGAGAGAATTTGTTCGAGCCTCGATTCCAGCCCGTCCGCAAGATTTGAAGTTACGGCGTCCGTCTTCGCGGGAGAGGCCGTTTTGGCCTTACCTTGATTGGACGTTACAGTAGAGTATATTAACGCGACTATCGCAATTATGACTACGCCGACGATTATTTCGATATTTTTTATCGTCTTCAGCTTCGCGATAACGCTCTTTACTTTGGTTTTGAATTCCTCGCTCATCCGCCGCCTCCGACTATGATTATTTTTGACGGATCCACGCCGAGACCGGCGGAAATTGTCGAGATCACCGTCATATTTATATCTATATTCTTGTCGCCCGAAGTTATAACCGCTTGCGAGACGTCGGCCGCGACGCTCATAATTTCCACGAGGCCCCCGTTATAGGCGATATTAATTCTGACGGTCACGCCGTCTATCCCCTTCGCTTTCAATTTGTTTTGAAGCGACAATTCGTAGCCCTTGTAGCGCTCGTTGTAGATCCTGTTCAAATAAGTATCGTTGGACGAGCCTCCGGAAAATAGATTTTCGTCGTTGGTCTTAAAGGAAAAATCGCCGTCCAAAAGAGCCGGAAGCGGCGCGATTATCGCCGCGAGCACGAGGATAGCCGCTATCCCTTTGATGTATTTTTTGGTCTCCCCTCGGCGATGATCACGTCTATCAGCGTCGTCAGAACAATGGCGACGGCTATCCCGATGATCCATTCGCGCATCAGATCACCCCCATATTGAAGGTGTAGACGACGAGCATCAGGAGAAGGAAGACGAGGAAAGCCATACCGAGGACGATGCCGATCAAAATCGTCAGGTTTTTGGAAGTGGTGTAGAGAAGGCCGCTTATCCTCTCGTCCGCGAGAGGCTCGACTATCCCCGCCGTAAGCCTCAGCATAAGCGTTATCACAAGAATTTTGATGACCGGCGCGAGGATGATTATAAAAAGAAGTATGACCGCCGCCAGCCCGACGGCGTTTTTCAAAAGGAGCGCGCCCGCCATTACTATGTCGAAGCCCTCGGAAAGGTAGCCGCCGAGGATAGGCACGTAGCTCGAAAGCGCGAATTTGGCCGATTTAACGCTTATCGTATCCGCGCTCGCGCCGACTATCCCCTGCGCCGTGACGAGCGTGATGATTACGCCGAACATTATCGAAAGCGTCCACTTCGCTATCGACTGTATGGCCGAGGTCAGCTTGTCGAGCTTGATATTTGTCGTGATGTTGCCTATTATCGAGAATACGACGGTCGCGAAAAACATCGGCATTACGGCGACGTTGATGACCTTGACGACGACGTCGGTGAAAATCAGAGTTATAGGCTGATAGACGGCGGCGGAAGTCGTCCCGCCGAGCGCGGCCATTAGCGTTAGAAGGATGGGAAAGACGATATCGACCAGCTTTGTGACCGAGGCTATGACGCTCACGGCGGCCTGAACGGCGCTCGTTATTATAAAGGCCACGGTGGCTATGATCGAGCCGTAGACGGCATAATAGACGATCTGGCCGGTGCTCTCCTTCAAAAAAACCGGAGGAGAGGTTTTTTGGCGAGGCCGTAGAGGATGGAAAGCATAATTATAGAGACGAGAGAGGAAATTATGGCGACGATATTTTTCTTGACGGCCTCCCCTATCATCGCCGTGAAGAGGGAAAAGTCGAACGTGCCGCCGTTCAATATATTTTCCACAAAATCGCGAAAGGTCGCCCCGAAGCTCGATTTGACCGAGCTTTCCAAAGAATTGAAAAAATCCTCCAAATCGTTATTCATCAGCTCGTCGAGGCTCTTGTCGATTTCGTCGTTGAGCTCCTTCTCTACGTCGGAATCGTTTGTTTCCGCGTAAGCGACCTTTTCGCTCTTCAAGCCGGAAGCCGGAAGCTGAAAGCTGAAAGCCGAAAGCAGTAAAAATATGATTAATAAAAATATTTTTTTCATTTTCCCGCCAGCAGCCCCACCGCCTCGATAATGCTGAGAACTATGGGGATAGCCAGCGTGAAAATCGAGACCTTGCCGGCAAGCTGAACTTTCTTCGCTATCGACTGGGAGCCGTAGTCCTCGCAGACGCTCGCCGTATACTCGGTTATGTAGCCTATGCCGATGATCTTAATGATCGTTTTATAGAGGACGTTGTTTGCCGAAGATTCTCCGCCAAGAGTCTCGAAGACGTTCAGGATCCCCGTAAGGCCGTTGACTATTTCAAGAATGATCAGCGCGCTCGCCGCGAGGCCGGCGAATATAGCGAGCTCCGGCTTGACCTGCCTAAGCGCGACTACCGCCAGCACGCCTATCAGGGCGAGCGCGATGACTTTGCCTATCATAATAGCCCCAAATTAGGGAGCAGGGAGCAGAGAGCAGGGAGCAGGGAAGGATAATTTGAAGGAAAAAGGGAAAAGGGAAAAGGGAAAAGGGAAGGATTATTAATTAAATATAAATTGAACATAGATTTAAGCGTGTCGAACAATCCGGAAATCATATCGACGACCATAAGAAGCACAATGACGAGGCCGGCGAGAGTGACCAAAGTGGCGATCTCCTTTTTGTCGCTCTTTTCGAGGATATTGTTTATTACGGCGGTCAGGATCCCTACGGCCGCGATTTTAAATAGAATTTCCATATCATATTACGATTATCAAAAGGCCGAGCCCCCCGAGGATGCACAGCTTTTTGATAAGCTCCCCCTTCTCCTTTTTTGCTTTTCGGCTCCGGTTATCCGCTCCCCCGCTTCGAGGGAGTAGCGCTTGATCAGCCGCGATCCGGCCTCGAAGTCGCTCTTTCCGAGGGCTTCAAAAAATGCGGCGACGAACGTTTTTTCTTCGGGCGTCAGATAAGGCGTATTGATAAGAAGCGGCAGGCCCTTCTCCGTTTGAATTTTTATATCGTCGAGAATTTTTGAAAAAAGAGTTTTTTTATCCTTGATAAAGCCGGAAATGAGCGCGAGAAAATCCGTTTTCAGGAACGTCACCTCGCGCTCCGCATAGCTCAAAAATTCGGCGAATTCCTTGAAAAACGCCGTTCTTTTCTTATAAAACGCCTCGATTCCGACGCCGATATAGCTTAAGACCGCGAAAAGCGCGCCGCCCGCCACATACCTTATCAAGACTTAAACCTCACAACCGATTTTATGCTGCCGACGCGGGGTTTATAACTCAGGAGAACGCCGTAGGAAAAGAGCGAAAAAAGCTCGGGAAAGGATTTTGAGAGTCGCTCGAAGGAGTCTCCGTGCAGGCTGGCGACAAGCTTCACGCCCGAGCGGACGATATCCCTCACCGTCTCGATATCGCGGGCGGGGTACAATTCGTCCAGAATGATTATTTCCGGCGACATCGCGCGGATTATTCCCTCGGCCGCGAGGCTCTTGGGAATTCCGGAAATCACGTCGGCAAGCTTTCCGAGCCTGTAAGCTCCGAGGCCGGCAATCTCCTCGCGCTCGTCTATAATAGCGACGTCCCGCGTCTCGGATAGGACGCGCGCCAAATCCCTGATCAGCGTCGTCTTTCCGGCGAAGGGCGGGGCGACTACGAGAGTGTTTTCAAAATTGTTTAAAATGTCTTTTAAAGGCTCCGAGCAGCCCAAAATCTCGTGCGGAATTCTTATATTGATCGACGATACGTCTTTGAAGGTGAGGATCTTCCCGCCCTCGGCCACGCCCCTTCCGGCAAGGCCGACCCTAATCCCCCCCTTGCAGTGGATAAATCCGGCGGCGATCTCGTCCTGATAGGCGTAGAGCGAAAAATTCGTGGCTCTGGAAATTGTAAAATCTATGTCCGCCCTCGTTGCCCTCGGCGCTAACAGATACCTTCTCTCCTCGTCCCTGACGGCGACGGGCATACCGAGGCGGAGCCTGACTTCCGTCAGCTTTTCAATAGGAACGGCGCCTACCGCCGAATTGTAGATCCCCTCGCCGATAAGGTCTTTTAACAAAAAAACTCCGCTAAAATAATATAAGCGGAGAAAGCATATATAAGAATTTAATTTTGATGTTTTACACGACTCGTTTAGATAACCGTTCGGCGTAATCCGCGAGCTCGGCGGCTTTTTGCCCGAATTCGTTTAATAATTCTACCGTCTCCTTATGATACTTGTCTATCAGCTCTTTGACGCGGGGAACGCCGGCCTCGCCGACGAGAGTCGGCTTGAGCTTTCCGGAAGGCGTGGTCGAGTCTATCAGATCGTCGACGAGCTGAAAAATGAGGCCGATATTCTTTGAAACGCGAAGAACCGTTCCCTCGTCCGCCTTTCTGTCCGAAAGAAGATAGGGCGCGAAAATCGAGGCGGAAATGAGCGCGCCCGTCTTTTTCATATAGATGTTAACGAGAGCGGCTTCCTTCGCTTCGGCGTCCATGTCGGCCCGCCTGAAGTCGTAGGAGAGCTCGGCCGCCTGCCCCCCTACCATTCCTATCGCTCCCGCGGCTTTGGCGATATACTCCGCCGCGTCCGCGGCGCGCGGATTTTCGGCTAACGCCGCGAGCATTATCTCATAGGCCGTATTCAGGAGCGCGTCTCCCGCGAGTATGGCCTCCGCCTCGCCGAATTTTCTGTGGACGGTGGGCTTTCCCCTTCTCATATCGTCGTCGTCCATCGCCGGCAAATCGTCGTGGATCAAAGAATAGGCGTGTATGGCCTCGATAGCCGCCGCGAAAGGCACGACCTCCTCCTCGTTCGCCCCGAACATCTTTGTCGAAAGAGCCATAAGCGAAGGGCGGACGCGCTTTCCGCCCTCGAGCGCGTACTGCATAGCGAGATACAGCCGCGCGTCTGAGAAGACGGCCGCTTCGCGGATTTTGAGGTCGAGGAATTCCTCCGCCTTTTTTACGAAGTTATCGGCTTTCATCTGCTCTCTTCGGAGTCAAGGTCGATCTTTTCGAGTTCGGCCGTCAGAAGCTCGAGCTTTCCCTTGCTTTCTTTGATCCCGTCGACGCACTTTTTAGCGAGAGTTACGGCCTCGCCGTAGAGCTTCAAGCTGTCGTCGAGAGTCATCGATTTATTTGAAAGCTCGGCCACGATCGCGTCCAGTTTTTTGATATCTTGCTCTATATCCATATTTCACCTTACGACGGCTTCTATCTTTCCGTCGCTCCCTTGCATTTCAAATATGTCTCCCGCTTTGAGTTCGGCGGTTAACGTGATATTTTTCCCGTCCTTCGTAACTCTGAAATATCCTTTTTCGAGAACCGAAGCGGGATTGAGGGCCGAGAGAGAGGATATCAGGCTTTCAAGCTTCCTGTCTTTTGATTCTAACAGGTCTCCGGCTGATTTGCCCGCCCGGGCAGCCGAGTCTTTTACGTATAAATTGAGAGCGTCGAGGCGGCGGCCGATTATGAATCTTACGTCCTTCGCCCTGCCGAAAACCTTTGCCGAGAGAAGGTCGAGTTTGTTTCTGAGCGCTTCGCCGGCCCTCGATACCTTCTCTTTTATCTCCTCTTCGAGCTCTTTTACGTCGTAGGCGACGAGCTCGGCCGCCGCGGTCGGAGTGGCCGCCCTAATGTCGGCCGCCATATCGCAGATCGTGAAATCCGTCTCGTGCCCCACGGCCGATATCACGCAGGCTTCGGCCCGATAAATCGCCCTCGCGAGAGCCTCGTCGTTAAAGGGCATGAGGTCGTCGAACGAGCCGCCCCCTCTCGCGATTATTATAGCGTCCGGCCTCTGCGCGTCCGCCCTGCCGAGGCCTTCGGCTATTTCTTTCGCCGCGTCCGCGCCCTGCACTTTTACGTCTACTATCAATATATTTAGAAGATAATTGTAGCGCCTGACCGTCGTTATTATATCCCTTATGACGGCTCCGGAGAGGCTTGTCACGACGGCTATATTTTTGGGATAGAGGGGGAGCGGGATCTTGTGTTCGGGCGCAAACAGCCCTTCGGCCTTAAGGCGAGCCTTTCTCTCCTCGAGTTCGAGATACAATTTGCCCTTCCCGAACGGCTCTACCTTCTCCACATAGAACGAGAGCTCGCCGCCCTTCTGATAGAATCTGGGCGTCCCCGTAAAGAGCGCCTTTTCCCCGTCGGACGGGGCGTAGGTTTTGGCGTAGTCGAAAATGATCCCCTTGATTTGCGCGCATTCGTCCCGAATAGTGAGAAACATAGCGTTTCCCCTTATCGAAACGCCCGCCGCTTCGCCCAAAAGAAGCATATTTTTCAAGAGAGCCTCGCCGCTCACAAGGTCGCTGAGGAAGAAATTAAGTTCGGAGACGGTGATATAGTTTCGATTTATCATAGTTTTTAAGAGAAGCGGGGAGCAGAATGGATGAGTTTAAACTGAAAAGGGAAAATTAAGGATAATTTTAAATAATCATCCTTAATTTTTCATTTTTCATTCTGCATTTATTCATTAAATTTAAATCAGGAGCGCAGTCGCTTAAGCGACGGCGCGACTCCTCTCTGCTCCCTGCTCCCCGCTCCCTTATTTGCTCCCTGCTCTTTCCCTATGCCTTATGCCTTAATCTGCACGCTTCCACCGTATTCCTCAACAACATCGCCCTCGTCATCAGCCCTATGCCGCCGGGCACGGGGGAAATGAAGGAGCATTTAGGCGCGACGTTTTCAAAGTCAACGTCGCCCGCCAGCTTATCCCCTATCCTGTTTATCCCGACGTCCACGACGGTCGCGCCCTCTTTGACCATATCGGCCGTGATCAGCTTCGGTCTGCCGGCGGCGGCGATCAGAATATCGGCTTCGAGCGCGACCGCTTTCAGGTTGGAGGTTTTAGAGTGGCAGATAGTTACCGTAGCGTCCTCTTTAAGGAGCAGAGGAACGAGCGGCTTTCCGACGATATTCGAGCGCCCGACGATCACGGCGCGCATACCCGATATCGGTACGCCGTATATTTTCAAGAGCTCTATCACTCCCGCGGGAGTGCAGGGGAGAAAAGATTTGAGCCCGACGGCGAGCCGTCCCGCCGAAACAGGCGTCAATCCGTCAACGTCTTTTTCGGGTGCGATAAGCGGGATCATCATTTTCTCGTCGAATTTTTTCGGCAGGGGGAGCTGGACGATGATCCCGTCGATTTGCTCGTCCCTATTTAATTCGTAAATCGCGTTTATAAGTACGGCTTCGGATACTTCGGCGGGAAAACGGATGATCGTAGAGTTAATACAGACCTCTTTAGCGTCCTTCTCCTTGTTCGCGACGTATACCGCGCTCGCCGGATTGTCTCCGACTAAAACTACCGCGAGGCCCGGGATCACGCCCTTGGATCTGAGGCTTTCCACGTCCGATTTTATTTCTTTTTTTACCGCTTGAGAGGCGGCTTTCCCGTCGAGTAATATCATCCTTAACTTTCCTCTCTCCTCTCTCCGTTCTCCTCTACCCTTTCCCCGCTCTCCTCTTCTTTTTCTTCCCCGTTCAGTTTTTTATAAATCGAAGACAGTATCCCGTTGACGTACTGATTGCTCTTCTCGGTCGAATATTCCTTGACGAGCTCGACTGCCTCGCTTATCGAAACCGACATAGGTATGTCGTCCATATAGAGCATCTCGTAGGTCGCGAGGAGCAGCGCGGCGAGGTCGAGCTTGAAAATTCGGTTGATAGGGAATTTGTTTGTGAACTCGCTTATTTGAGCGAGGAGCTCGTCCTTTTTCTCGACGACTCCGTAATACGCGGCGTGGATGTATTCGAGGTCGGATTTGGACATCTCGGGCGCGGTCGCGATAGCGAGCGACTTCTCGTTGATCTTATTTAAAAAGAGGTATTCGTATATCAGCTTGTATACCGAATCCCTCGCTTTTTTTCTGCTTAACATATTTCCTTAAACGGCCGTCAATCGAAAACGATATTTGTCACGTGAACGTTGATTTTTTTGACCTCGAAGCGGGTGTTGCGCTCGACCTCGGTTTTGATTTTTTCCTGAAGCGCGCAGACGACCTCGGGCACGCTGTAACCGAAGGCGACGTTGACGTACATATCGATTATGACGGAGTCGCCTTCGATATAAACCATAACGTTCCTGTCCTTCAGCGTGCTGAGGCCGAACTTATATTTTACGAGGCCGACGTCCAGAGATATCCCCTCGATTTTTGAAATCGCGTTATTTGCGATCGAGGCGATTATGCTCTGATATCTGGACGCGGCTTCCGGCTTTAATTCGTTGCTCATACTTTTATTATAACCTTATATCAGGAGAAAGGGCAATTATTAAGAACCAGAACCAGAAGCAGAACCGGAAAGGAGTCGCTATCGCTCCTGATCATAAATAAAATCATCCGCTCTGCTTCTGCTTCTATTTTCCTCTGTACTCCGAGTCCTCGAACTTCAGCAGCATCCGGTCGTATTTTTTATTCCTCGCGGCGTATTTAATTAACCGGTACGCGCCGCGGAAAAAGCGGTAATTCAAAATATCGATTATACCGCCCGTCATACCTTTCGTCAGAAAGCCGCCGTTCGACGTAGCCAAAGCGCGGAGAGTGTTGCCGTTATTGAGCTCGCGGATGAACGCCCTCATCAGCGAGGAATTCTCGTCGTCGCCCTTGTATATGTGATTTATCCCCATATTGACGAGGTTATAGAAGACCCGGCCGGAAAGCTTAAAGCGCGTCTCGGAAAGCGACGTTTCCCAGCCGATTTGGCTTAAACCGGATTCTTTTTTGGGAATCGGGCCGCCGAGCGCTTCCGAGAAAGCTTCGTCGGGGAAGGCGCCGTTCGGAGTATAATAGGCGGCGAGTTTAGTCGTATCGTAGGGAAGCTCTCTCTCCTCGGCGGCAATGCCGATTTCCGTCTGAAGCCGGATATCTCTCGAATTCGTCCCTACCATAATTTTGTAGACGCCCTTTTCCACGACAAAAGCTTTTGCCTTGACGTCGTAATAAGAAAAGTCCGAGGGCTTCAAGATGAATTCGACGGTCTTCGAGGCTTTGGGATTGAGCTCTATCTTTTTGTAGGCGCGAAGCTCCTTGACCGGGCGGAAAATTTTGCTCTCGGGCGCGGAGACGTAGAGCTGGATCACCTCTTTTCCCGCCCTCGCGCCGGTGTTGGTCACCTTCAACTTGACCTTTAAATCGGAATTTAAATCGTATTCCTTTTTGTCTACGGTCAGAGCGCCGTATGTAAAGTCGGTGTAGGAGAGGCCGAAGCCGAAGGGGAAAAGGGGAATTTTTTTGCCGCTTCGTAATATCTGTATCCTACGAAGACGCTCTCGCGGTATTCCACCGTCGAGGGGCCCTCGGGGAAATATTTGTAGGAGGGATTGTCTTTGAGACCGGCGGGAAACGTCTCGGGAAGCCTTCCCGAGGGATTTACGTCCCCGAACAGAACGTCCGCGGCCGCCTCCCCCGCAGCCTCGCCCGAAAGATACATATTCAAAATCGCGTTTACGCCGTTTATCCACGGCATTTCGACGGGGGAACCGAGAGAAAGGACGACTATTAAATCCTTATGCAGCCCTATCAGCCGGTCTATCAGGACGTTTTGATTTGTCGGAAGCGACATATGCTTCCTGTCCACGCCTTCGGATTCGTAGAACATCGTCAGGCCGGCGAAAACTATAATTTTTCCCTCGGAAGTCGCCGCCAGATTTATCGCCTCGTCCGCCGCCGCCTCGTCCACCGCGTCCGAGACGGACGAGTAGCCCTCGGCGTATTTGAAATTTATTCCGGCCTTTTCAAAAGCCTCGTAGCCGCTAACGAGCTTGTTCGGCCTGATAAGCGAGCTGCCGTTGCCCTGATAGCGGGGAGTCTTGAACAGAGAGCCGATAACTACTACGGGCTGCTCCTTCGAGAGCGGGAGTATCTTGCCGTCGTTTTTGAGAAGGACGGCGCCCTCCCCCGCGACCTTTCTCGCGAAGGCGTGATGCTCCTCCCTGTCGTAGGTATAATTTTCATCCTCGTTTTCCTGAACGTAGAAGTTTTCCTCGATCATTCTGCGGGCCGCGGCGTTGAGCGTGTCGAGCTCGAGCCTGCCTTCGGCTACCGCTTCCACGATCTCTTTGACGGTCTCCCCCGAGCCGCCCGGCATTTCGAGGTCGAGGCCGGCCTTGAGCCCTTTTACTCTGTCGTTTGCCGCGCCCCAGTCGCTCATCACGAGGCCGTTAAAGCCGAATTCTTTCCTGAGAATATCGGTCAGCATCCTCTTGCTTTCCGAGACGTATTCGCCGTTTATCTTGTTGTAGGAGCACATAACGGCTCGGGGCGAGCCCTCTTTTATCGCGAGCTCGAAGCTCTTCAAATATATCTCGCGCAAGGCCCTCTCGTCGACTACCGCGTCCACGCGGAGGCGGTCGGTCTCCTGATTGTTGACGGCGTAATGCTTGACGCAGGCTCCCTTGCCCGCGCTCTGCACGCCTTTGATAAAGGCCGCCGCCGATTTTCCGCTCAGGAGCGGATCCTCCGAAAAGTATTCAAAATTTCTTCCGCACAGGGGCGAGCGCTTGATGTTTGCGCCCGGCCCGAGGACTATTCCGACGCGCTCTTCCTTCATCTCCTCCCCTATCCGCCTGCCGATCCCTTCGATAAGCTCGGGATCCCACGTCGCCGCCGTCAGGCAGGCCGGCGGGAAGCAGGTCGCCTTGACCGAATCGTTAATATTTGCGCTCTCGGCCGTCTGAGACTGTTTCCTCAGTCCGTGAGGGCCGTCCGTCATCATAAAAGGCTTTAAGCCGTATTTTTTTATACCTCTCGCGAACCAGAATTTCCGCCCGGAAGTAAGAAGGGCTTTCTCGGCCACGGTCATCTCGCTCAATATTTTGTCTATCTTATCCATCGTAGCCTCCTCTAAAAGAGAGTACAATAATTAGAAATAAATGTCAAGATGATTTCGGCTTACAAATATTAAACAGATGTTTGCGTTTATTGTAATCTTATGTTATAATTTGATTGATTTAGGCTTACCTATTGCCTCGGCTCGATCTATGTTTTATAATTTAATCGGCGGTCTCGCTACAAATTTGCGCCGATAAAAAGGATTTTACGAGATGACAAAAACTCCGGAAATGGATCAGAAACTGAACCGAATCTACAAATTTATTATGTCTATGTACGAGAAGGGCTACCCCCCGACCGTGCGCGACATAGCGGGCGAATTCGGAATCAAATCGACTTCGAGCGTCGCCTATTACATCAACAAGCTGGAGGAGCGGGGCCTTATTCGCAAACAATCCGGCAAGAGCCGCGCGCTCGAAGTCCTCAATCCCAACAAGGCCCGGTCTAAAAACTTCGTCAACATACCCTTAGTCGGCACGATAACGGCCGGCAAGCCTATCACCGCCGAGGAATATTACGAGGACACCTACACCTTCCCCGTAAACCTCTTCCGCTCGAACGGCGACCTCTTTATGCTCACCGTCGAAGGAACGAGTATGATCGAGGTGGGAATAAACGACGGCGACAAAATCATAGTAAAAAAACAGGATTACGCCGAAAGCGGGCAGATAATCGCCGCTCTGATCGACGAAGACTGCGCTACCGTCAAACGCTATTTCAGGGACGGCGACGGCAAGGTCCGCCTGCATCCGGAAAACAAGAATATGCCCGATATCTATCCCGAAAATCTTCGGATTTTAGGAGTGGTGACGGGGCTGGTCAGAACGGAGATCAAGTAAGGCATAGGGCATAGGGCATAACTTTCAGGAGTTTTATGGACTCGATAAACACCGAAATCATAAGAGGACACGTAGATACGATAATCTTGAACGTCCTCGGAGAAAAAGACAGGTACGGATACGAGATCCTCGACCTTATCAATTCGAGGAGCGACGGCCGCTACGCCGTCAAACAACCGACTCTTTACAGCTGTCTCAAGAGGCTGGAAAAGCTGGGTTTCATCTCCTCGTATTTCGGCGACGAGTCGGGCGGAGGAAGAAGGCGCTATTATAAGCTGACCGATAAAGGAACGGCGACTCTTTCCCAGGATCAAAAGGAATGGGAATTTTCGCGCTCCATTCTCGACAAGCTCCTGAGCGACAAGCAAATCGACCTGAAGACCGCCGAGCCCCCCTTCAATCCGAGCGAGATCAGGCCCCTGACTAAGCGCGTCAAGGCTTACGACAGGGAGCCTGAGCCGAAACCGGTAGTTTTGCCGGAGATCAAACCGGAAATAAAACCGGAAATAAAGCCCGAAGTAAAAATAGAAATCAAGGTTTCCCCCGCGGAAATAAGAACCGTGAAGGAGGAATTCAAGGAAACTCCGAAAGCGGAAATAAAAGCGGAAGTCAAGGAAGTTATAAAACCGGAAGTAAAATCCGACGCCCTGAAGGGGCCCGAGGAGTACCGAGCGCTCGAACAGAGAATGGCCGCGGAGAGGCTTCTCAGGATAGGCGATTACTTCAATTCGGAAAACTCCAAAAAAGAGGCGGAGGCCGCCGTCAGAGAAGTGGCCGCGGCGGCGGAGCAGGTTAATCTGAGAAAGGAAGAGCCGAGGGAAACGCCGGTAAATTATAAGAAGACTCTCGGCGAGATTTTCAACAGGGAAAATCCGGTCAAAGAGGAAGAGGATAAGGAGACGGCCCGCCTGATCGACTCGACGCCCCAGAAGGCGCGTCACTTCAACGATTTGAAGGAGTCGCTGCTCGACGAGGGCTACAAGCTTCGCCCCTACTCGAAGTCGTCCGCGTCCAACTATTACTATATGAATTACGTCTTTTCGAGCAGGCTGATAAGAGACTCGCTCGCCCTGTTATACCTCGTCGTTCTCGCCGAGCTTTTGATATTGTTTATAGCGAAGAGCGTCTTTAAATACGAGCCCGAGACGCTGATCATTATCGGCGCGGTAGCGTTGGTGATCCCCGTCTCGGCGTTTTTATCTGGGCGGCAAATCCGCGGAAGAGGATCAAGGCTAAATTCAATTTCACCTCGGCCCTGATCAATTCCCTGATAGCCTTCGTGCTCCTCTCGGGGATATCCACGGTCGTCTATCTATTCAGCCCCTCGCTCGGCGTAAATTTTTCAAGCGGAAAAATGTACGTCCCCTATCTCTTTGCGGCAGACGTGCCGGCGGAAGTGATAATTTACAATATGCTGTATAGATCGAAGAACTATCATTTGAAGAATATATAATAGCTTTCAGCTGACAGCTTACAGCTTGAGGATTTAATAATTAAAGGATAAGATTTTGGTGAAACACGTCAATATTTATTCCGACGGCGCTTGTTCGGTTAATCCGGGGAAAGGCGGTTGGGCGGCGATATTGTTATACGGCGAGATTGAAAAAACGCTTTCGGGCGGGGAGATTCAGACGACCAACAACCGAATGGAGCTCAAGGCCGCGATCGAAGGGCTTAAAGCCTTAAAAGAAGTATGCGAAGTCAAGCTATATAGCGACAGCGCCTATTTGGTCAACGCTATAAACGAGGGTTGGCTTGAAAACTGGAAAAAGCACGGTTACAAAAGAAAAGATTCTTCCGAAAAGCAAATTCTCAATCCCGATTTATGGGAAGAATTATCTTCTTTAATTTCAAAGCACAACGTAACATTTATTAAAGTCAAGGGCCACGCTGAAACGAATTAAATAATCGTTGTGACAAAATCGCTAAGGATGAA
>AGTN01011988.1_pt1 | contig 17311 bp, 18 predicted proteins | sample 314218 | NCBI WGS metagenome assembly AGTN01 (sample SAMN02954264, study PRJNA73603) | bioreactor metagenome | biome: terrestrial; feature: non-aerated bioreactor; material: poplar woody material; isolation source: poplar biomass | place: USA | collected 2006-12 | reverse complement strand
CACGCGCCTAAGTCGGCGCTAAAATCATAAGGGGAAAAATCAAAAAGCGCGGTTTTTGATTTTTCGGATTGTAAGTTTAATAGGATAATTTTAAATAATCATCCTTCCCTGTAACCTGTACCCTTTTTATGCCTTATGCCCTATCTCCTAATTTTCGATGGTGATAGGAATTATCATCGGCCTTCTCTTCTGTCTGTTCGATATGACCTTTGCGGCGGCTTTCTTTACAAGGTTTCGTATTTCGCTCGAATCGAGCTCCTGAGAGCCGCCGTTTTTCAGTATGCGGGTGATCGATTCCTTTATTTCCTCCACCTGCGCGTCGGGAATATTGAAGCCTCTCGTGATAACTATCGGCGGAGTGATCAGCTCGCCGTTTTTCGCGGCGTTCACTATCGCTATTACGAAGCCGTCCTCGGAAATATGCTTGCGGTCGCGGAGGACGAGCTCGGCGTTTTCGAGAATGTCGCCGTCGACCATCATCGAGCCGGCGGGGGCTCTTTCCTGTTTTCTGAAGCCTCCCCTCGATACTTCGACGGCGTCCCCTATCTCCGGCACGAAGATGTTGTCCCTCGGGATCCCCAGACTCTCGGCGAGCTCGGCGTGTTGCTTCAAATGCCTGTATTCGCCGTGAACCGGTATGAAATATGCGGGCCGGATGAGGGAAATCATCAGTTTCAGCTCCTCCTGGCAGGCGTGGCCGGAGACGTGCACTTCCGCGAGGTCTTTATAGACGACTTCGGCGCCCTTTTTGTAGAGGTTGTTGATCACCGTATAGATCAGCTTTTCGTTCCCGGGTATCGGGCTCGCGGAGAGGACGACGGTGTCGTTCTCTCCGATCACTATATTCTTGAAATCGTCTACGCTCATCCTTGTCAGCGCGGATTCGGGCTCCCCTTGCGTGCCGGTCGTGATTATGCAGAGCTTGTCGTAGGGTATCGAATTGATTTTGTCGGTATCGATGATAGTGCCCGCGGGGAAACTTAATTCTTTCAGCTTGAAGGCTATTTTCGCAATATTCTCCATCGAGCGGCCGGAGAGCGCCACCCGCCTGCCGTATTTCAGAGCGCAGTTGATTATCTGCTGGACGCGGTGGATGTGGGAGGCGAAGGCGGCGACTATTATCCGTCTATGCATATTCTGCCCGAAGATGTAGTCGAGGCTCTTGCCGACGCTCATCTCGGACATGCTGTACCCTTCCCTCTCGACGTTCGTGGAATCCTGAAGCATCACTAAAACGCCTTTCTTCCCGATTTCGGCTATCCTCGAAAGGTCGGTCGTCCGCCCGTCGATCGGCGTATGGTCGATTTTGAAGTCGCCCGTGAAGAATACGACTCCCCTCGGCGTGGTAACCGAGATCGAGAACGCGCCGGCTATCGAATGCGTCACCTGCACGAACTCTACCGAGAAACAGCCGATCTGGGCGGAGTCGCCCTCTTTGACCGGAACAAGCCGGATATCGGTTACCCTATTCTCGGTAAGCTTGTGCTCTGCGAGAGCTATCGCGAAAGCGGAGCCGTAGACTGGCGCTTTTATGTCCTTGAGAACGTACGGCAGAGCGCCGATGTGGTCTTCGTGCCCGTGCGTGATCACTATTCCTTTTACTTTATCTTTCCTTTGAGCGAGATATGTGTAGTCGGGGATTATGAGGTCGATTCCCGGCATCTCGCCGGCCGTAGGGAACGCCATTCCCGCGTCGATCACTACAATGCTGTCGCCGAACTCGAGGGCGGTCATATTCTTCCCGATTTCCCCGACTCCGCCTAAAAATATTAAATTTAAACCTTTTGACATTAAAAACCTAAACCTTTGATTGCTGAAATAATTATATACTAAAAACAACGGTTTTACAAACGATTATTCAGTAACTTACAGTTTCCAGTTGACAGCTTACAGGATAAACTTAAGATGTAACATTAAAAAATCGGGGCGCAATTTGAGTCCCGAAAAAGTATCATCGCCCAAATAACATATATAACCTCTCCTATCCGTAATATATCACTATATTACATTTTTTTTAAAAAGGCGGTCCCGCCTTTTGTAGATTGACAATCGACAACTATATGAATATAATAAAATTGAAGTGAAGGGAGATTAATGAAAAAAAGATTGTCCTCAATCTTGATTTTGACGTTATGCGCCGGAATTTTTTCCTTTTCCGCCTGTTCTAAAAACGCCCCGGGAACCACGCTCCAAGCATATAACCCGCTCCAAGCATATAATTTTTTAATCGACAGTTTTGTAAACGCGTTGGAAGGAGTCAAAGAAATTCAGATTGATTACGACGGAGTCGCGGGGGACGAAACCCTTTTCGCAAAAAAGAACGGGGTGATAATCAGCGGCGACGACCCTTTTAAAAATAAATACGGGCCTTACGATTTTTTCGGAATATATTACGAAGGCCGTTATTATTACGGTCTCGGCGCCGTCTATATGGGAAAGACATACGAACTTAAATATAACGCAAAAATAAGTTTAAGACAAATCGTAGAGGCTATCTTAAACGAATATTATGATTTTCATATCGATTATCTCCTTTTTTGCGATTCTATTAAATTCGAAAAAGATAAGGACGGATATAAACTCGCCGCCGAAGGGATTATCGACAAATACGACGATACATATAGACTTGAACTAACCTCCGATAATAATAAAAATATAAAAAGTTTAAAGATTGCCGACGGCCGAAGTATTATAAATTTTTACATAGAAACGGCGGCGACCGCGGATATTCCCGAACCGGACTCTATACCGCAAACGGAGACCGACACGACCGAATCCTGGGTTTATAAAAACGAACTTATAGAAGCGGTTATCTCTTATTCTCAAAAAAATGAAATGAAACGTGAGGATCTTTACGGCGATTCCGAAGAAATTTCATCAAGTTATAATCTTAAAGATAAAAAAGCCTTATTCCTTTCAAAAAATTATAATTATCAATATTTTTTCAAAGACAAACTATATACAAGTTATACGAACGGCCGGAAAAATTACGTAGATATTACCGTCAACGGCGTAAGATATCTTATTGTAAACCATTTATTTAATTATTTAGTCGTCAATTGCACTTTAACTAAAGAACAAACCGACGAGGGATACGTTTACCGAGTAAATCGCTATTCAAATATTTATTCCTACATATTTAAAAACGGCGAATTGACTGCTTACGCGAACGGCGAGTTTAAATATAAATATTATTCTTCCGCCGATAATTTCTCCGCGCCGGAAGATTTCGATCCGAATGATTTTGAAAAATACGTTCATATAATTTATTAATTTAAGAAGGCGGTCCGTGGGCGCAAGCGCATGGGTTTGTGGCGAACGCCCCTAACGATTAAATCATCCTTCCCTATGATTTATGCCCTTTGCCCTATGCCTTATACCCTAAACTTCATCCTGCACATCCAGTAGAGAAACCGTTTATTGATCAGCTTAGTCGCCCCGTATACGATCCTTCCTTTAGTCCCGACGACCTTATAGATCGGCGGGTCCGGAAGTTCGGTGAGAAAGAAAATCTCCTTCGCGACGGCGATAGGTTTGAGGCCGGATTGTTCGGTTTTGATAAGGGACGAGGCGGCGCGGGCCTTCTCTTCTTCGTACTCTCCCGATTTTTCGGCGGAATAAATTTTTCTTTTAAAAGAAAATTCGGTGCGGACGCCCTCGGGCATAAGAGAGGTTATAAAAATGCCGCGCTTTCTCAGTTCCGGTTGAAGCGCGAACGCCAGCATATTGAGGCCGGCCTTCGACGACGAGTAGCAGGCGTCGTAGGCGATCGGGATTTCCGCCGCGAGAGAGCTGACAAGGATCATTCTGCCGCCCTCTTTCATATGCGGGATCGCGGCCTTGACGCATTCGGCGGGGCCTATCAGATTAACCTCATATAAGTATTTGATATCCGAAGTCTCGGTGCGCTCGAAGGGCGCGGCCATACTGAAGCCGCAGGAGACTATGAGGATATCGAAGGGGCCCTCGTCCGCAGCTATCTCGTCGAACGACCTCTTTATATCCTTGAAATTTACGACGTCGAGCGTCCTGTTGTGAATCATAGGCTCGGGGGACGGAGAGCGGGAGAGATTGTAGACTCTGTCTCCGTTTTTTATGAAGAGCCCCGCCGCCGAGAGGCCTATCCCGGACGAGCCGCCTACGATTACGACCACTTTATCCACATTCCCATTATTGACAAAAAATAATCAGATAGTATAATTTTCTTATGAGAAAAGCGACGAAGATAATTGCGCTCTTATTTACCGGCCTCTTCGCGCTCGGAGGCTTTTCCGCCTGCGATAAAAAGAAGGAACCGCGGCCCGTGCAAATAACTGTAATGGTTTACAATATAAGAATGTATAACATGCGGACTATCGGCACGGGCGACCCGGACGACTGGATGGTGCGGGAGCCGGCCCTGCTCGCTCAGATAGGAGAAGCCAGCCCCGACCTTCTCGGGTTGGAGGAAGCCTATAAAATTCAGAACGACGCGATCTCCGAGGCGTTTCCCGAATACGACAAAGTGATCCGCTATCGCGACGGGTTTCAGGAAATAAATATGTCCGAGTCCTCGCCTATCTTTTATAAGAGAGACAAATTCGAGCTCTTATCCGAAGGCGTCTTCTGGCTCTCCGAAACGCCCGACGTTATGTCCAAGGGCTGGGACGGAGGCAGTTTCAGGATTTGCACTTATGCGCGCTTCCGCGAGAAATCTAACGGCCGCGAGTTTTCTTACTTCAACACTCATATGGATAACGTCGGGGAAACGGCCCGAAGAGAGGGCTTGAAGCTGATCCTGTCGAGAATCGCGCTCGAAACGGTTCCCGTCATATTGACCGGAGATTTGAATTTTAACGAGTCGGACGAAAATTACCAAGTCGTCACGGCCGTCCTTCAGGACTCTAAATACAAAGCGCCCGACACTATGTCCGCGGGCACGACTCCGAGCTATCGGACCGAGGACACGTCGAACGGCTCGCCGATCGATTTTTGCTTCACTTCTTTCTCCGGATTTAATATAATATCATACAGAGTGCTGACGGGAAAGGTCAACGGCGTCTGGGCGTCCGACCATTATCCGGTCAAGGTAGTGCTGGAGCTGATATAAGGCATAAGGCATAGGGCATAGGGAAACAGAAAAAATAATATGAAAACTTGTAGTAAATGCGGCAAAGAAATCGAAGATAGCGCGAAATTCTGTCCCGAATGCGGGGCGGCGTCCGACTCCGATTTCAACGAGATCTTCTATTCCGAAGGGGATCAGGCCGCGACAAAAATAAATTATTGCCCGAAGTGCCACCTTCCGATCGAGGAGGGGATGAACTTCTGCTCGTATTGCGGCTACAAGGTGAACGAGCCGTTAAATAGGCCGCAGACGGTTTCAAATATTCCGCCGGCGAACTCTTACGTCCCGCCCTACATCCCGCCGGCTTCTCCGGTTCCCGCCCCGGTCGCGGCAAGGCGCAAATCTGGCTGGTTCTTCGGCTTTTTCCTCGGCTGGATCGGCCTCATCATCCTCTTCGCCGTCAATTCCGGCAAGACAAAGGAACAGGATAAATATACCGCCGGCGCATCGATCTTCTGGTCGATAATCTGGACGGTCATAGTGCTCGCGACGAATTTGTGATAGAGATTAGGGGTTAGAGGCAATAAGGAGCAGTTTCTTATTCCTTTAAAAAATAACCGATTACTCTCTCGTATTTCTCCCGCCCCGCCTTGCAGGTTTCGAGAAGATAGCCGCGCTCTCTCGGCCATTCCTTCAGGCCGCGGTAATAGAAAAACTTGAGTTTCTCGTCGATTATGAAAGGCGTCAAGCCGTTTTTCAGGCACTCCTTGAAGGAGATCAGTCTTCCTACGCGGCCGTTTCCGTCCTGAAAGGGATGAATTTTCTCAAAATCGCGGTGAAATTCGACGATATCTTCAAATTTTATTTGAGATTTTTTCAGATAGGATGAAATCAGCTTTCCGACGGCCTCGCTTACAGCCTCCGGCGGAGCCGTTTCCTCGCCGCCGACGACGTTGGGCCTCTTTTTATAGTCGCCGACCGCAAACCAATCGAGACGGCCGTCGGATGCTCCGTTCTTTAAAATTCCGTGCAATTTTTTGACGATTTCTTCGGAAAGATTTTTCTCGGCAGCGTCTATGGCGTAGTCGATACAGCGGAAATGATTTACGGCTTCGATTATGTCGTCTACGTTAACCGCGCCGCCTTCGGTTCCGATTGTGTTCGTCTCGAAGATGTAACGGGTCTGCTCTTCGGTCAGGCGGCTTCCCTCGATATGATTTGAGTTATAGGTAAATAAAATTTGCGTGCGGTGATATAGCCCGCCTTTGACGCGCGCCTCTTTTTCTTCCCGCAAGATTTTTAGAATTTTATTTTCGCCAATCGACATATATACTTTTTAATAATCGTCCTTAATTTTCGATTTTCCGCTTTCAACTTTCGATCAACATATGATGATAAAGTCCAAGCCAAAACGGCAGAGTGAAAGTCGTCGAGCCCTCCATTACGCCCGGGCTGTGATTGTCGTTCAGGTCGTAGGACGAGCCGTTGTACTTATGCAGGGAGCGCTCGTCCGGCGCGGCGACGGCCCAGACTACCTTGTCGATTTTGGGCATAACGAGAAGTATCCCCGGGATACCGTCTACGCTGAGCTTTCCGCCCGAAAGGTCGTAGCAAAGGTTGGAGCCCGCGCCCAGACCGTTAAGGTTGAACTCGGCGAGGTCGTCGCGCGAGGCGTTCGAGGCGGAGTATTTTCTCGTGTCGATAGGATGTCTCGACAGCGACCACGCCGCGGTTTCGAGTAAATTATTGCCGTAGGCGTCCTCGATAGTCCCGCCGGGATAGGCGAGCTGATATATGTAGTACCAGAGCGGATTTTCGCTGTATTTGATTGAGATCCACCAGTCGTCGATAGCGGCGCGGTAGTAGCCGAGGAGCGAGGGATCGGTCTCCATTTGGAAGAGCAGATAAAAGGCGAGCATCGCCATCTCCTCGTCCGAGTAATTCAAAAATATCTTGATCAAAGTCTCCGAGGCGGGCGAGCCGAAGCTTAAATCGAGGACGGCGGAAATTAAATCTTTCGCTTCCGGCCCGACCTCCCGGTCAAGCGTCAAAAGCATTACGAGATAGCACTGCTCGGCGTACTGAGTCATTATCTCCGCGTACTCGTAGGACGGGTCGAGCGCCGCCATTCTGTATTCGTCCTCCCACTTCTGATACCCTGTCACGTAGGCCGCCAGTTTGAACAAGGAAAGCGCGACCGAAGCCGTCAGGGGCGCGCCGCCGAGCTGGGAAGCGTTATAGAAGAAGGCGCGGTTGAACTTGCCCCACGTGTCGGGCTGGCCGGAGCCGTCGATCAGCATATAGCTGTTGTCGGAGACGTGCTGGGCAAGCCTGTCTACCGTGCGGGAGATTATGTTTTTTGAGCTCGGTATCCTCGGCTCCGAGAATATCGTATGCGAGTTTATAAAGGAAAAGGTGCCCGATGATCTCGTCGGTGCTCGTGTCGCCCTTGTAAATAATATCGTCTACCGAATATCCCTCGCCTATCAGATCGTTCCAAAGCCTCGAAGGAATTTGCCCCGAGGCGTCGACGCTGACGCCTCGAAGGTTTTCGCCGTTCAGATAATATCCCTGTTTCGTTTCCGATAAAGCGGAAACGCCGGTCGCCGTGCCGTCCGCGTTAAAAGACCAGTAAATGAAGCCGTTCGTCGAATTTCCTTCGTCCTTGAAGGAATAGGTGCGGGATACGTAGCCTTCCAGATTCCTCGTCCTGTACGCGAATTGCGCTTCGACCTCGCGCGGATCGGCCCACGAGGACGAATTATAAGGATTCAGATAGGCTTCGTCGAGGAAATAGCTCTTCGAGCCGTCGGCCAGATAATTTGCGCTCGCTATCGAGAAAGCGTCCGCGGGGCTTAGCATCGGTATATTCAAGGAATAGTCGCCGCCCTCGATAAGCGCCGTTTCGGACAGGTATCTGCCGCTCGCCGCGTCGTAATAACCGTTGGGCTGATACCTGAGATACGCGTCGACCGTGCCCTTTCTCATAGTGATATTTGAAAGAAGGAGCACCGCCTCGGTCGCTATCATCGCGCTCCGCCGCGCGGCCGCTAACTCTTCGGAAGAGACGGACGGGTCGTTTTTGAGGACGGAATATTTCATCAGCTCGCCGGCGGCGTACATTGAAGTCCAGAGCCCGTCGTTGTCGCTGTCCTGCGGCTTCCATACCCCGTCTATTAATTCGGCTTCGGAGACCATTCCCCGGCGGGAGACGTTTTCGTTCGTAGAATCGCTCATCAGAACGGCCTTATCCTCGCCGCTCATATCGACCATTTGAATGTGCGTCACGCCTTCGGCCATTATAGCCCAGATCCCGTTCCCGCCGTCTCCGACTATTCCGAGCACCTTGCCGCCCGCCGTATCCGCGGAGTAAAAATAACGGTCGCCCATAAATCTCTGCTCGGCGTCTCTCGTATTCGCCGCCGACAAGTCGGTTCTCAGAACACCGTAATTTGTTACCGCCCAGGTCGCGCCGTCCGCCGTCGTCGTCGATTTAAAATTCGTGAAGTCGGAAACCGACGCGATAGCCGCGGGAATTTCCGCGTCTCCCGTCGGATAACGGGTTACGGTTTTCTGAAGATTCGAGCCGTATTCGGCCGCTATCCCCGAGTAATCGACTTTTTTAAGCCCCGCGGCGCTCAATGTCGGCGTCGTCACCGCGTGAAGCGTCACCGAGTCCGAAATCCCGTCCGGATTCGTCGCCGTAATTTTCGCAATTCCCTCGGAAACGGCGGTCACTCTTCCCCACACGTCGACCGCGGCCGCGGCGGAATCCGAAGCCCAAACGAGCCGCCTGTTTGTGACCGAGGGGTCGAAGGCGTAATCCACGCTTCGCGAGTCTCCTATCAGGAGCTCCCAGTTGTTCGGCACGATCAGCCTGAAAAGTTTGGGCCCGTCGCTCTTTTTCGAGCACGCGCCGAGAACGGAAATAAATACGAGCAGAACGGTTAAAAGGAAGAGTCTCTTTTTCATTTAATTAATTCTCCCGAAAATTCTATAAATTTATTTTAGCTTATAAATCAAAGATTTACAAGATAAAAATTCTTAATTCCATATGCCTTATACCTTATGACCTATATAAAAATTTCACCGTATTTTCACCATAAAATGGTATTATCGAATCGGGAATTTTATTTCTTGTTTGAGAAAGGCCCCCGATTTTGCGAGGTGAAATTATGAAAACCGCTATTATTTTTGCGACAAGGACCGGCCATTCCAAAAAGCTCGCCGAGGCCGTAGGCGAGCGGCTGGGTATTATTCCGCGCGACATTAGAAAAGACCCCTCGCTCGTCTCCGCCGACCTTCTTTTCGTCGTATCCGGAATTTACGGCGGCATGGCGACGCCCGAGCTCCTCGGATATCTGACGCGGCTCGACTATTCGAGAGTGAGGCGCGCCGCTTTTATCACGAGCGCCGCCGGCGGCAAAGACCTTAAAAAAGAGTCCCAGCGGATCCTCCGCGAGAAAGGCGTCGTCATTCTCGGCGAATTCGTCTGCAAGGGCTCTTTCCTCTTCGTCTCGTTAGGCCATCCGAACAAAAAAGACATTTTCGCCGCCGCCGACTTCGCGGAGAAAATTCAGAAGTCCTTTATCGAGGCGTAAGTTTAACACAACATTAACAATGATTTGATATAATTCTGACAAGGAAAAAATCAAATGGTCAACATCCTCGTCGTCGAGGACGATACTAAACTGAATCAAATCGTCTGCAAATATCTGAACGACAACAACTACCGCCCGACGGGCTGTACGAACCCCGTCGAAGCGTACGATTTGCTTTTCGCTTCGAGGTTCGATTTGATTATTTCGGACATTATGATGCCGGATATCGACGGCTTCGAGTTCGCGAAAACTATCCGCGAGCAAAATAAAATTATTCCTATTTTATTTATAACCTCGCGGGACGATATATCCTCGAAGCAAAAAGGGTTCCGCATCGGAATCGACGATTACATGGTAAAACCGTTCGATATGGACGAAATGGCGCTGCGCGTCGGGGCGCTCCTCCGCCGGACCAACATCGCCAACGAACGGAAGCTGACTGTCGGAAGCTTGACCATGAACGAGGACGAACGCTCGGCCGTTTTGGGCGGCGAAGAGATACCGCTGTCGGCAAGAGAATTCAATATCCTGTATAAGTTGTTGTCTTACCCTAAAAAAACTTTTACGCGCAGTCAGCTTATCGACGAATTTTGGGGACTGGAAAGCGAATCGGGGCTAAGGACGGTCGACGTTTTTATTACGAAGCTGCGGGAAAAATTTTCGGCGTGTAAAGATTTTGAAATCGTTACGATCCGCGGGTTCGGATATAAGGCGGTGATAAAATGAAACAAAAGAAAGACGAACGCGTCACCGCGAGCACCGTTTCCTTTAACCAGTTTCTTATCATATTCGCCGCCGTTTTGTTTACTTGCGGCAATTATCATATCGTCTATTTGCAATATTTGGAAAGCCGGCCGGATAACGGAGAAATCCTTATAGTAGTCATCGGTTTGATAGTCGGTCTTTCGCTTATCGGGGCATTTTTGATAGGTCTTTTTAAGAGCGTCTATTTCGATAAACCGATACGGACGATCGGAGAAGCCGCGCAAAAGGTAGCGGAGGGCGATTTCAGCGTAAGGATACCGCCTCATCGCAAGGACAATAAAAAGGATACCATCGAAGTCCTGATCGAGGACTTCAACACTATGGCCGAGGAGCTTGCTTCTATCGAAACCCTGAAAACCGATTTTATAGCGAACGTATCCCACGAAATAAAAACCCCGCTGTCCGTGATTCAAAGTTATGCGACCGCGATACAAGACGACAGTATTTCGGCGGACGAGCGGCGCGAATACGGGAAAACGATTGCGGAAGCCTCGAAGAAGCTGTCCGAGCTTGTGGCAAATATACTCAAACTAAACAAACTCGAAAACCAAGAAATCATCCTTAAAAAAGAGTCCTACGCTCTCGACGAGCAGGTTCGGGAGTGCGTTCTCGCCTATGAAGAATTATGGGACAAAAAAATATCGCGCTCATAGGAGAAGATATAGAAGAAGTAACCGTGAACTACGACAAATCGCTTTTAGAACTCGTTTGGAATAATTTGATTTCCAATGCGGTTAAATTTACGGACGAGGGCGGCACGATCACGGTTTCGCTCAAAAAAGAAGGCGGTTGCGCCGTGTTTACGATACGCGATACCGGATGCGGCATGAGCGAGGAAACTATGGCGCATATCTTCGATAGGTTTTATCAGGGCGACGCCTCGCATTCCACCGAGGGAAACGGCTTAGGGCTGGCGCTCGTCAAAAAGGCGGTATCTTTGATTCGCGGCGAAATATCGGTCGACAGCCGGCTGAACGAAGGCGCAAGCTTCGTCGTCAAAATAAAAATTTGAATACGATTATCCGAATACCCCGGCAAAAGCTCCTTTGAGACCATTCAAAGGAGCTTTTTAACAATACTTTAACAATACCTTAGCGTTCGGAAAACATAGCCCTAATATAATATAGCCGTTTGAAAAGGAAAATTATCGGCGGACCGCACCGACGCGATTGCCTTGCGTGCGCGGTCCGCTTTTAAGATTTGATTTTACAAACGTTCCGCTCGCCTATCTTATGTATTCCGGTCGGAAGGAGCCGTTTATGAAAAAACGAAACATCGCGATCTTTTTCTTTCTGCTGTTCTTCGGATTGCAGATATTGACCGCCTGCGGCAAGGACGATCTCCTCCCCGCAAACGAAGGCGACTTCTCGCAAATTTTGGAGCTTTACAACGAGCATACCGATCCGGTTAAATCCGCCGCGAATATAACCGTGACGAAGAGGGACAAGAGAGAAACCGAAATGGATATTCCGCTTCTTTTGAAGCTGCTTGCGCAAGGTCAGCTGGAAAAGCAGCTGAACGAACAACTGGGCGGCGATCCCAACAAGGACGCGACGGTGACGGAAACCTTTATCGCGGGCAAAGGCGCCCAAGACGAGGCGTTGACGCTAATCGATTTTCTCCCCGTCGGCGGTCAAAACTATATGAGCCGGTTGAAAGGCGATAATATTGCAAGCGCGGTTTTTACGGAGCGGGAAAACGGTGAAAATATAAAAATCAGAGTGAAGGACGAAGCGTTTACTATGGAAAATAAGGCTTCGGTTTATCCATCGTTTATGGACGTAGGCTTCGGCGCGGAAAATTCTTCGGGCAATGAAAATGAAGGCGGTTTTTCCGGCATAATAACTATAGCCGGAACATTCAAAGACGGCGGCATAAACGCGCTGTTCGATAAAGACTGGCGGTTGATCTCATTGACGCTTACCTGTAAAACGAGCCTCGAAATCACCGTGATCGGCATGAAAATAGAAGTGGAGCAGAGCGCGTCGCAGGAATTTCAATTTACTTGGGAGGAGTAAAGATGACTATGCCGGTAATCGAAGTAAAAAATTTAACGAAAGACTACGGATTCGGTAGGGGCGTGTTCGACGTCTCGTTTCAAGTCGATAAAGGGGAAGTCCTGGGCTTTCTCGGGCCCAACGGGGCTGGAAAAACGACCGTAATTCGTCATCTGATGGGTTTTTCCAATCCGCAGAAAGGCAGTTTATCCATAAACGGCTTATCCTGCACCGGGCAAGCAAGCAAAATTTTAGAAAACGTCGGGTATTTGCCGGGCGAGGTCGTTTTGCCGGAAGCGCTTACGGGGCTCGAATTCATCCGAATGATGCAGGGGCTGCGAGGTTCCCGCGATAAGCAAAGACTGGAATACCTGTTGAATACTTTTCAGCTTGACCCGAGAGGCAAAACAAAACGCATGAGCTTAGGCAACAAGCGCAAGCTGGCTATCATTACGGCGTTTATGGCGGACCCCGATATCCTGATACTCGACGAACCGACCAGCGGACTCGATCCCGTTATGCAGGCCGCTTTCATCGATTTTATGAAAGAGGAGAAAAAGCGCGGAAAAACCATCCTGTTATCGAGCCACACGTTCGGCGAAGTGGACGCTATCTGCGACACTATCGCTATCATCAAGGACGGGAAAATCGTTTCCACCGTGAAAGCCGACGATATCCGCCACAACCGGAATAAGATGTTCCGTATTACTTTCGCGAGCGCGAAGGAAGTAAACCTCTTCAAATGCGAGGCGGGATTTACGGTCGCGTACTCCGACCCCGAAAAGCACATCGCCGAAGTGGGGATCCACGATTCCGGAACCAACGACCTGATAAGGGCGTTATCCAAATATCATATCGAAAGTTTCAGAGAAAGAAATTCACGCTTGAAAGTTATTTCATGCGTTTCTATGAGAAAGCGGCTCAAACCGGAGGAAAAACGTTGTGAACGAAGTGATCGAAATCGAAGGACTTACAAAAGACTTTGGACAGGGCCGGGGAATATTCGATATAAATCTCGGTATTAGGAAGGGAGAGGTCTTCGGATTGGTCGGCATTAACGGAAGCGGAAAGACGACGATCATGCGTCATCTCATGGGTTTCTTAAATCCGGATAAGGGCGGCGCGAGCGTCTTGGGCAGAGATTGTTGGGCGGACGCGGACAAAATCAAAAAATATGTAGGCTATATACCCGGAGAGATTTCCTTCCCCGACGTCTACAGCGGCATGGATTTTCTCAAGCTTCAGGCGGATTATATGGGGCTTAGGAATATGGCTTATGCGAACGAGCTTATAGAGCGACTGCAGCTCGATCCGACCGCGAGGCTGAAACGCATGAGCAAGGGTATGAAACAGAAAACCGCCATCGTCAACGCGTTTATGTGCGATTCCGATATACTCCTGCTCGACGAGGCGACCACGGGGCTCGATCCGCTCATGCAAAGATCTTTTACCGAAATTATCGCGGCCGAGAAGAAAAAAGGCAAAACGATTTTTATGAGCAGTCATATGTTCGACGAGATGGAGAACACCTGCGACCGCGTCGCCTTTTTGAAAAACGGACGCGTCATCCACGTTGTGGATATGACGACGATACGCGGCGACGAAAAGTCGAAAAAGTATAAAATCGAATTCAATAATGAATCCGACTACAACGAGTTTATAAAGGGCAGATTCGGCGTTTCGAGGCGGCAGGATAAATACAATCAGGTAACCGTTATAATTTCGGACGCGGACGTAAATAAACTGTTCGCCGTTCTTTCCGCAATGGACGTGCGCTTCATCTCGCATCTGCCCTATACTTTGGAAGAGTGTTTCAAAGAGGTCTACAATAAAACGGAGGTAAATAAATGATAAGCAAAACTTTAATGAAACAAACCGTAAAATCAAATCTTACGCTTTGGTTGATACTGACGGCCATTCAGGCGGCTATGGTGGCCCTGGTAGCCGGCACGGGCGCCAACCTGCAGGTGACGGCGCTTGCGTACTATAATATGCTTCCGGAATTGATAACGTCTATTTATGTCATAATCACCGCCAATAAATTGATCGCCGCTCAGGTCGATAAAGGGACGATGGCGTATATTTTATCGACTCCCGTGAAACGTTCTAAGGTGGTCGCGACGCAGGCTGTGTTTTTCTTAGGTTCGTTGCTTCTGATGTTTTCATTATCCGCCGCGTCGCATATACTTTCGCACTATATTTCCGCCGGAAATATCGGCGCTTCCGAAGCCGGACACATTCTGCTCTTAAACTTAGGGCTGTTTTTTCTGAACGTCGCCATAAGCGGCGTCTGCTTTTGCGCGTCCTGCTTGTTTAATCTTTCCAAATATGCGGTCGGCTTGGGCGGCGGCATAACGGGGGCGTTCGTCGTTTTGTCGATAATGGGAATGTTCGGAAAGGATTTTCAATGGATGAAAAACCTGACCGTCGTTACGTTGTTCGATATCAACTCCATCTTTGCCAACGATCCGGCCTTCGTCTGGAAGTTCGCCTTGTTGGCCGTAATCGGGGCGGTCGCTTACGCTATCGGCTCGGTTGCCTTTACTAAAAGGGATTTACCGCTGTAGAGAAATTTTAATTCCGTCCTCGCCGCTCCTACCCTAATTCCGCCAACGTCGTATAACCGGCCTGTTTAATACATTTTTGTCCCTCTTCGGAAAGCAGCCATTCCAAAAACTTGCCGCCTACGCCGTCCGCGTCTTCCGAAAGGATGACGGCGTTGTAGGGCTCGATAAAGGGATAGGCCGAGCTCCGGATATTTTCGCCCGAAGGCTCGACGCCGTCAATTTTAAGCATCTTTATATCGGGGCTTGTGTACAGCTTATCCACGTAATATTTGAAAGTGTAGCCTATGCTCTGCGGGCCGTTTTCGTATTCGGCGACGCGGTCGACAAGTATGTTCATACCCATTGCTATATGGGCTTGCGGCGCTTTTATCATAGGTATCCCCTTCATCACGTTTTCTTCCATAGCCGTCTGACTGCCGGAGTTAGCTTCGCGCTGATACGGGATTATCTTTTGGTCGTTTCCGCCCACTTCCTTCCAGTTCGTTATTTTTCCGCTGTAAATATCCCGCACCTGTTCCACCGTCAGGCTCTCAACCGGATTGTCTTTATGCGTTATGAAGACAAACGAGTCGTAACAGATAGGTTCGACTATCAGCTCTATGCCGACGTTCGCGGCCATAGCGTATTCCTCCAGAGACGGGGTCGTGACGAGAATTATATCCGGCCTTTTCATCAGCCGATAAATCCGATGTACGCCTTCCTTAATAATGTCGCGATACTCAAGGGAAGTCGACTTACGGTTGAGTAGATTTTCAATAGCGTTCGGAGTAGTGTTAAAACGAATAAAAGCCTTCGTGATATCGTCGCCGAGGTCCAAAAATTGCCACGCGAATTCCGCCGCGAGGGGGACGAGCACCGTCGAGCCGTCGATTAAAGGATACGTGCCGAAAGAACGGTTATAATAGTCGTAACTTATATTGTTCATTACCATCGTTTGATAAGGCTCGGCCTCGGCGTCTCCCAGCTGAAAAAGGCTTCTATCCTCCACGATCCGCTCCCAGCCCTCCGGCCGCTTTATATCTCTATTTATCGCTTGCCCCTCCAATACCGCGACCTGGTCGGGCGCGCCTACGCTTTTTTGGGACCAAAACAGCCAGCAGGAGGATAACGATAGAACAAGGCAAGCCGATACAATTATCACAAAAAAAGTTTTAATCGCTTTCATAATATCATTATATATCGAGGAAAATAAAATTCAAGACGCGTCAATAATTTTGTCGGGTATATAAAATGTTTCCTTGACAAAAAAACGCTTATTTGCTATTATAATTAAGCCTTGGACAATTAACTCAGCTGGTAGAGTGTCTTCTTGACGTGGAGAAAGTCAGGGGTTCGAGTCCCTTATTGTCCACCAAACTATCAAGCGAGATTGATACAATGAGGGCCTGTCCGTTAAGGATAGGCTCTTGTTGCATATTGAGGTAAAACATTGAATTTATCTGGTGATTTCTGGTTGAAATCTCAGCGAAAAAACTATAATATTAACCTATGAAATACAAGGAGGCAACATCATGGTTTCAGATATACAAATCGTTGACTTAACGCCGGATACTATTGCCGACTACGGAGTATGCGGCTATAAGGATATTGGAAAACACCTGGAATTGAGAAGAAAAATAGAATGGTTTACCAAATACTATCCGAAAGGGCTGCGAATAAAGGCGCTTATCTCTGAATCGGGCGGATACCAAGGTATGCTTGAATATATACCGGGGGAATATGCGCATCGCCCGGTCAGCGCCGATGGTTATATGTTCATTCATTGCATTTTCGTTGGGTTCAAGAACGAGTTTAAAGGGAAAGGCTATGCTTCTTTGTTGATAGAAGAATGCATTAACGAAGCAAAAAGGGCGAATATGAAAGGCGTTGCTGTCGTTACGCGAAACGGCTCGTTTATGGCCAAAAAAGATATCTTTCTGAAAAAGGGTTTTACCCTGGTCGACCGTGCAAAGCCGGATTTTGAATTGTTGGCGTTGAAGTTCAACCCGGAATTTGGAGACCCGCAATTTAAGGAAATGTCTTTACGTGAATATTCAGAGGGTCTAACAGTACTGCGTTCGCCTCAATGCCCCTATTCCGTTAAAAATGTGGATGCCATTATTCAAACTGCTAAAAATATGAAGCTGGACGCTCAGTTAATCGAATTGGACGACGCGGAATCCGCGCAGCAATCCCCGTGCGCATTCGGAACTTTTTGCATTATCAACAACGGCGTTATTTTAAGCCATCATCCCATCAGCAATACGCGGTTTGAAAATATAATGAAATCAAAAGAAATAATCAAACACTGCCGAAAGCAATGTAAGTCTGAGCGTCTTTGATATAGTGCGCTGC
>AGTN01589948.1_pt1 | contig 17394 bp, 11 predicted proteins | sample 314218 | NCBI WGS metagenome assembly AGTN01 (sample SAMN02954264, study PRJNA73603) | bioreactor metagenome | biome: terrestrial; feature: non-aerated bioreactor; material: poplar woody material; isolation source: poplar biomass | place: USA | collected 2006-12 | reverse complement strand
TTTTTGCTGCTGCGAATCAGTTCCCAGTATTCCGGGAAGTTTCCCATACTGTTTCCCATGGCATGGGCATATTCGCACATGATATAGGGCTTACCGATATCGTTGGGGGCATCTCGCGTCATGTTGGCATAGGAAGGATACATGGGGCAGAAGATGTCGGAGTTCCTATCCCGCAGGCCTGCCTGTTCGTATTGAACGGGACGGCTCGGGTCGCGCTGCTTGGCCCAGTCGTACATATCGAAAAAGGCCTTTCCGTTGCTCGCTTCGTTGCCCAACGACCAGATAATCACCGAAGGATGGTTCTTATCCCTTTCCACCAGACGGGTGATGCGATCCATATGTTGTCCGTGCCATTCCGGGAAGTTGGATACATTGCGGGGGCCATACCCCAGTCCGTGTGATTCCAGGTTGGCTTCGTCCACCAGGTAGATACCGTATTCGTTACAGAGCTTATACCACAGAGGAGACTGAGGGTAATGGGATGTGCGGACGGCGTTGATGTTCAGCTCTTTCATCAGTTGCAGGTTGCGCATCATGATCTCTTTGTCCACCACCTGGCCGGCGTTCGTGTTGAATTCGTGCAGGTTAACACCTTTGACCCATATTCTTTTCCCGTTCACCAACAGCTGTCCGTCTTTTATTTCCACTTTACGGAATCCGATCTGCGCGGATGTCGCTTCGATAAGGTTGCCGCGCTCGTCTTTAAGAGTCAGTAAGAGCGTATAGAGGGCGGGCGTTTCTGCCGTCCATTTCGCAGGATTGGAGACTCTGCCCGATAGGCTGACCTGTTCGGAGTGAGATGCCTCTATAGCAGCGTTCTTTGACTCCCGGAAAACACTCTTTCCGTTATCGTCCAGAATAGAGACTTCCAGGGTGCGATGTTGGGTTTGATGGGTATAGTTTTGCAACGCTACCTCGATACTGAATTGTCCGTGGGTATAGTTTTCATCCAAATCCGGATGTGCGAAGAAGTCCTGTATGCGGGTGTCAGCAGTGCTGTACAAATACACGCTGCGGTTTATCCCTCCCAGGCGCCACATATCCTGGTCTTCCAGGTAGGAGCCGTCGCTGAACTTATGTACCCGGCAAGCCAACAGGTTCTCACCGGGACGGATGTAGGGAGTGATATCGAATTCTGCCGGGCTCTTGGCGTTTTTATTGAGCCCCACCTCTTGTCCGTTCACATATACCACCATGAAATTGGTACCGCCCTCGAAGTGGAGGAACACCTTTCTGTTTTTCCAATCCCCGGGAATCGTGAAGTTTTGCCGGTACGTTCCCACAGGCGAATCGTTCCGGTCGATATGGGGTGGGTTGGTAGGGAAACCATAACCGATGTTCACGTACATGGGAATACCGTACCCGTTAAACTCCCAATTGCCTGGTACGGGTATTGTTCCCCACTTACTGTCGTCGTAGTTTTCGTTGAAAAAACTTGCCGGCACTTCATCCACTTTCGGAACCCAGTGAAATTTCCATGCCCCGTTAAGGGATTGGTAATAGGGCGATTGTTCATATTCATCCGAAACAGCTGTTTGTTCATCGGCATACGGAATGGCCGTAGCTCTTGTTTTCTGTTGATTTACGGCGAAAATCCCCGGCTTTTCCCAGTCGGGAGCCGCCTCCTGAGCATGGCTGAATATTGCGTTTGTCAACATCATCACAAAAAGTAGAAAAGAAAATGATTTCATGTATATATGTTTTTAGTGAAAAGTATGCATTTGTGTTCTCTTGCCTGCTTCCTGTCGCCTGATTGAAATGTGTGGAGCGGACAGTTGGTTTTGAGCTGTCAGTATCTTGTCTCCCTTCAAATGAGCAAAAATGATGACAACAACACCGATTCCGACCCATTGATAATTATAACACGGGTAATAGGAATGCTATCGGGCGCTGTAATATGTCAGGAAATGCGTTTAATTTTTTAAAATCAGATTGTAAAGATATACTTTTGTCCGTAAAAACACGAGGATTTCCTTTACTTTTGCATATGATCCGACAGATATGAATATTCCTTTTTCGGTTTCAGGAAAACGAGCATAACGACTATGGCTGCCAGCACGATTACACCCAGTTTGCTGAAGTCGGCTCCCAGCTGGCCGGCATCCATGGAGCTCCCCAGGATAAGGGTAATAGCATACCCGCCGAAAACACCCGCCATGTTCATGATTCCGTATGCCGTTGCCCTGTATTTAGGTGAAATAATCTGACAAAGAATGGGCATATTGTTGGCGTCGAACATCCCGAAGCCGACCCCGAAAAGTAACGCTGCTCCAATAAGGCTGAGGTAGCTGCTGCCGAATCCCATCAGAATCAGTGACGGAATGGTTAATCCCAGGCCAATTACGCTGGTATACATACGTCCCCGGATATTTTTCTGCACCCATTTATCCGACATCGGGCCGCCTATCATTACTCCGATCAATGAAGCAATGGCAATGGATATCGTAGCTATGGGGCCTGCCTGTGCCATGGGAACGCCCAGATTAGCGGAAAACAATGTGGGTAACCAGTTCTTGGTGGCCCATCCGGGCAAGCTCGGCGCCATGAAATAGAATAGCATCGCCCAGAAGGAGGCGGTGGCAAACAATACCGCAAACCCTTTCCATACCGGTTCTTTTTTCATTTTTATGCCGGGATCGGTTTCCGGAAGGATAATGGCTTTTCCGTGTCCTTTCTTTTCATGCAGGAAGAAAACCAATACCATCGCATATGTGATACCGATAATGCCGAACCAGTGGAAAACGGTATGCCATGAGTAGCTGGCCGCAATGGTCGCTCCGAATCCGCCGAGAGCCTGTCCGGCATACAATCCGGTCATATGAGCCCCTATAGCGAGTGAGCGTGTTTTGTCGGTATGGTAATCGGCTATCATGGCCAATCCCGCAGGAATGTACAATGCTTCGCTCACTCCCATGAAAGCGCGCAGCCAATAGACCTGTTCATATGTTTGCGCTATTCCCATTCCGTATGTTACGGCCGACCAGGTAAAGAGGCTCCCTACAATCAGCCATTTCCGGTTGATCCGATCGGCGATGGCTCCCGCAAACGGACTCACCAGTCCGTAAATGAGCAAAAAAATACCCATCAGCCGCCCGAAATTCTCAGCCACCGCCAATTCCCGTATATCCATCTGCATCGCCGACTGCAGTGTTGACAGCATCTGCCGATCGAGGTAATTCAGCAATGCTACGAACCATACCAATCCCACTACAATCCAGGGATATGCTTTCCTATCTTGAATTTTCATTTTACTACCACTGATTCTGATATGATTATTTAATCTCTTCCAAGGTTACGGTTTGAAAAACCATATCCGCCTGACTGCTTTCATAGAGGATGCCGATGGTGGACTCATTTACTGAGGTGATGCAGGAGTACCCACGGCCGCTGTATTCATCCAAGAGGATGTGTTTTTCCTCCGGCCAGGTATTTCCTTCGTCGTAACTGACTTTCAGCGTGATGTTGTTGCGTTGGGAGGTAGATGCGGGATTGACAAACAGTAACATTGATTTTTCTACGCCGTTCTCTTGATATACATGTTTATGGATGCTTGCCATGCAGGTAGGTTCTATCAGCGCCTTTCTGGAAGTGGGATGTTCTGTCCACGTCTCTCCCAAATCGGTCGTCGTGGCGATGGTTCGCCCGTTTACTTCATCATTTCCCCGGTTACGATTGTCCCGCATATTCAGCATAATAGAACCGTCGGATAACTCCACGGCCATACATTCCGTCGTATTTTTATGTGCCGGCTTGGAGGTTGTCCATGTTTTTCCGCCGTCTTTGCTCCACGTGATATTGGAAAACGCCATGCCGGTTTCATCCCGTCCCTGCGTCGGGAATACCAGTGTACCGTTCGAAAGGGTGATTCCGTGTCCCGGTGCGGGAGCAAACAACCACCATTCTTTTTTCTTTATATCGGTAATGTTTACCGGTTCGCTCCATGTCAGCCCGTCGTTGCTACTTTTCGTGATCAGGAACTGCGATGTTTCTTTTACGCCGAATCCGGGCTGTGAGCCTTTTGCGTGCCACTGGTGGATATGGCGGGTGCTGTCTTTGGTGAGCCCTTCCACCCATTTACCGGTTTCACGATCGAGCACTCCGTGCATCCATAGCCCTGCAATGTGGATGTCACCGCTATTTTCATCCACCAGAATAGAGGCGTCGCTTACTCCGTTATATTTTTCCGGCAGCCCGCCCCATTCGTTCATATCAAGGACGACCTGCATCGGCTCCCAGGTACGGCCTCCGTCGGTACTGCGGTTCAACGCGATATCTATATGGCCTTGTAGATCGCGGCTGCTTTCATAACGGGCATCATAGATGGCAAGTAGAGTACCGTTCTTCGAAGTTGTCAACCCCGGAATGCGTGATGTATGAACACCGTCCTGCTTGTGTTGACGCAGCGCCACTCCAACTCTAAGGCTTTTTGCTTCGGTCGCAGGAACGCGTATCTTTCCGATATCGGTAAGAATGTCTTTACATTGTATCCGGATTCTGTGGGTAAGGTCGATGTTTTCTTTTAGCGTGATCGATACCCAGAACGACAACGTATCTTGGGTAATACTGAAATTATCCTTAAACGTAACGGTGGAAGCAGGTGGTTGGGCTTCACCTATACGTGTATCGGTAGCGAAATTTCCTTTACTATCGGATTTGAAGAGAGATATCCGTTCTATGTCGCTCAGGTCGGTCGTTCCTTCCAGCGATAGAACGATTTTTTGCAACGAGTATTCTACCGGCTGTTGCCGGATCATTTCAACCTTCAACGCAGGATTGGCCTCTTTCCCCGTTAAAACAGGAAGAACGGGATCCCCAATTTCTACTTTAATTTCTTCATTGTATGATTTGCAGGAGAAAAATATAAAGATTCCTACTGCAATTCCTAAAACTGTTTTGTTCATTGTATATAAAGTTATTATTAAAATGTGATACTTCACTGGGTCTTATCCTCATTGTGTGTTCGAAATGAATCAGATTCTGAATATTTATGCGATAATTTATTCCTGCAAATCAAATTTCCCTAAAGTAAATCGAGTCGTGATTACTGAGTTTTTCTCTCTGCCTCCCACAACCGACGCACGTTGTTGCTACGAATGTTCCGTCAGGCAATAATTCCAGTCCGGGATAACCATAATCATCGCTTTTATAGCTGAATTTATTTCAATGATCCAACTCAGAGAGAAGGATAATGGCAAATCCCATTTTCTCATACGGATTTGTTTCTCCGTATTCATAATATAAACCGATTTGTTGGTCGGAAATCATCACCATATCGGAATAGGCTGTAGGACCCGCCTGGATAAGAAGAGAGGATTCCCATGTTTTACCACTATTGCGACTTAAACGAACGGTCATTCTTTCTCTTTTGTCAGTGGAGGCCGGATTGGAAAAGAGCAGTTTTTCGGTGAGTTTTCCGTTTTTTGTTGCATTCAGAATATTGGCCTGGCATATAGGTTCGATCAGTTCTGTAGCATACTGCATCTTTCCGAAGCTAATACCGCCATCTTTGCTGATGGCATATGAACGGCTCTTGTTTTCTTCCCGGTTGTAATTACGCATATTCAGCATCAGATCGCCGTTTTTTAATTCCACTACACTGCTTTCATTTCCTCCGTGTTCAGAAACGACGCCACCTAAATGCCACGTCTCACCGGAATCATCCGAGTAGATTACCTGGGAATGATAGTTTTTTGTTCCGGAAACCATATGATTGGAAGAAATCACCAGACGGTTTTTATACTTTTCGCCTTGTAGCTGAATGCCATGACAGGGACCGGTAGCATACCAGGTCCAGGTATCTTTTTTTACGGACGGAGTAATTTCCTTGGCATTTGACCAACTTAATCCATCGTCATCGGAATGAAGTACATATACTCTGCGTGTGTCCTTACTGGTTCCATCAAGTATCTCTTTTTCATGATCATCGCCGCGATTCCAGGTAGAAACTAAAATAACCCGACCTGTGGTTTTGTCTATAACCGGTGCCGGATTGCCGCATACATTATTTCCATCGTCCCATACTTTAATCATAGGGCTCCATGTTTTTCCGCCATCGGTAGACCGTTTAACAACCAGGTCGATATCTCCCGTATCGGAACAGCTTTTTTTCCTGGCTTCGGCAAAAGCCAGCAGGGTCCCTTTTGTTGTTTGCACCATGGCCGGGATACGGTAACAATTATATCCGTCCACCTCCTTTTGAAAAATATCGATTGTATGGATATTTGTTTGTGGAAAGACTGTTTGGCCTATTTGAGCCAATAGGATTGGAACAAAAATAAGAAATTGTTTCATTTGATTTTTAAATTATTGAATAAACCCCTTCCGGGGAAGAGGAGACGAGAATATCAATCTCCTTTTCCAACCGGAGGAACTTATTTTACCCTATTCATCGGTGTGGAGTAATAACGTTGCCCGATTATCATTGTCATTTATCGTAACCCGGCGTTTGTGTAATGTTCGGATTCCTGTTAATTGAGGCCTGAGCAACCGGCCATAATAATACATTTAACTCATTTTTCCTACCTTCCAGAAATGGATTTTTCTCAAAAGTTACATCAAAACGAATATAATCCCACCACAGTTTTCCTTCCGCGGCAAATTCTTTTAATCGTTCATTTAATATGGCTTCCTCAATTACTTGAGGAGATAATCCGGAAGCATAGAAGTCTTGTATCCCATATGCCCTTTCGGCAATTTTATTCAGCGCAACGATTGCACCTGTTGCATCCTGTTTTGCCAGTTTTATTTCGGCATCAAACAACAACGCATCGGCGTAACGATACACAATTATGTCCGAATCAAATATTCGGGTTCCATTCGTCCACTCACCGGCAAATTTGTTGATCCACTGAAATGTCGCATTCTTAGGCTCATCGAAATACGTATCAAAACTCACATTTGTCCTCTGATCCCCGTCGTTTTCCGATAGGATTGCCTTATATTCTTCCGTATAGAAGCACCATTGCTGGTGGCTTCCTACTTTTACAGGGTTCTCTATCGCTTCCTCTGAAACATATTGAGAGGGGACCAGGTAGTCGGCAGGATAACCGCCCGTGTATTCATCCTGGATATAGCTCCAAGCAAAAATAATCTCATTACCCAATTCATTGTCGAAGATATCGGAGAATTTTTTTTCCAGTGCGTAGAGAGAATTACCCAATACGGCTGTCACTGCCGTACTTGCCGCATCCAAGTTAGATTGACTTCCACCCCTTACTTTATACATCCACAGATTATAATCGGTCTTCAACATATTGATGGAACCTCTAGAAGCAAGATTCCGATCTGCTACGTTAGCAGGCATCAGCGACAACGCCTTTTCAATATCCTCATTGACTTGTTTAAATACTTCGTCTGCCGGATCCCGTGTAGGAAATAATCCTTCCTGTTTATCGGATTCAAACCCTTCCAGCAATACCGGTGCATCTCCCCATATACGGCCAATCCAGTAATAACAGAAAGCCCTTACGTAATACGCATTTGCTAAAACTTGGTTTTTAGATTCTTCGCTGTTAAATGCAATATCAGGAGTGTATTTGAGAATCAAATTTGCCTGATTGATGGTGGTGTACAAATCTTGCCAATCCGCATAACCATGGTTGGTAGGTATTTGATTCTGATAGATCTGATCCCTGGCTGTCTGTCCGGTTAATCCATCACCCCATAATCCTGTCCGATACTCGCCCCAATACATATACCCTTGGCTAAAGGTCGATCTGAATCTATTATATAAACCATATACGGCAGAAGCAGCATCTCCTTCATCCTGCCACATTGAATTTGCGGACACTTCGCTTTTTTGTTGAATATCCAAATCGCTATGGCAAGCAGTAAATACCGCAAGAATCATCCACAATACTATTATCGTTTTAAGTTTCATAATGTTAGTTTTTTTATTCATGTAAGACTTAGAATGTAACTTTTACACCTATGGAGTATTTCCGAATAGGAGGGTAATTATAATAACTTGCGTTATAGGTGGTCGATGCTCCTATTTCGGGAGATACCCCTTCTACTGCCGTAAAATAGTGTAGGTTATTTCCTGCGAGTGTAATTGCCAGATTCTGGATGCCCAGCTTTGTCAGTTTCGTAGACGGCACGTTGTATTGTAGGCTTACTTCACGTACACACAAATAATCACCTTTATAATTGAATATATTCGATGTACGGCTGAAGTTGGCGTTTCCATCGTCCGGGTCATTTGCGGTAAACCGGGCATATTTGGTATCATCACCGGGTTCCTTCCAGGTCTCTTTCACTTTATCTATAAGCGTATAATTATTTGCAAACGTATTCATGAAATAACGCATTTCGGAGTTGTCATTGATAGAATGTCCCAAAGCCCAATCCAAGAAAATATTTAAAGAAAAATCCTTAAAAATAAAGTTATTATTCAACCCGCCTGTAGAATGTGGAACGGTATAACCCAAGAAAAATTGGTCCTGGCTGTCGATATAATCCTCCCCGTTTCTTGTCAAACTGCCCGGACGATTCTTCCATTCATAATCTCCTATCTCTTTTCGTCCGGCAATTCTTTTCCGTCGGAATGGCGGTATCCTTTTGCTGAGTTGTCGTACATCGCATTATTAGCCTGTGCTTCTGTTTCGATAATATAATCCACCACATACCCATAGTAACTATAAAGCGGTTCCCCTTCCGCAGTTCCTCCAAAAGCTGTTCCGTCGGCGAGTGTTATACCTCCGATGCGATTACGGTCACGCCCATTATCCGGCAATTTTAACACTTTGTTTTTCACAAAACTCCATGTCAATTTTGAAGACCATTCAAAATCAGGGGTCTGAATATTGGTCGAACCAATCTCTATGTCAAATCCATAAAATTTGACCTCACCTATATTCGTTTGCACGTTGGAGAACCCTGACGTATTAGGAAGTTCCTTACTGAAAAGAAGATTTTCCGTCCTTTTATCAAAATAATCGGCATTCACAGTCATTCGGTTATTAAATAACGACAAATCAAATCCCAAATCCAATTGGGTGGAAGTTTCCCATGTTAGATCAAGATTCGGCATAGTAGAAGGAACAATACCCGCAAACCCGTCATATTTTGCATTTGTACTATATCTTCCATACGCGTCATATAATCCGATGGCGTTGTTACCTGTTTGCCCATAACTAGCTCTTAATTTCAGGATATCCAAGTTCTTAACTCCTTCCATGAAGTCTTCATCGGAAATAACCCAACCTGCAGACGCTCCCGGGAAAAAACCCCATTGATTGCCCGGAGCAAAACGAGAGGACGCATCTTGGCGGAATGTTGCAGAAAAGAGGTATTTCTTTTCAAAATCGTAAGACAAACGCCCGAAATAACCGATGGTAACATCTTCTGTAAAATTACTGGTCGCATCCTTTTTATTCGGCCCGGCTGTCAATGTTGGAACCTTGTCAGAACTTGCTCCGTCTACGGATGCGGCCAATGCCTGATTATTGTCTTTTTGATAAGAATATCCTCCCATAACAGAGAACGAATGGTCTTGAATCGCTTTGTTATAAGTAGCATAAACCTCCAGTTTATCACGCCTTAGCTCGCCAAACGACGAACTGGCCGGACGCAATCCGTTAAATTCATTTGCTTTCTGGAAACTATCGCTTTTATAATGATGATTGTAAGTAGAAAGCTGTGTTTCCACCTTTAACCCATCTATAATTCTGTAAGTTAGTTTGCCAAATCCCGAAAAACGTTTGTCTTCCTGACTCTGGTCATTATAATATGCATACCATAATGGGTTGGGAGAGGTCGCGTTGTATCCTTTTGTGGGAGTCCCGTCTTCATTGTATTTTTTCTGGGTAGGCGGAGTCGCTAACCCACGCGAAATAACATTCATTTGATTGGGATATTCCTGCGATTCTGCCCTTGAATAATCGAATCCGGCGAGGAATGAAAGGTTTTTATTGATATTCACATCAATATTACTACGCATGTTCAATCTTGAAAAACCTGTTGCAAGAGCTACGCCGGCATCATCTGTATAGCCTAAACTTACGTTATATCGAACCCCTTCATTCCCTCCGTCAAGTCCCACATAATAGTTCTGCCATACCGCTTGTTTATAGATCTCATCCTGGAAATTATTATCCTGGAAGATCAATGTCTTAGTGGGATCCAGTGGATCCGGCATGGAATGATAGCCTGCCGGCATAGACTCTCCTTCATTCAGATAACGGGAAGAATAAATAGAGGTCGGCGTGTTGCCGGAACTGGCTGAATAACCGTCCATCCAATTAAACCGGGCATTGGGGCCTACTGCAACAGCCGGACGTACGATGCTCAAATAATCGGCTGCATTCATGAATTTGTATAAGGTACTTGCTTCCTGTAGTGCCACATTTGCTTCGAAAGTGATATTCGGTGCTTTGCCTACCGATCCTTTCTTTGTAGTAATCAATACTACACCATTTGAAGCTCTCGAGCCGTAAATTGCTGTTGATGCAGCATCCTTCAATACCTCTATTGATTCAATATCATTCGGATTGATTCCGCTAAATGCCCTTTCAACTCCGTCCACCAGAATAAGCGGTTCATTGCTTTTATTGATAGAAGAACCGCCACGAATACGGATGGTAGCATCAGAACCCGGAGTGTTATTGTTCGAGTATATTCGGGCACCCGCTATCTTGCCTTTCAGTCCTTCTCCTACAGTACTGACAGGGACGTTTTCCAACACTTCTCCTCCTACTTTTGTAATTGCTGAAGTCACGGTTCGTCTGGATTGTGTTCCATATCCTACCACCACTACTTCGTCCAGTCCTACTGTCGAAAGATTCAGAACTATCTCGAGCTGTCGGGCTTCCAGGACGGTTATGTCTTGAGACTGAAATCCGACATAAGAAAACTCAAGGGTTGTTCCTGTGGGAACCTCTATCTCAAAGTTACCATCTATATCCGTAACCGTTCCGTGTGTAATGCCTTTGGCTACTACCGAAACGCCGGGCAACGTTTCTCTTTCATTATCATACACGACACCCGTAACGGTGATCTCCTGTGCCATGAGAAAAGACAATGAAGCAAACAAAAAAACAAAAAAGACTAAAAATCGATAAATTTTTCTCATCTTTGTAATGATTTTAAGATAATTGTGTTTTAAAATTATTGTTGAGAGGGGTATTATTTGCAGGATATACCCCTTTCTCTATTTTCCCAAAAAACCGATCGCTTCCAGATCGTTCCGGAGAGAATCATACGCTGTTTTTTCGAATGAAGCAAAAGGTAAACGACACTCGCCGCATTCGATTCCAATCAAATTCATAATAGCTTTTCCTCCTCTTACGCCTCCCCCGTATCTAATGATTATTTTAACCACTTCAATGGATTTCATCTGGAATGACCGCGCTGTCTCCAGATCTGCTTTTTCCATTGCTTTCATGACGTTCAAATAGACGGAAGGCAAATAATTGTACGTACTGCCTACGCCGGCAACCGCACCCAATGCCAATCCGCAGATAAGCGTTTCATCATAGCCGTGCAATACCTCAAATGCTCCATCGTTAAGATGGATACAATCACCCATTTCCATAAGATTATTATGCGTGAATTTCACACCTACAAGATTGGGGATCTCTTGTTTTCCTTCCTGCAAAAATTGCGCAACGGACAAATCGACGCCCGTCATGGAGGGCATGTTGTAATAATAGAAGGGAAGTTCAGGAGCAGCAGCTGCTATCGGTTTGAAAAAACCGATCAGGTTTCGTACTGAAGCCGGTTTGAAAAAACCCGGAGCGATGGACGCGATACCCCAGGCCCCGACCTCTGCGGCATGGCGGGAAAGTGCAACCGCATCGCGCTGACTGTCATTCCCTACATGAGCAATTACTTTAAAGCGGTCCCGGGCTGCTTTGACCCAATGTTCCAGAATGTGTTTTCTTTCTTCCGTAGTTAATGATGTAAATTCACCGGTAGTGCCGCATACAAATACACCCGATATACCCGAATCGACAATATGCTCCGCATATTGATCTATAACGGCATAGTTAACATCGCCGTTGGCATGCATGGGGGTAAAGGTTGCAGCGATCAACCCTTTGAGTCTCTGATAATTTTTCATACGATTATTTTAGTTTCTTTCTTGTTGGTGTATGGAACTCGCATGATTTACATGCTCGTTTCATGTCAATTTATGTATAATTTACTGTTTTATGATATGCTATTGTAGATTATATCGTAACTATTTCTTCAGTGGTATAATGTGCCCTTCATAAATATCAGGTGTTCTTATTCCGGGTCTTACTTCTCCGCTGGTAATATAAATACTGTTTTTCCGTCTGGCGATATTGGTCGTGACCGGAACGGAAAAAGGTAGGGGTTCTTCAAGAATGAATGTCTGTGAGCCGGTATCATATACTCTGAGGCAGTTTTCAAATCCCGGATGTTCGTAGGAGCCCGGCATTAATTTTGTGACGCCGCCTAAGAACACAATATGTTCCGCCAGCGAGAATGCCGTACCGGCCATCACCGGAAATGTATCCTGCAATTGTGTCCAGCTGTTTTGGTACGGATTGTACCTGTGCCCGTCTGTTAATACTTCTATGTAACCTGTTGAATGGTAATCCCTGCCGCTGAACAGATAAAAGCCCGGATTTTCTCCGTCGTCGCAAGCGACACTCACTGCATAGCCACGGGCGCTACCCTCCCAGGACGGCAACACGACCCAGCCTTTTTCCTTATTATCAAGGTCCAACACGAAAAAATGATTCGTCGCGTTTTCTTCGACCATTTTTTCCTGACCGCCGGCAATATATATTTTGTTATCCAAGAGTGCACCGGTAGCATTGGCCAGAGGTACCGGAAGTGGCGGCCAATCGTATGACAACCTAAAACGCCCGTTCTCCTTACAGATAAGAAAAACCTCATTAAAACATTGTTGAGAGTCGTTGCCGCCTATGCACAACACCCCTTCGGGCAATTGTACGGAAACACCGTAAGCCACGGAATTCGGTAAAAAGCCGGTCACTATTCCCCCTTGAGAATCTGTCTTTTCAGTATCGAAATGATACAGTGTCTTCTCCCAGTTCTTTGTCCCTCCTTCCCAAGGCATTTTATCGGGAAAATTAGCTCCTCCCGCAATGATCAGTTCACTGCCTACAAACCCGGAAAAAGCTCCTGCGACACCTTTGTTCTGTTCGTGTTGGTGCGGGGAGGGCAGCGTATATACGTGATTCCATTCAAGCTGCCATTCGATCTGACGGGAAGATGTTTTTTTGCACATGGTGAACAAAAAAAAGATTAAACCGATCGTTAATAAATATGTTGTTTTTCTACAGCGCATTTTGATGATCCATAGAGTCGTTCTTCTGATCAATAAAGATTTTATATACTTCGAAATGCTGTTCCAGTGCACTTCGATACCCCTCTTTGTCGTTCGATTTCAAATAGTTCAGCAGATCCTGATGGGTTACGATACGTCCCTCTTCCTTTAGTTTCATATTGATGGGAGCCAAATATTCTTTGAACTTGTCTTTAACAAAGGTCATCACGGGATGGACGATATTCTGAAATTCAGCGATCGTTTTATTTCCGGTTATCTTGTATAGCTTAGTATGGAAGGCAAATTCACTAAAAGGAGCATATTCGTTGTTTTCATACATGATACCCACATTCACAATTTCTTCAAGGTCCTTTATGTCTTTGGGGGTAATATTTCTGAAGATATCTTGGCATATCCCGATTTCTAAGGCTATTCGGAAGCCGAGAATATCAAATAACGCATCCTCACTTAAAATACGAGGATCTACCACCCGCTTCATTCCACCCAATATAGAGGGTTCCGTGAGCACCATCCCACGCCGGGTACGGGTTTCAATCATTCCCATCATTTTTAACCGGCTCAGTGCTTCGCGTAACACACTCCGTGCTACTCCCAGAGCTGCGGACAGCTCCATCTCATTAGGAATATGGTCTCCCGCCTGAAGATCGTTCTCCTTAAAAAAATTTAGAAGCTTATCCTCCACCTGATCGACTAACGTAACGGAATTATTCTGTATTCTCAATTTTTCCATGAGTAATTGATATCTTAATGATATTTATATGGTATATCTTAATTATAAGATTTGTCCGACAAATATAAATGTAATTTTCTTTGAAGATCACCTGTACATAGGTTTTTAACCATGAAAAGTCAAAAATTAACTTTTTTTGCATAAAATACGAAGTTCTACTTCCATCCTTTAACAAATTACGTCTTTTAATAAAATTCTATACGGAGTGAGTGTAACGTTCTGTAAGGTTTATTTTATTCTACTTTATTTTGTCGACTGACTGTCGGTTAAGGCTCCTTTACGGCTACTTCTAACCGGCTTTCCTTTTTTGAGCACAACGGAGATGGACATTCACACCTCAAAAAATATTAAAAAAACGTAATGTGTTTGGGGTGTAAATGAAATGTATCTATATTTGCATCATTATTTCATTTGCAATATGATTTCATTATGACAGCGGAAGAGATATTACACACATACGATTTAAAAAATACCGGTTGCAGGAAATATATCCTGGGCGAATTATTGAAGAACGACAGTGCTATGTCTGAAAATGAGCTGAAAGAGTCGTTCCCCGATCTTTTCGACAGAGTTACGTTTTACAGAACATTGAAAACGCTGGAGGATAAGAATATCATTCATAAGATTGTGTTGAACGATAATTCGGTAAAATATGCATTGAGCAGGCATCATCATGAGGATACCAATATCCATTCGCACTTTCATTGCGGGAGATGCGACGAAGTGCTTTGTCTCGACGGAAAAGCCCGGTTTGATGTAGAGCTGCCGAAAGATTTCATTAAAAAAGAGGTGTTTGTGGTTATCGAGGGGCTTTGTGCGGGCTGTGTATCCGTTTCCTGATCGCATATAAACAATGGTTCAATGTACCTATTTCTCCGTGTGGTGCGATCGCATTGACCGGATGAGTCATACCTAAACAACAATTCAATGAGGATTTTTTTTACCGTACTGTTCGTGACAGTAGGAATATTTTACGCTCTTCCACAGGGATATTCCGTAAAAGGATTTATCCACGATGCGGAGAACAACACCTATTTGCCTGCAGCGAGGGTGTCGTTGATGCCGGCAAACAGGCATCAGCAGACCGATAAGGACGGTTTTTTCTCGTTCGAAAATCTTTCGCGCGACAATTATCTGCTTAGAGTGCAATTTATCGGGTATGATGATTTGTCGATTCCGTTGACGCTTACACGGGATACGTTGTTGCATATCCATCTTCATCCAGCTTCGTTTATGCTGTCGGAGGTGACGGTGAATGCGCAAAGCAGTGAACATGATAATATACTTCTTTCGTTGTCGGTTGAAGAAATCGGTCGTACCTACCTGCTGCAACACAATTCCACCAATTTTGTGAAAACGCTGGCATCCATTCCGGGGATTTCGTCGATGGATATCGGCGCTGGTTTTTCCAAGCCGGTGATCCGTGGCTTTGGATTCAATCGTGTGGCGGTGGTGGACAAAGGGATTGTACAGCAAAATCAGCAATGGGGAGCCGACCACGGATTGGAGATCGATCAATACGATGTGGATAACGTACGGGTGCATAAAGGTCCCATGTCGCTGCTTTTCGGTTCCGACGCTATTGGCGGGGTCATTGAAATTCTTGCGTCGAATGTCCCTCGCTCCGATATGTTTTGGGGTGACGCCACCCTCATCTCTAAATCGAACAACGACCTGTATGGCGCATCGGTAATGGCGAGCTGGAAGAAAGGCAGATGGTTCGTACGCGGACGCGCTACAGCGCAAAACTACGGCGATTATCGCATTCCGGTCGACACTATTACCTATCTCACCTGGAAAATGCCGGTGCACAACCGGCGTATGAAAAATACCGCAGGGAATGAGTATAACTTTTCTTTATCGACAAATTATGATGACGGAAAAGTGAATTCATGGATGCACATTTCCAATATATACGCGAAAAACGGTTTTTTCCCCGGCTCGCACGGAATACCTTCGCTATCGAGGCTGGAGCCCGACGCATCGGTACGGAATGTGGAGATGCCGTATGCTACTTCCAATCACTTTAAGCTGATTTCGAATACAACCCGGCAATTCAATACATCCAAACTTTACATCGATATCGGGTATCAGCAAAACCGCCGGGCCGAAATATCGCAATTTCACACACATTACGGCAATCAGCCGGCGCCGGTGGTGAATCCCGATCTGGAGCTTCACTTTTTGTTGCACACTTACTCTGCGAACATTCGACTCGCGACGGATGAAGAGAAAAAATGGTCGAAAACGGTAGGCGTTTCAACGGAGTATCAGCACAACAGGGTGGGGGGGTACTCGTTTCTTCTGCCCGATTTCAATCGATTTTCCGCGGGAGCATATTGGCTGAACAGGCTGAAACTGAATGAACGGTTTTCTCTTACCGGCGGTATCCGGTACGACGCGGGAACGTTATCCGTGGAAGGTTTTTTTGACCCGTTGCTGGCAGACTATTTAGAGATGCAGGATTATACGGAAGAGGATATCTTCTTTTACGCGCAGCGGGCAGACGATTTACGAAAAACGTTCAGCGATTTTTCGGGCTCCGTTGGCTTTGCCTATACGCCAAATTCGCGTCATACGTTGAAAATGAATATCGGTAAAAGTTTCCGCTATCCATCGGCAAATGAGCTGGCATCAAACGGCGTGCATCACGGCGCATTTCGCCACGAGAAGGGAAATCCCGGGTTACGTTCCGAAAAAGGGTATCAACTGGATATGGATTATCGATATTCGTCCCGGAAATTTACGCTCACGCTTAACCCGTTTGCTTCCTATTTTTCCAATTATATCTATTTGGAACCGTCGGGAACATGGTCGATTCTGCCTCATACGGGGCAGATCTACGAATATCGCCGGGCGAAAACCCTGATGGCGGGCGGCGAAGCTATTGTCCATTATGCTTTCGATTCAACATGGAGTGTTTCGTCCGACCTGGAATATGTATACAATCTGAATAGTACCGACGGTTATCCGCTTCCGTTTTCTCCTCCTACGGTGATCACGACCGATCTCACGTATTCGGGGAACGGACGAAAAGCGCTTGTACAATATATGCTGCAGGTGGAGAATCAATGGATTCTTTCTCAGAACCGTATTGCAAAAAATGAAGAGAAAACGCCCGGAACCAATCTTTGGCATCTTTCGGCCAATATGCATTGGAATATTCAGGGTATGAGGTTTATCACCGATTTTCAAATAGATAATCTTTTGAACAGGGCGTTCCTGAATCACTTGAGTTTTTATCGTAAACTAAATGCTCCGGAGCCGGGACGTAATATTCAACTGATTTTGAAGATTCCGTTTTAGGGGTACATGAAATAGTGAAAAGTGAAAACCATATTGATCGCCAACAATCTGTTTATGAGTTATTAGAATATATCAA
>AGTN01311479.1_pt1 | contig 17434 bp, 16 predicted proteins | sample 314218 | NCBI WGS metagenome assembly AGTN01 (sample SAMN02954264, study PRJNA73603) | bioreactor metagenome | biome: terrestrial; feature: non-aerated bioreactor; material: poplar woody material; isolation source: poplar biomass | place: USA | collected 2006-12 | reverse complement strand
ATCCGCGGCAATGGCGCATGTTACGACAAGTAGTCCCAGAGGGCGTTCTGGGCTCAAAATAAGCCTATAATGACCTTTTGAAGGAACGGAGGAGACCGATGGGAGTTGTTCTTGCGTTAGAAACGAGCTGCGATGAGACTGCGGCGGCGATCGTGCGCGACGGTCGTCAGGTTCTTTCCAGCAAACTCGTCTCCCAGACTGGTATTCATCGACAGTATGGCGGTGTCGTACCGGAAGTGGCGGCGCGCTATCATCTCGAAGATATCAACCAGGTTATCGAGGAAACGTTGGCCGAGGCTGGCTTGCGTGCAAATCAACTCGATGCGATTGCCTGCACCAACGGACCCGGATTAATCGGAACGCTGCTTGTCGGTTTATCGGCTGCCAAAGCGCTTTCCTGGTCGTGGGGACTGCCGCTGATCACGGTCGATCATCTCTACTCTCACGTCTGCGCGAACTTTCTGGATACGGACCTGGAGCCGCCATTCATCTGCCTTCTCGTCAGTGGCGGGCATACGCAAGTTATGCATTTCAGCGACTATCAAAATTGGAAAATTCTCGGGCAAACCCTCGACGATGCGGCCGGAGAAGCGTTCGATAAAGTGGCGCGCTTGCTTGCTCTCGGTTACCCCGGCGGACCGGCGATCGATAAAACTGCCAAGAGCGGAAATCCGCTTGCTTTCAGGTTTCCAGAAGGCAAGGTATCGGGGTACGACTTCTCGTTCAGCGGTTTAAAAACTGCTGTTTTGAGAACAGTCGAGAAGCTTCCCGCTTCGCCGAATTCGAGTGAGTCCGAGGGCGTATCGGCTCAGACAGCCGATCTCGCAGCTTCATTTCAAGACGCCGTCAATCGCGTGCTCGTCAAGAAAACGTTCAAAGCGATGCAAGAATTCGGATTGAATAAAGTCGCATTGGCCGGCGGAGTGGCTGCCAATAGTGACTTGCGGAGACGGTTTTCGGAGGCGACAGAGGAATCGGCAAAAAGTTCATCTGGTAGCGCAGACGGTGGCAAGATCAAAATCTACATGCCGCCAATCAAGTACTGTACTGACAATGCTGCTATGGTGGCTGCCGGTGCGCATTTTGCAGGCACGTCGGTAAAGCTTGATGCAACCGCGTATTCGCGCCAGCTTGCCTAAACTGGCTTCTAGTCAAAGTTGTAGCGCAAGCTCACTAGTCGTTAGCCTGGAGCATTCGAAGCGCAAAAGTCAGCTTTTCGGGCCGAGCCGCATTCAATCTGCGTCACTTAAATTCGCTTTTGCGATGAACTTGTGATGGACACCAGTTTGTCGAGGATACGGGTTTTCCGTAAGCGAGAGAAAATGCGCCTTTCGGTTGTGCCGCAAATGATAGAACCGTATTAGATACCACTTGCACCACTACTTTTCTTGACTGGTTTCGCGGGTGTACAAGCGGTTTTAAGCAACGTCAAAAGATCGGAAATCCTCTGGAGAATGCCATATTCATATGGCAATAACCCTATAGTCGACCGCACAACTCGACCGTATTGGAGTATTCCGTGTTAGCATGGGCCAAACTGCTTTTATATGCAGTGAATAGCAAGGTTGCTATACCGGTTAGTAACCCCCGCTATGGAGAACCCCTAATTCGAAGGTTGCCCAAATGGTGTTCGAGGATAAAGACCTAACGTGTCGTGATTGTTCGAAGATTTTTGTTTTCTCGGCAGGTGAACAAGAGTTCTTTAGCGAGAAAGGATTAATAAACGAGCCTAAGCGCTGTCCCAATTGTCGGATTTTAATGCGCGTAATGCGAAACGGCGACGACCCCAACAAAACCGCAGAGGTCAGTTGCGCTGAATGCGGCTCACCAACTAGAGTTCCGTTTCAACCAAAGGGCTATCGTCCCGTATATTGCAGTTATTGCTTCAGAACCAAGAAGCTCGAAGAAGACGAATCGAAACTCGACGAAACTCAAGAGGAAGCTCCGGCCGACATTGGCATCGCCACGGCCTGAGCCGGATTTCGTCGCTTTTCTGCAATCCGTAATACATCGCTTGTGGGAAGCGGTGTTAGATCGAGCTTCAAAATTTTGCACTCTGTTCATGTGATTTGTGGCGGAGCATCCAGGTTTGTGTTAGTTTTTACGGGTGAGAAGCAGCAACTCGATAATTTGGGCTTAAGAAGATTGTCATGACTGTTTTTCTTCGTTTCCAGGAATGAATTTTTTGTTCTCAGGAGTCTCAAGCGCATCGTGAACTCGAATTCGGACAAGCCTCCGGGCGATTCCTCAGGTCAAGCGTTGCCGCCACCCGATCCGTCTGACAATCGGCGCAGGCAAGCCAGTGAGCTAGATAAAAGGGATGTGGTGTTTGTGAACACAGGCATCTCGGCAGAGCGGCTCGAAGCGCTCAAGATGTTTCTCAAGAACGCTTCGAAAGAAGAGATTGCCATGGTCCGCCGCACGTACGGTGACAACCTGGCTGTGCTGAAAATAATTGGAGCCGAGGTTGTCGAGGAGGCAACCGAGGAGCCGAAGACCGAGGCTACTTAGGCGATGTCACTTCATAACGACGGGCTTCGAAAAACGGCAGGTAATGACAACCGGCTGGGCGCTTTGAGAAAAAGCCGCCAAACGACACTCTTGGAGTTCTGTCTATTACCGTCCAGAGCTGACGGTGAATTGATCGTGAAGAAGAGAAACACCGCAATGAGTCTGCCAGTGGCACGAAGCTCGTATATTGAAGAACTTGGGAAGCCAAGCTGATGCTGGATTCTCACGTCCCGTATAATATTCGTCAGCTTTTCTTCGCTGTTGGGACAAGCTCACGAAAAATGAGCCAGAGGGACTAGATTACTAATGCCAGAGAATAAATCAACCGAACCCTGTCCGAGCTGCGGGCGTCCCACCCCAGCCGGAGAGCGATGCGTTTATTGCGCCACGGTCACCGACCTGGACTTGAAGAGTCTGCAAAGTGACTACCTTAAAGCTGAAGGCGATCGCGACGTCAGCATGCCTAAGGCAGTCAATGTCGTGGTACAAAAAACTGGACAGAAGATTCCACTCAAGAGTCCGAAGGTAAAAATCGGGCGCGATCCCTCCAATCAGGTGGTCGTTGCTGACGATACTTTCGCTTCCAGGCACCATGCCTGGATCACTTACGAAGAAGGCGACTTCTGGATCGAAGATCTCGGCTCGACTAACGGCACCCTGTTGAATGGGCACCCGGTCGTGAAGCGGCAAGTGCTGTCGGCAGGAGATAAGGTTCGAGTCGGACATACAGAGCTGACGTTTGAAGTAGAGAAGAGTTAGTGGTGGAGGTTGCCTGAGGCACGTAGATGGCTAGTCCTGGTGGAGCAAACCGGATCGAGCTAGAGAGCCAGATTCTCTGCGCTGCCCTGAGGCAGAGCTGGGCTGACACGGATGCCATTGGCGTGGTGAAAGCGTGCCAGGAGCTCTATCAACTTTTCCCTGACCTCCTGCCGCCGCCTAAGAGTGAGCAGGCGGTTTTGCCCGCAAATTATTACGCACTGCTCCAGATCGAATGCGACGTCAATCCCAGCATGGTTTTGGCAGCGTATTTCAAGGCGGTCAAGCGATTCTTGCGCGAGACGCCGGATCCGAAAGACGTTAAGGAGAAGTACTACCAGCTCCTCAACGCCGGCTTCATTCTGCGCAAACCCAGATTGCGCCTGAGTCACGATCTCATCGTTGCTCGGGGCTGGCTGGTCGAACATCAGGTCATCCCTGATGATGGCACCCTCGAGATGATCGAGGCACCAGACGTCGCAGCGCCGGAACCGGCTCCTGTTCAGATGATGACGACGCAGACGATGGAAGAGAAGCTTCCAATGTTGATCGACCTTCTGAAAGCTTCGCAAATCATTGGCCCAGCCGAAGTGCAGGCCCTCAAAAATCAGATGTCTCTGTATCCCGATATCGCGCTCGTAGACCTGGTTTTGCAGGCTGGATACGTTACCGATCTCGAAATGAAATCGCTGCAACTAGCTGAGTATTTGCTCACAAGCGGCAAAATCACGATGGGTCAGTTTGCGGTGGCTATGTTCGATGAAAGAACGACAGGCGTTCGCATGGCGGAATCGCTGCAGGTGCGCGGCTGGCTGAATACATAGTTTTGGGTTGAAACCGGTGGCGCGGGTGACTTAGCTCTTAAGCGGCTGTTTTGGAGACTTGCGAGAACACAAGTTAATTCCCGCCGTCCAATGGTTAATTGGAAATCAGTACTATATCTAGCTTTTCAATGATAATATGATTGCGCATCGGTAACGGATCGCAATGGCCTGGCGGCATGCGTTCCTTTCGGAGAGACGAAAATCATGTTGTCGGAGCCTACGGTTCGGCCGCGTCACAGGATTAGGGCGTATGGTCGCGTGGTAAAAGCCTCCGGAGAGGCAGAGTACAAGCGCTTCTTGGACTTCCTTGCCGCATCGACCTCCACCGAGAAAACTGTTCTTCTTTCAAATCAAGACAACCAGCAGCGTGGTGCTATGCGCGAAACGTCGCGGCCGGCGCCGGTTCAAAGTGCCTCGCCGATGGTTCGTCACAGCCGTGGCTACGAACATACCGCCGAAGTTTCCGCAAACGGTGTGATTAACTTCGCTCCGGACGCGCGTTCCACCCGCATTCTCACGAACGACTCCGAGCAAATAACCAATCAGCTGGCAGGAGAACTCTCCACGGCCTTCGCGCCGCCGGATGGCACACACCAGTCTGCGATTCAGTCTCTGACCCAACCTTCAGTCCAGTCTCCCACTCAATTGGGGGCGACTACTTCTGTTCATCATGCTTCGACGCAAGCCGTTCCGCGCTTCACGACTCATCTTTCAGCAGACTTTGCAAGCCAGATGGCAGCTGAGTTTCAGAAAGTGGGGGGCGATTCGCATGCAGCTGCCTACGCAGCTTCGATGAATTCGCAACCAATCAACTCGCAACCAGCTGCTATGAACTCGCACGCAACTGCGATGAACTCGCAACCAGCTTCGATGAATTCTCTCGCTGCCCTTGTCGAGCCAGACCAGGGCGTTTTCACTATTGAGTCCGTTTCTCTTTTTGAAGAACCGTTGACCGCCTCGATGCAGTCAGCGAGCCAGGCGAACCTGCTTTCGGCTCAAGTTGTACAAAATCAACTTTCGGCGCAAGCCGCTAGCCATCTAACAGACGAGCCGGTGCAGTTTATCTCGCAAGCAGCCAACATGCTCGAGGAGTGGTTCGGCAAGTTAGGCGCTGACGACGACGAGACATCGGATGATAACGAGCTTGTAGATGGACCAACCTATGCAAGCCGAAACGCAATAGGTGGCACGGTGCGTTCAACTGGAATAGCCAGCTATGTCGCGGATTCCACTGCCTCGGGTTTCAGCGGCTCTGGAGCGGGTTTTAGCGGCTCTGCGGCAGAGGCCGCTGGAGTGGCGGGTACCATGGACTCTAGCGGCTCAGCAGGCTCAACCGAGGGTGGTTCAACTGAAGCGAGGACGCCGGGCAGTCTCATCTCTCGACTGAGCCGAATCAGCAAGCAAGAGCTTAACGCCATTCGCGAGGCGTCTCTCCCGCGCCAGAAAGCGTCGAAGCGCACGCCTCCTTCGCGCAGTGCTCGTGGTCAGGGTCGCAAGCATTGGCTTCGTCCATCACTTATCCCGATGGACAACGGTAATAGGAAAGAACTCTATGCCAGCGGCGCAGCCATCGTCAAAGATGCTGTCGGACGAGTCTGCGAAGTTAGTGCCGCCAATGGTGCTTCCCTCACATTCACTTATGACCCCGAAGGCCATTTGAACGGCTTTGTCCGCTCGAACGTATCGGGCAAAGTTCATTCCACAGGCGGTCGCGACAAGCATGGAGTAGTCGTGCGCGATACCGACGGACGCGTGCGCGCGCAGGGTGAATCGATGTCTGTCGATCCACGTGGTTGTCTTTCCATTCGTAGATTTGACGGTCAGTTCTGGTGTCTCGATCTGGTGCGCGGAATCCATCTGGAACGACGCATTCTTCAAGACCTCGACGGTCAGTGGAACTCGCTTACTGCGCTGCTTACCAGCGACGGTTTCCGCATGGTGACCAGGTTTCAGAAGCTGGCTGATACGACCGAAAGTTACCGCCGTTATGGGGACTGGCTGAGCAGCGAAACGAGCAAGTTCCGCTTCTATGGTCGTGATGGTTCTGTGATTCAGTTCGACAGCGACGAGGACTTGCAGTCGTTGCGACCGGCGCGGATATGGGCGCCAGGCTCGCGACCGATCGACGAAGAGTGGCAGGGCATCAGGCAAGCCGGCACGGCATGGGATTCAGTGCACCAGTACGTGTCGCAGTATCTCTCGACGCTCTAGCGCACCGGGAGCGGCTTAACGTTCCTTTCAATAAAAGGTTTCGAATTGGATTACTATTGACTATTGGGATTACTAAACGAAGAACCGCATTGGACTAACATAAGACAAAATTACTAAGCAAACTGATTGCCCAAGATAACTGACTTACCAGAAAACTAGACTACTCAGACTAGGCACAACGGGGGAGCAACAGCTCAGATGACAGAGAGAATCAAGTTCGGAACGGACGGCTGGAGAGACATAATCGCCGAGCACTTTACCTTCGCCAATGTCGAACGAGTCGCATACGCTGTCGGGCTGTACGTCAAAGATACATATAAGAAAGTAGACGGCAAAGACGTTCCGATGTTGATCGGTTACGACACGCGATTCTTAGCGGACAAATTCGCTGAGCGTGCTGCCAGGGTGCTGATGCAGATGGGCGTTCCGGTGAAGGTTTCCAGTCGCGATGTGCCGACGCCGTGTATTGCGTGGGCGACGCAGCATCGTCCGAGTGCGGGCGCTTTGCAGTTTACCGCCAGCCACAATCCGCCTGAGTACTGCGGTGTAAAGTACATTCCCGAGTTTGCCGGGCCTGCTACCGACGACATCAGCAACAAGATTATCGCGAAGCTCAAGGATGTTCCGGAAGAGATTCCGCTCTCGAATCACGAAGTGACCTACTTCGATCCGCAGCCGCCGTATCTTGGCGCTGTCACTGAGATGATCGACATGAAGCGTATTGGAAATTCCGGTCTCAAGGTCGGATACGATGCGCTCTATAGCACCTCCCGCGGTTACCTCGATCACATTCTCAAGCAGTGGGGAGTCGACGTTCATGTTCTCCACGATTGGCGCGATCCTCTATTCGGAGGCGGCATGCCTGAGCCGAAGAAGCAGTTTCTTCGCTATTTGATCGCGGCAGTAAAATCGGACCACCTCGATGTCGGGCTTGCCACCGATGGTGATGCCGATCGTTTTGCTGTCATCGATGAACAAGGCAACTATCTCTCGCCTAACCACCTGCTGTGCCTGCTTACACGGCACATGCTGAAGAATCGCAAGGAGACTGGTTCTATTGTAAGAACCGTTGCCACCACTCACCTTATCGATCGCCTCGCCGAAATGTATGGTCTCAATGTCATCGAGACGCCGGTCGGCTTCAAGTTTATCGGTGAAGAGATGCGCAAAAACGACATCTTGATCGGTGGCGAAGAGTCCGGTGGACTTTCCGTAAAAGGCCATATCCCTGAGAAAGACGGCATTGTAGCCAATCTTCTGCTGGTTGAGATGATGGCTTACGAAGGCAAGCCGCTCTCGCAGATATGGGAAGATCTGTCGGAAGAAACGGGCATGAAGTTGACCTTCCTGCGTCAAGACCTGCGCCTGACAGATAGCACCGCTAAGGGGCTTATGGAGCGCCTGACGAACTCGCCGTTCACTAGCCTGGCAGGCGAGAAGGTAGCCAAAGTCGGACGCGCAGACGGGCTTAAACTGTACTTCGACGACTTCAACTGGATGCTCATTCGTCCCAGCGGAACGGAACCACTTATCCGTCTCTATTTCGAAGGCACATCTCGTGAGCGCATCGAGAAGGTGCAGTCAGATTTCAATGTCCAAGTCGACAAAATCTGTGCTGGTTTGGAAGGTGGAAAAGACCTCCCCAACAGCTCCGAGAAGGTGAAGGCGAAGGTTTAGATTGAGAAGCGTTTTGATAAAAGAGGCTAACAGATGATCGCAAACATCAAAGAGCACAAAAGCATATTCAAACAAGTCGTGATTGCGCTTGCCTGCTTGCTTGCTATCTGGCAGATCGGTCGATCTATTAACGGCAGCATCGAGCGGCAGATGTTTCTCCACAAGCAGACATTGGCTCTGAAAGCCGGTCAAGCTAATGCCGAGGAGATCAATAAAGAGCTGCGCGATGGACTTTCGAGCTCTCGATCTAATACTGGAATAGAACGTTTAGCCCGTGAGCGCTTGAACCTCGCCGGAACCGATGAAGTAATTCTGCGCTTGGCTAAGTGATTAGTTGGCCGAAAACAAAGGAGCTATTTCGGCAGCAGCAGCTCCAATTTCCTCAAATGAAATCTCATGGGCCTTCCGTTCGGCGGAAAGGTTCAAAAAATAACCTTCATATATTTCCTTGAGCATTTTATCCTCAGTGGAAGCTGCCAGCTGTCCTAGACATGCAAGGCCATACACTATGCGCTTTCGTTCCTCACTTCCAACTAACTGCCGGTACAAGTTGATTTCGTCGGCAGAGTAACCCAGTGACTCCAACTTATCCAGAAATGACTTTGGAATCTCACATTGGGGATCAAGGATGAGAGCCAAGCCGCCGTGATCTGCAGCTAACTGTGCAAGCACTGGGTTTAGCGCCTCAGCTTCAGAAGGTGTGAATGGAAACGATTGGAAAATTCTCTTGGGCATGTTGTTGTCCTCACCGCCTTGATTCTCCCATTGTCACCCGAAAAGTCGGCTGTGTCCAGACAGCCTCCAGATGGGGTGATACTAAATACGGTGCCGAGTGGATGGGGGGCAGCGGTTCCTTTACATGATCAAAAGTTTGGAATGGAACCCTGAATGAACCTCAGCAAGCAAAAACAGGCCACCCGAAAAGGCGACCTGTGTTTTTTCAAGTCCGAAGGTGTGATCTTGTTAGATCGTTATCGTACGATTGCTCGTGAGAGCCAGAATGCTCGTACTGCTCTGTAGCTTCCTATCAGCTTGACCTGTAACGGTGCTGTTGTTTGCACTACTGGCGCCACCGGTACTGCGGGTGCAGGCGTCGGCCCAATAATAATCGGCCCACTGGCGAAAGAAGCAGTTGCGATTCCGAGACCGCAAACGCTAGCCAGTGCTGCTGATACCAATATCCTTTTTTTCATCTAGTGTATTTCACCTCCGAACTCCAGGTGTTTTGCCGGGCTAAAACATCTATTTTTCATTATCATAGAATGTACCCGGACTCCTAAGTCTTGACAATATAATAGCATGGCTTCCAAACATTAAAAATAGTGATATCCCCATTCCTTTAGTATCGTATCGGAGATCCGACAGTGACTGATTTTTTCCTACTCCTGTGTTGCTCAATCGTCGCGCTCATGGGTCATGGCGCCCGTAAGAGAAAGTGGCTGGAGTGGGCTGTGCGCCTGATTATCTTAAGCTTCTGCTTCTTCGAGGGCGTCAACTTGCTTATCACTGAAAGCTCGCAATCTGATTGGAGCAATAAAGTGCTGGGGGCTACGAGCCTTGCTACTGCGCTCATATTGTTGATGCCGATTAGAAAACTCTTTTCTGTAGTGTTCACATCGGTCGAAGGCATTGTCTCACTCCAATCTTTCTGGGGCCTGTTAAAGAAACACCTGAGTCCTCTGGCTGCCCTTCTGTGCGCGCCTGTGTTCATTGCCAGCTCGATTCCGCATATGGTTGGGCTATTCATTTATCTGACGACTCTGGGCTATTTCTTGCAAGTGATTAATCCGGTCAACTTCCAGTTGCCGGCAATGCCTATCCCTATGCCGATTTCGATTCCGCAACTGGCATGGTACAACGGGCTCGGGCTCGTAATGGTGAGCTTTTGCGGCGTCGGGGTCATGGTGACCAGGGGCTGGAAAGAAGCCGCATCCCGCCTCGGCTGGAAAAAGCCGAAACTGGCTCACGTCGGCATCGGCATTTCGCTTGTGGTTTTCAGCTTCGTTTATGAGCTGATCTGGTCGTTCTATACGCATTCGCTTCCGGAGCAGGACCTGGCGAGGATTCTCTCTCAATACAACTCAGGAACCTTCTCCGCCGGTGGTGATTTTGGAACTGCTGTGTTTCTTGCGCTTGCCACCGCCATCTTCGCTGGTGTGGGTGAAGAAACCTTGATTCGTGGTGCGCTTCAGCCAGTGCTGGGGATTGTTCCAGCGGCGCTGCTGCATGCAATCTTGCACGCTCAGTTCTCGCATGCGCCCATCTTCATCGTCCAGGTAGCGGTCTGGTCAATCTGCTTCGGCATCGTGAAAAAGTACACCAACACGACGACGACCATTATCGGACACGCTGGATTCAACTTCGTCACAACGTTTTTGTTCTCGTTTAATCCTTGATGCGTCTCGGTTAGGATGCGTTCGGCGCTAGAGCTCATCGGTGGCTCTGCGGTTAACTCGTTGCTATTTGTGAGCGGGACGCGGTCGCTGCCAGCCGCAAAAGTGGCTAACTACAGGGGGCCAAGAAGTTGCAAAAAAAGCAACCTAAAGTAGGCCACTTTGTTCTGCGTTGCTAAAACTCACCCGGAGTGGTTCGCGGCTTTAGCTCATACATCATCTGCACCGGTCCTTCGTCGTCGCCCAGAATCACTTGACACTTGGGATTCATCGATTTGAACGTGCTGATGCCGTAGGGAGTGACAAGGTTGTTTGGTACCAGCATTAATACGCGCAGACTTTTCAACTTTGCCAATTCAATGAGACCCCGGTCTGTAAGCTTGTGTCCGGAGCCAATGCAGAGTGTGCTGATTTTGAGGTTGAGTAGATACTTGACTGAATCGTTGTTGATTTCGGACAAGCCGAGGTAGTTCAACTTCTTGAATTTATCGAGGCTTTTGAGAAACCGGTCATCGATATTGCATTTGCGACAAGTGAGAGTCTCGAGATTTTTCAACGCGCTCAACCTGTGCAATCCACCGGACGTGATGCCTGCGCAGCCGCTCATGCGTAACTCTTTTAGCTTGGGAAGTTTGAGAAAGGTGTCGACCGATTTGTCTGTGATCTGCGTCTCGCCGACGCGCAGGAATAATAAATTTTGAAGGGATCCTAACTGCCGTATGGCACCGTCGGTGACGCCTTTGCAGCCTTGAAAAGTTAGTTGCACCAACGATTTGATGCGTCCTATGTGCACAAACGACTGCTCGTCGAGTTCGCTTCCGAGCATGTTGATTCGCACGAGCGGCAGCTCTTCCAGGTATTTGCAGGCATCGCCTTGCAAGTCATCAAATCGCAGATCGAGTCGCGTGATGTACTTCTTGCCCTGGAGGATTCTCAGTCCATCGCCTTCGACGTGCCCATGAATGATGTAGTTGTCGTATCCCTTACAAGGCTGTTTCTGAAGGTAGACCGGACCTGATTCTATGTCAGGAAAGGGGTCGCCTGTCCTGTCCTGCATTAGAGGAATTGCTGGTGGGGGCGTTTGCGCCGGTTTAACTCTTTCCGGATTTTCATGCTTCGGTACCGCCGATGCCGAAGGTACGAGGGCGAGCTCGTTTGAGCTGGAGCCAATCGTGGTCTTATTGAGCGCGGAGCCAATATCTGTCTTATTAGGCGCGGAGCCACTCTTTGTCTTATGGAGCGCGGAGCCTTTCTTCGTCTTGACGGTCTGTCGTTTCTCAACACCATCAGGGGGTACATAGACCTGACTTTCTCCATTCTTCTTGAGCAAGTTGAGTATGAACTCCGGTGCTGCGACGAACATGAAAAGGCTGCCGGCTAGTACTGTCACCAAACCGATGGAGACCGCATAGAGTGTCATTGCGGATGCCCTTTGCGGATGCGGTTGCCGGACGCTCAGGGTGTCGCGTTCCTTCCATGAACTGGTATCATATATGATGGCACCCTCAAGGGCGTGTCGGAGCTCTTCGGCCCACTGAAACCGAGACCCCGGCTTCTTATCCATGCATTGCTGCACAATCTTGCTCAGTACCTTGAACTCTTCGGCTGGGCAGATTTCAGACAGCACGGGCGTCTTCGCGTGAGCGTGCAGTTGCAGAGTCTCAAGCGAGGTCTCTCCTTCAAACGGCTTCCGCCCTGAAAGAGCCTCGAACATCACGCAACCCAGCGAGTAAATCTCGGAGCGGGCATCGTAGCTCCTCCCTAGCGCGACGTCGGGGCTCATATAGGCTGGCGTTCCGGCGATCGTTTTGCCCTGGAATAGCGTCGGCGCGTGCGTCGCTTCCTTCACCGATGCGATGCCGAAATCGATGAGCCGAACGCGCAATCTGTCGCCTTCGTCGCGCTGCAAGAGAATATTGCTTGGCTTGATATCGCGATGGTAAACACCGTGGCTGTGCGCGTAGGTCAGCGCTCGACATATGGCTGAAAACACCTCGACCGCTTCTCTGGAAGTGAGCGAGCCCGATGAGGCGTCATTTTGCAAGCCTTCGAGTCTCGAGCCATTGCTGCTTTCAAGTCTTTCGGCGTTGCTGCTATCAGGTCTTGCGACGTTGATGCTATCGAGTTTCTTGTCGCTCCACGCGTAAGCTGACGCGTGTTTCTCCCTCTCGAACTGCGCCTTCTTGTCGCGAGCGACCCGCGCTCTGGAGTCTTTCGAATAAGTGTAGAACTGGTCGAGCGTTGAGCCTTCGCAGTACTCCATAACCATGAACGGTGCACCGTCAGTGGTGGCGCCGAAGTCGAGGACCGTAATGATGTTGGGATGGCTCAGCCGCGATGTTGCCTTTGCTTCGTGCTGGAAGGCAAGCAACTTCTCGGCGTCGACTGTGTTGAGAACCTTGACCGCCACGAACTTGTCGCCGAGCAGTTTGTCTTTGCAGAGGTAGACGGTTCCGGCGGCTCCGCGTCCCAGGACTTTTATCGGCGCGTAGCGTTCGATTGGAAAGGAACCCGGAGGAAGCTTCAATTCTGGCTCCGATGCGGCGTTCTCGGTTTTAGGAGTCCCTGCGGTTTGATGGGCGTCGCTTGTGTGACTGCTTCCTGCATTGCCGATGCTATAGCCGTTGCCGTGGCTGCTTCCCGCGGCGCCGTTGCCGCCCTGTTCCAACTTCTTTTGAAACTTCGCAAGCGAAGGCAACTCGCACCTGCAAGTGTCGAAGCGAAGGACAAATTGGGTCAGCGAACCGTCGCGGCCCGTGTTCTTTGCTCTGCCGCAAATTTCACACAGTGATGCGCTGTTAGACATGTGCGTAGTTGTCTGGTAAGGGCATTGGCTAGCGATTGCACGAACGGTTGAGCATCACTGCTGAAGCGAGGGCACAATCGTTCATTATTTATACCATCGAGATATAAACAAGTTGTTTACTCCAGGCGACGGAGCGCTTCGGCGTTTTAGAACGACCGCGGCGACATGTCCATAGAACGGAACGGATCGCGTTTTCCAAGACCTGGAACGATGAAGAATTCGTGCTTCTTCTTCCACTCGTCGGTGCCGGGTTCCATCGTGGCTTTGTAGAGCTTTTCGAGATCGACGGCTCGGTCGCTGCTGCCGCCCCATTGATTGTCGATGGAGACCTTCTTCGATTTCTGGTCGTAATTGGTGACGCTGACGACGTGCCAGACGCCGCGCTGACGCGAAAACCAGCCGCCCTGGTCGGTCAGGAAAGGATCGTTTCCCGTGTGAACCCTGATGAACGCCGGAAGTTTGCCGTTCTTTTGCGCATCGAGAATAGCGGTCTCGAGTTCCTGCGGTGAGGAAACGGTGATGGTGTCGCGTCCGGCGTGAACCTTGTTTTCGAAGACGAAATCCTTCTCCGTCTTGCCGGTGATCTGATTGGAAATGTCGGTCAGGTCCGAGACGCTCAACGACGGTCCCTGACTGTATTTCGTTGTCTCGCGCGGCGGCGTGACATTGTAGTCCATGACGCGCTCGCCGGTGTCGCCCGAGAAGCGGCTGCGTTTGTTCGGGATCTGCTCGTAGACGATTTGTCCGAGTTTCGACAGTCTGAAATCCGGGGTGACGACCTGTCTTTGCCACTTGATGTTGGCAGCGGTTACTTGAAACACTTGACCTGCCAGACCGCGCTCCCCATCAGAAGCCCATGTGCCGCCGGCTTCGTCATCCGCCTGCAGCGAACGAGCCGTCGGTGTGATCTTGGCGCCATCGGCGGTGGTGAAACTACCGGTGGTGGCAACATCGGCAATCAACTTTGCCGCCGCTTCCGGATTACGCGTGTAGATTCTGCCTTCGACTACCGAGACATTGCACGTTCCATGGTGCCCCTGGTCGATGTTGTTTGGCTTGGCAGAGTTGCGGATAATTTGCAGCGCGATTTTGTTGCGGTCGGATTGCGACATGGTGCCTTGTGGCTCCGCCAAGAGTCTGGTGGCGTGTTTGTAGACCTCGTCGACCTGAGCGTCTGTGATGCCCGCCGATTTCGCCCGCGTCTCGAACGTCGTCATATCGTCGAGGAGCCGCTTGATGTCGCGGTTTTTGGTGATGCTCGTGCGGGCCTGCGCTTCGAATGCGGTGCGGTCAGTGGCGAGATTGGGAACCGTCTGAACCTGCTGGGCAAGCAGAATATCGCCGGGCTTCGCCGTTTCGGGTTGGCGTTGTTCGATGTTTTGTGCAAGCTGGAACGATACGGGTGTTAAGCGTTCCTTTCCAGAAAAGGCAGTGACAGTGGCGGAAGCGTCGGACTTCTGCGGTCCGAACAACCTAAAGCTCTCAAGCAACTCTGCCGCAAACGGTGCACTCGCATCGTCGGCCGATTCGGTATTGCTATGCCAGAAAGATTCGGTTGCCACCGATGTCCCTTTGTCCTGTTCCGCAGCCGTTCCCTCGCCCTGGTGACAGTTTGGCAGCTTTTGATATTGGGTCAATGTGGAAAGTACGGACCGATTAGAATAACGAATTGCTCGAAGTGGAGCGGGTGGATTTTTATCGCTGAAGGGATGGTTCTGAAGAGCTGAATATTTGCTGGTTTTCGGCAGCCCCGGAAGGCGCGCGAAAAAAAATCGCGGCTAAAGTTCCTTCAAAAATTCTTTGACCAGACTTTCGGCATCTCGAACTGGAAGGTCGCAGTGTCCGCCGTTTTCGTAGCGCAAGTAGTGCTTGGGCGAATTGGCCATTGCGAACAACTCGTCGCTGTGGTGCACAGGAATCATCGTGTCCTTGGCGCCGTGCACGATAATCAGAGGCACCGTTTTGTTCTTCGCCACAAATTCGGTGGTCTTCAGATCAGGTGGAAACATTGCGGATGGATAGTAATCCAGCATGGGCCAGAGTTCCTTTGCGAGATTCTTCAAAGAAGTGTAGGGACTGAGAAGCACAACCGCGGCTGATTTGCGAGTGGTGGCAACCTGGCAGGCGACGCCCGTTCCAAGCGAGATTCCGCAGTGAATTATCTCGTTCGGGGTCAGTCCCAGTTCCTTCCTCGCATAATCGTAGGCCGCCTCGCCGTCTTTCACGACACCTGGATTGCTGGGTGTGCCCTCGCTGCGACCGAATCCTTCGTAGTCGTAGACGAGAACCGAGCACCCCGATTTTACGAAAACGGAGATCGCTTGAATATAGCTTGTGATGTTGCCGCCCTGCCCGTGGTGCACGAGCAGCGTTCTCGGCGCATCGGGAACGTTGAAATACCAGCCGTGCAATTGCTTGCCGTCGGGTGTTTTGAAAAACACGTCTTTTGCGGTGGTACCGGATACGGTATTAAGGTCGTAAGTTCCGCCTGGAAACTTTTGCGGGCGAAACTCGCAAAGCCAGTAAACCATTTTGGGTTGAAACGCCACCCATAGGCAGACGAGAAAGAAGACAGTTAGCTTGCTCAGGCGCATACTGACGCGAAAGCCGGTTCTCAGAATTTTCTCGCATGCCAAATTGACTCGTTTGAGGAAATCTGTCATCAGTAATTTATCGAATAAAAGCGTAGTGAGTAATCGCCGGACCCCATTTCGACCTTATCAGCCGAGTCGACAAACCGACAACAGTTTACGCAGCAGTCTGTTAACTGTTTGTTTCATGCAACGGTGAGGCATCAACTGGCGGGAGCAGGTAGCGCCGGGTATACTAACGATGGTTGAACAGCGATTCGGGTTTCCAGGAATCAAATGTCTCGCGAAAACAATATCGACGCGCCTAGTCCAAAAGACATTGCGTCGAGCTTCATTATTTCAACAACCATCGTGGCGATGACGGCTAGCGTGCTAATGACCTCTTGTGCGCCCACCCTGTCGCCCACGGAAAAGCGGCGCGATGGAATGGTTGCTTTCGACGCCGGCGATTACGTTGCGGCGCTGGAACTGCTCCAGGAATCGGACGAAGCTGACCACAAAGACCCGATTACGCATCAGTATCTGGCGATGTGCCACGAGCGGCTCGAGCAATTTCCCCAGGCAAAAGATGAATATGCCTGGACTTTGCGCAACGGCGAAACTAAAAGCGAACGTGACGGAGCAAAAGTAGCACTCGAGCGACTTAAAGGTGTAAGCGGCACTGCCAAACCTCGCATCGTGCTTCTCAGTTCCGAGGGGAGCGATTTCAGTAAAAAGTTCATTCCAACGTTTAATCGCGTTGCTGCCGCGTATAAAGGCAAAGTCGATTTCATAGCTATCGATATCGAGCGACCAGAACGCAAAGAATTGAAAGAGACCTATGACAATTACTTCCGCGAAAAATATGGCGAGACCGGCGTTCCGAGCTTCGTTAGCGAGTGCCGTGAAGGGACGATAGTTGACTCCACACTTGGTGCCATTGAAGAAGACGAATTTCGGCAGAAACTCGACGACTTAGTGAAGTGCCCTAACTAACCGCCGCCCATCAGCTTGTCTCGCAGGGCGAATACTTTCGCGCCCTCTTCCTCTTTGCCGCTCCAGGTCAGGACTTCGCCGTAGTCGTTAATGATCCGAGCCGCATAATAAGCCCCTTCGGAGAAGTTTGCTTCGGCCAGATCAGCGGCCACCTTCAGCGTTTCGATTGCCATCTTTTGCTCACCTTCTTTGCTTCATCATCGCAAGGAGCGGGACCTATTCGCGGTAAATCGACGGATTCGCCGCACACAAATCTACTCGATTCAATTTATTCGCCGCGATTCAACTTCTCCGCGAGCGCTTCCATATCCGCGGCCTCGGATTTCATGCCGTTTTTCGCCAGAATCTTCTTGCAGTCTAGGATGATTCGGTGCGCCCAGTATTGGTCTTCATCGTAGAATTCTTTGACGACGTCTGCGGCTTGCATCATGGTTTCGACTGCTTTTTGTTTCTCGCCCATATGCCAGTAGATTCTGCCATATGTGCCGAGAACCTTAGCCAAAGGCATTCGCGTGAGTTGTTTCTTCGCTTCGATTGCCGTCTCATCAAGGCGGTTCAAGAAATTTCTCTTTTCGAAGCGGCGAATCAGGTATCGTTCGGCGAGGTCCGGAAACCAGACGCTAAACGTGAGAACTTCGCTCTTCGGCTGCTTATACAGCGATTCCATGCGCTCTTTGAAAAGCTTCTCAG
>AGTN01175254.1_pt1 | contig 17457 bp, 12 predicted proteins | sample 314218 | NCBI WGS metagenome assembly AGTN01 (sample SAMN02954264, study PRJNA73603) | bioreactor metagenome | biome: terrestrial; feature: non-aerated bioreactor; material: poplar woody material; isolation source: poplar biomass | place: USA | collected 2006-12 | reverse complement strand
GCTGAATAGGTAACTCTGAGTGAGTTGAAGATAATTTTCGTTGATTTGAAACATATATTTTAGAATTTGGGATGTGGCATTGGGGATTTACGATTTGGGAACTTTAGTAAACTAAAAACGAAAAGTGAATTTTCTTAGGAACGAAGGCAGAGTCAAGTTTACTTGAGCTATGCCGAGTGACGACAGAAAATCAACATAGTTAAAAGTGAAAAATTGGAGATGTTTGAAGTGATCCATTACGAATTACGAATTGATTAATAAATCGTCACATCATCAGCTTCTGACTTCTCAGTTCTAATTCAGCAGAATGATCATATTAACTCATTGGCATATTAGCACGTTAATCACATGGCCACATTACACTTCTCCTTTGAAAACAAAATGGGCATCTCCGCTAAGGAAGACCTGATTATCAATCCTATTCCATTCAACCTCGAGGGTTCCACCTTTCAGCCGGACGGTCGCTTTGGGTTCACTACGGTTCGTGACAGCACTCGCCACCAACGCAGCACAAGCACCGCTGCCGCAAGCGAGCGTCTCACCGCTTCCTCTCTCCCAGACACGCATTTTCAGCGTGTTCCTGTCGACAACCTCGATGAATTCCACATTGGTGCGTTCCGGAAAAAGGGTATGGTGTTCGATTTTCGGCCCAATCTTTTCGATATCCAGGGAATTTATATCCTGCATGAAAATAACCGCGTGCGGATTTCCCATGGAGACAAACGTTATTTCATACTCCTCCTCATCGATCCGAACAGGGCAATCGATCATTTCGGGAAGTGTTGCCTGAAAAGGGGCGGATTCTCCGGCAGAGAGTATGGCTTTACCCATATTCACGCGAACATGTTCAACGACATCACTGTTGGAATTTACATACAAACGGAGTTGCTTGATGCCCGATTTGGTGCTCAAAGCGATCTCCTTTTTTTTCGTCATTCCCCTCTCATAGAGGTATTTCCCGACGCAACGGGCTGCATTTCCGCACATCTCTCCTTCACTACCGTCGGCATTGAACATCCGCATGGAGAAATCGCCCTCTTCCGAAGGGCCGATAAGGATGAGTCCGTCGCTTCCCACGCCGAAATGACGGTCACTCAGTTTCAGGGACAGTTCTTCCGGGTTCTCAACCTGTTCCTCAAACAGGTTGATGTAAATATAATCGTTGCCTGCGGCTTGCATTTTTTCGAATTTCATACGATTTTTTTATTTTTTTTCTTTGAAGTGTATAGAACCTTTAATGACTAAAAAAATCATTCCCTTCGGGGGTTTAATGATTTTTTTAATCATGTCGGTTTCATACGATTTTTTTTCTTTACGGTTATGGAATTCTCATCAAAACGAGCGAACAAGTTCGAGCGCGAAGAATCGAAAGAGTCAATTGATCTTTTTTTGAGTCAATCGACTTCCATTCGGTCGTCGAACGTTGTTTCGTTATAGTCATCATCCGGTGTGTAACCGATTTACATGTTCGTTGTATACTACTATTATCTAAAAAAACACCTACGTGATTTCCATAGAAATCAGGCACGTGTTTTAAGATTATTCCTTAAGTTGATGATTCGCAAATATACCGTTTTCATTCACTCCACTTTTCAGGTGGTCAGGAACGATATGCTCCGTTGTGGAGTGGAGTCCTGCAGGATCATCCTTCTAAAACAGCTCTTTTTATATACAATTGCTTAATATTCGACAAATATAAATCCTTTTGTCGGTTTTTCAGCAAAAAAGCAACATAAATTTATTTATAGCGCACCCATTTCATCATCTCCTTAAATGAAGGCTTCTTGCCGTACATCAAGATTCCTACCCGATAGATTTTGGCGGCGACAACAGAGATGAGAATAAACGTACCGTACAGCACCACTACCGACAATAGCTTTTCCCACAAGGGAATTCCGAATGGAATGCGTACCATCATCACGATAGGAGACGTGAAGGGGATGAGCGAAGCCCAGAATGCCAAGGGCCCGTCGGGATTGCTCACGCTGTAAAAACCGGCTAAGAAAGCGAAAGCGATAACGAGCGTTACCGGCGTCATAAACTGGCTTGTATCCTCTTCGCTATCCACTGCCGAGGCGAACATAGCAAAGATAGAGGCGTACAAAACATACCCACCGATGAAAAAGAGAAGAAAATAGAACAAAATCTCCAACCAGTTGATGCTTAGGATAGAGCTCATAATTCCTTCCATATTGAAATCCCCCATATCTGCCGACAGGGTTGCCGCCTGTTCGGGTGAAGCGATAAACATCGATACCCCACTGAAGAGGATACCCATCAAAATTCCCCAAATAACCAGTTGCGTAATTCCTACCAACCCAATACCGACAATCTTGCCAACCAACAGATTTACCGGTTTTACCGAAGAAACCATTACCTCCACAATACGGCTTTTCTTTTCTTCCAACACGGCCTGCATCACCATATTTCCGTACATAAGAATGAACATATAAATGAGGATGGTAAATACCATACCGATGATGGTAGCCAGTTCGGTAGATGATTCCGATACGCTTCCGTCATCACTCAAGCGCATCGTTCTCAACGAGATGCCGGCCCCTTCTTCCACAATTGCGCGAACCCGGGCGATGGATTCGCTGTCCACATTGCCGGATTGCGAAAGGCCATCGAGTTTTTGCTGCGTCACTTTCTCGCTCAATGTCCTAACAATCATCGATTGCAACTCCTGAGGCGTTTGTTTTTCGGATGTCAGGGAAACCAAACGGGGATTCTCGCTCAGGTCGCCCGTAATATGCAAGATGGCAAACAGATCCTTTCCCAGTCTGGATTCCGATTCCTGTTGTTCCGGTTCTCCGATAATCTGAAAATGGTAGCTTTCTGAAGATTCCAGCAAAGGGGCATAGATACCCGTAGTGTCGATCACAGCGATATTTTTCACTCCTCCATCGTTCAGCGTGGAAAGCCAAAGGGGGACAAACGTCAGGGCAACCATTAATACCGGCATAAGTATCGTCAGGATAATGAACGATTTTTTTCTTACCCTTGTTATATATTCCCGTTGTATAACCAAACCTAATCTGTTCATTTTATTCATTTGTTACGGTTTTGATAAAAACATCGTTCATGGTCGGCAGCTCCTCGTCGTAACTCACCACCTCGTATTTATCGAAAATAAGTTTCGCCAACTCATTGCTGCTTATGCCGTTCAGTTTTTTTATGCGCAAATCGATAAATTCATGATAGGGCTCTTTCGATAACAGCGAGAAGGAAGGATGTTCCAAATCGAACTCATTTCCCAGGAGGCGGAATCGGAAAATATCGGGACGGTGCTCCTTTCGGATGTCGAATACTTTCCCCTGCAGCACTACCTGCGACTTATGGATAAGCGCAATGTTGTCGCACAGCTCCTCTACCGACTCCATATTATGCGTAGAAAGGATGATGGTCTTTCCGTCATCTTTAAGACGAAGTATCTCGTTCTTCACAATATCGGTATTCACCGGATCGAAGCCGCTGAAAGGTTCGTCAAAAATCAACAGATCGGGGTTGTGAATCACGGTGGAGATAAACTGCACTTTCTGCTGCATCCCCTTCGACAACTCCTCCACCTTACGGTTATACCACCCCATGACGTCGAACCGCTTGAACCATATCATCAACTCACGGTGGGCATCTCTCTTCGACATTCCCCGTAGTTTAGCCAGATACATGGCCTGTTCTCCCACTTTCATCTTTTTATACAGGCCGCGTTCTTCAGGCATATAACCGATACGGAACACATCTTCGCTCTTTGAAGGCTTTCCTTCTATCAGCACTTCCCCGCTATCGGGAGCAGTGATGCGGGTGATAATGCGAATAAGGGTAGTTTTTCCAGCGCCATTCGGACCCAACAACCCGAAAACCGTTCCTTTGGGCACCTGTATGCTTACCTTATTTAGTGCCAAGTGATTGGCATATTGTTTTACAACATCAATGGTTTCCAAGTACATACTTTGTTCTGTTATTATTCAATAGTTTTCCGGTTGTTATTCAAATTTACTCCTTAAATTCAGATGTTTGCTACATTCGGCAAAGTTCAAGTAAACTTAGATGTTTTCTTTCAGACTTTTTCAAATACTTTAGACTATTTCTGAGCTCGGCATAGAATAAACAAGTTTGACTTTACTCTCTCTTGTCGCAAACATTCGGTTGGTATAGGCACGTAGTGCGAAACACGTGGAAGCCGAATATCGCGAACGAAACACGCGCAAAGCCCAAATTACAGCGAAACTGAATATTGCGAAGCCGAATATCGCAAAGCGAATTAATATTTCAATACGATTCTTTCTCCCAACTCTTTCGAGAGAATCTTCTTTATATCTTGCAGTTGTTTCAATTCCGTGATGAGCGACATATAGTTATCGGGACTCCCTGTTTTCATCTCCTCCTTGACCGCATCAATCTTCTGAAGGACGTAGGCATTTTTAAGTTCTGTGGTAGCACGTGGAACATAATTGTTAAGCAGGTTTTGCTCCAGCAGGCGGGAGCTTTTGTCTCCAATTTCTTCGCCCAATATTTTAGCGTGGATCTTACTCAGTTGGTACCGATCGCTCATCAGTTCCGACGCCAGTTTGCTGATCTCCGCATCGGGATGCGACAGAAAATAACGCCCGGAGTCGAAATGCTCATCACTCATCCTTTCTACCGCCTCCTCAAAAATTTGCCTGTAAAGCGGATTGGAGAATGCGAGACCGTCGCGCTCCAGATCATACCGCACAAATTCGGTCACGCCCGGCCCGACCTCCACCAAAACATCTTCTTCCACAACATGCTTTCCCTCCTTACGCTTGCGCTTTTCGTATTTTTGAAAGAGGGGCGTATTGCCGTAACGGACTACATACCGGAGTATTTCAAGCTCGAATCGGTCATATTTGTTTTTAGAGGGGACCGTTCTTTCATTTTTGAGTTCGAAGTCGCTCTTTTGCTTTTCGCTCCGAACTTCCTCTTTATCCTGCTGCTCTTTCTTTTTTTCATACGTGCGGCGGCGGATTTTGTTAATCTCGGCAATCAGCACTCGCTCCTGCATGTTCAACAACTGCGAGCAATCCTGAATGTAGACTGACCGGGTGATCGTTTTGGGGATGAGCGCAATGCTTTCCACCAGATTTGATATTAACCCCGCCCGTTTTATGGGATCATCCCCTACTTCTTTCAACAGAAGCTGTGTTTTGAAACGGATGAAATCGACCTCATTTTCTGCAATATAACGGTGAAAATTCTCCGCGTTCTGTTTTTTGGCAAACGAATCGGGGTCTTCTCCTTCGGGAAGCAACACCACTTTCACATTCATTCCGTCCTCCAGCAACAGGTCGATACCCCGCAAAGCGGCTTTTATTCCCGCCGCGTCGCCATCGTAGAGCACCGTAATGTTTTCGGAGAAACGATGGATCATGCGGATCTGCCCGTGGGTGAGCGCTGTTCCCGACGATGCCACCACGTTCTCAATTCCTGCCTGATGCATGGAGATGACATCGGTATACCCTTCCACCAAAAAACAGGTGTCCTGTTTCACAATGGCGCTCTTAGCGAAATAGATCCCGTACAACTCGTTGCTTTTGGAATAGATCTCGCTTTCGGGCGAATTCACATATTTACCCGTATTCTCCGCCTTTTTGAGAATACGGCCGCCAAATGCCACCACTTTTCCCGACAGCGTATGCACCGGGAAGAGCACCCTACCCCGAAAACGGTCGATAAGCGGCTGGTTATGCTCACCACCGGCAGAGAGCCCTGTTTTAAGCAGGTAATCGCGTTTGTATCCGGCTTTCTGTGCTTCGGTAGAGAAAGCGTCGCGCTGCTCGAGGCTGTAACCGAGTTGAAATTTTTTGATAATATCATCCCGGAAACCCCGTTCGCGGAAATAGGTCAACCCAACCGCTTTTCCCTCGGGATGCGAGTGAAGTGTTTTTACAAAGTAGTCGCGGGCGTACTCGTTGAGAATAAACATGCTCTCCCGATCACTTTGCGCCTGTTTCTCCTCATCGGTGAACTCTTTTTCTATGACTTCTATATTATATTTCCGGGCAAGGTATTTCAGCGCTTCGTAATACGAAAACTGTTCGTGCTTCATCACGAAATGTATGGGCGATCCGCCCTCGCCACACGCAAAGCATTTACAGATGTTTTTTGCCGGAGAAACGTAAAAGGAGGGAGTGCGATCGTCGTGAAACGGACAAAGCCCGACATAATTTACCCCCCGGCGACGAAGCGTAACAAAATCGGACACCACCTCTACAATTTGGGCGGAATCCTGAATACGTCCTATAGTAATTTGATCAATCATTCAGAAGCACGAAATTAGTTATTTATGTTGTAAAAAAGGTGATTTTAGAAAATAAAATCATACTTTTGTATGGGATAAATCTAATTCAAATACTATTAAATTTTAGAAGATGGACAGAATCGATTGGTCAAATATATCATTTGGCTATATGAAAACTGACTACAACGTTCGCTGTTACTACCGCTACGGAAAATGGAGCGATCCCGAATTGGAAACTTCGGAATACCTGACCATGCATATGGCCGCCACCTGCCTTCACTACGGCCAGGAGGCCTTTGAAGGGTTGAAAGCTTTCCGCGGCCAGGATGGGAAGGTACGTATATTCCGTATGCGTGAGAATGCGTTGCGCCTACAATCGTCGTGCCGCGGCATTATGATGGCGGAACTGCCCGTAGAGCTGTTCGAAGAGATGGTACAGCTTGTGGTGAAGAGGAACGAACATTTTGTTCCGCCGTACGAGAGCGGAGCCTCGTTATATATTCGTCCGCTGCTTATCGGCACAAGCGCACAGGTGGGCGTGAAGCCTGCCAATGAGTACACCTTCCTGATCTTTGTGACGCCGGTGGGGCCTTATTTTAAAGAGGGGTTCAAACCCACACCGATGGTAATTTTACGGGAATATGACCGCGCCGCACCGCTCGGAACAGGTACGTACAAAGTAGGAGGAAATTATGCTGCCAGTTTGGTTGCCGGTGAGAAAGCCCATGAGATGGGATACTCTGCCGTACTGTACCTGGATGCAAAAGAAAAGAAATACATTGATGAATGCGGCCCCGCCAACTTCTTCGGGATCAAGAATAATACCTATATTACGCCAGAATCTTCGTCTATATTGCCGTCCATCACCAATAAAAGCCTGATGCAACTGGCTGAAGAGATGGGCATGAAAGTGGAACGCCGTCAGGTTCCCGAAGAGGAGCTTGCCACATTGGAAGAAGCCGGCGCCTGCGGAACGGCGGCTGTCATCAGTCCCATTTTGCGCATTGACGATCTGGCGGAAAAGAGAACGTACGAGTTTTGTAAAGACGGCAAAGCAGGACCCATTTCAGAGAAACTGTACCGTAAACTGCGCGCCATCCAGTATGGCGATGAGCCGGATAAATACGGCTGGGTAACGGTCGTGGAGTAAATATCTGTTCCATTCATCTACGAAGTTTCGGATTAAAGGAAACAGTTCGGGGTGTCGTTGAATCTCATCGATACAGATCAATTTGTCTTTTTGAGAGGTTAGAACCATTCTGCATCATCCAGCTTTCGTAAATCAGAGGAGGCCTTTCAAGATCAAGATAAATACTTTCAGAATAGGCTTTTAAGAGATGTTTAACCAAAGTTGATTTACCGCATACGAGGAACTGTTACTTTTGTCACAGGGAAATTCTGTATAGCTTTTAATGCACCAGGTTCAAGATATCGATGAAATACATACTTTTGTGTTTTATCCATGCAACTATAAGAATTGTTTTTGAAATTTGCGAAACTCATTGATCGGCATACAAATGAATACAGCAGAATTACTCAATATCCGTCTATATAACCAGTTGTTTTCAACCCATGACATGAAGGAACCTCACGAAATCGTTTCATGGATGGGTGCTATGCAGTCTCAAGCGCTCGACCAGGCCAAATGGGCGATAGGCGCGCGATTGGAAAATAAGAATGTGAAGGATATTGATGAAGCATTGAACACGGGGAGAATTATCCGTACTCATATTTTACGCCCGACCTGGCACTTTGTATCGGCAGAAGATATCCACTGGATGTTTGATCTGTCCAGTCTACGGTTGAGACCTATTTATCGTTCTTATGCGAAGATATACGGCGCAGACGAGTCGCTGATATATCGTACCATTCCTGTTCTGGAAAAGGTATTAATGGGGGGAAAGCACTTCACTAAACAGGAAATTGGAGATGCGTTGCTTGAGCAGAATGTAACATTAGATGACGGACACTTGAAACTAACCATATCCTATGCCGAGAGGGAAGGAGTCCTGGTTAACGGGCGACTAAAAGGAAATAAGCAAACTTTCACTCTACTCGAAGAGTGGGTTCCCCGCAAACAAACTATTTGTAAAGAGGAAGCGCTGGAGCGTCTGGCCCGGAGATACTTTACTAGTCACGGCCCGGCTACCGTTCCTGATTTCGTTTGGTGGTCGGGATTAACTATTACAGAATGCCGGCAAGGCATCGAAATGATTAAGTCTGACTTTATTTGCGAGACTATAAACGGACGTGACTTTTGGATAAGAAATGACGTCAACGTTCCACCCACTGATGGCGATTCGGCATTATTACTCCCTTCATTCGATGAATTTGTAGTCAGCTATAAAGACCGTTCCGAAATAATCGAAGACACCCACTACGGCAAAGTGATGACGAAAAACGGCTTGTTTTCTCCTACAATTATGCTGAATGGCGAAATTATTGGTTCTTGGAAGAAAGTAGGTCTGAAGGGTTCTCCCCGAATAGAACTCTCTTTTTTCGAGAAAACATCTAAAAAGAAGCAAGACCTCTTCAAATCCGAAATAAGACGGTTAGAGAATTTCTATTAAGTGGGATTCTTCCCGCATCTATTATATTCTTTCACCAAATTTTGACTAAATTTGCAGCAACTACCTAATGGGGGGATTGATGGATAATACATTAATTATTAACAATATAAATATAATGATTATGTGTGAGAAAATGCAAAAAAGAGGCTCGGCGAGCGATGCCGTGTACGGACTGGGACTGATAGGTGCGGCCATCTATTTTATCTCCACCGCTACATCATTCTGGATGGGAGTCCTGGGATTCCTGAAGGCAATTGTATGGCCGGCGTTCCTGGTTTATGAAGCTTTCAAATATCTGTTGGCCTGATCCGGGATTTTCCTGATTTAACGGTATTATAGAGTTGCTACCGGAGTAAAAGTCGACAGCTTGCCGCTACGGATTAACGACAACTCGTACAAGGCTTTTGTTCAGGCGACGTACAAAATTTGCCTGCCTGATCCGGTATGTTCATTTTTTCCTGCATCCAAAAGGTAATAAGGGCAAGAATGGTTGGTAATTTATCTCAAAAATGAAACCGGCCTAAGAATTCCAACTTGTCACTTGCTGCCAATCCATTGGGATTACATCCCGGTTCTTCCTCCGGGATTGCCACTCCAAGGCTGTCGTAATAGGCTATCCAGATGTCGTCGAATTTTCCTGTTTCCGGATTGATAAAGGTCATGGGATTCAATTCAAAGATAGAGTCACCTTCAAACATCCTGTAGATAAACTCCGAACAATAATGGCTTGTGTCGTTCAGTACATAGGAGAAATTGTAGGGTTTTCCTAACATCTCCTCTGCCAATATCCATCCGTTTTTGATACTACCGGTATATTCATCTTTCAACCTGTAACGGTAGATAGCGGATTCCTGATCATCTATGAAATCTTGCAGCAATATTTTCCGGGTGCCTTCTTCCGGGGATGCATCCAGTACCCAAATGGTACCAGAATCGATCCGGATAATGGCAGCGTGGACGTAATCCGTTTTCAATTCCGTTTGTGTCACCCGGTTGATAGCAGAGGAGAGGCCGCTGTCCTCTGCCGCCACAAACAATAAGTCCCCATCCCTGATCTCATTCCTCTCGGAACAGGAGTATGCCAGTGCCAATAAGCAGCAAAAAAGTATGATATTTCTTCTTCTCATCTGTGATTAAACGCTGAATTATGTACAAAAACAGGCAAATAAACTCTTTCTTTGTCGCACAACAAATTCCGGCAAAATCGTCACTGCTAAGGTAGAGCAGGGCGGAAACCCGTTTTCCGCGCATCTGCCGGTAGGCGGTGTTATGGATAATGCTCAGGAATTGCCTTTCATTACGACAATTGCGGGAGGAGATATGCATTGCGAAGGTTCCGTTGTTGCACCGCTTATGAGTGACAGTCCTGCGCAAGCGCCCGCACATCATCTTCGTGATGTCACGGTTCGATATCTACTCTTTCCACTCTTTAAACGGATGCTGCGACAGGTATGCATTATAATACCGGATATCACCGGAAACTTCTTGTCCTAGCCAATCGGGTTTTTCAAACGATTCCTCTTCGTTTTCCAACTCTATTTCGGCAATCAGCAGACCTTCATTTTCACCATAAAACTCATCTACTTCAAAAGTATGCTTTCCGGCCTTTACCAAGTAGCGGATTTTATCGATCGCGGCATCTTCACACAAGAGAAGCATCTCTTCGGCATCTTCCACCGGGATTTCGTACTCCCACTCGTGCCGTTTAATTTTGCCTTCCCCCAAAGCGCTTTTAACGGTGATAAATGCTTTCTCCCCTTTAACGCGCACACGAATCACACTTATCCCTGAAAGCGACAAGTAGCCCTGTTTAATGGCAAAACTCTTAAAAGCGTGTGATTTGTACTCTCCGTTAACAAGAAATTTCCGTTCAATTTCGTATCCCATACATGTTAATTTATTGTACTATAACAAACGAGAGGGGAAAAGTGTTGAGGAGTTGCGAAAGACATAAAATCATCAACCTTTTAAAAAATGAGCCTGCTTTAAAAAGTCCCAATAGAGAGAAAATCATTTTGTAAAGAACTGATTATCAAGTTGAATTTTTGCTTATTTCCAACAAAAAGACTTATTCAAGTGGACTCAAAAATGGAAAATTATTTGCGAATTCTATGAAAATTAAAATTACATTTGTATTTCAGAATCAGATTTTTGAAATACACAAAAACAATGATTAGCCATTTTCAAATAACGGAACTTAAATCCGTTAAGATTTCCCCTTTTTATGGAATTTCACTCTATTTTGCATCTTAAGTATAAGGTTGAAATTAGTTTATAGTATTCATGTCGCCATAAGGACTGATATTCAAGCTTTGAATGTTCAAAATAATTAAAACTATTTAGTGCTTTATACTTATATGTAAATAAATTCAAGAAAAAATTCTTTAAAACTCAAATCATGAAAATAAAAAGCCATTTACTTACTGTATTTCTCGCTTTTTTACCTTGCTTGCTGTCAGCTCAAAACAACAAGTTGTTGGAGAGTCGTAAAACGAGTGAACTTACTTACATTTACAAACTCACCGAAAAAGAAGCGGAAAAAATTAATAAAAAAGGAGTTGATAAAATAGATTCTACTTATTTTCATTCGCTTGTGTTTTCGTATCCAACCGATAGTGTTTTTGAAGAGAAGCTGCATTCGGGACATTATCTCAAAACTTTTTCCGAGAAAAACAAACAGCGGACATACTATACGTATATACCTTATTTTGATGTTTTTGCCTTAAACAACAACACCGATTTATGCATTCAGGTGTATGATCTGGAAGGGAAGCTCATCCAAGACGCCCACGTAAAAGCAGGCTCAAAAAAATTGAGGTTCGACAAAAAAACACACTGTTATACGCAACGGAAATCATACAGGCAAAAGGGTATTTTGGAAGTTGCCTATCACGGTGATATCGCTTATTTTCAACTCGATGGCTCGCAACGGTATTCGGCTTTCGGTGTAGAAATGAGGAAATTATTATATGCAAGTCCTATAAAATACCTATGGAAACCCATCGACCTTATCGTGCGTATCCCCGGTGACGGCATCAATTCCATCCGGTATAGTTGGGCTCAGGGTATTATTGCCGATATCAACCGTTTTTTTAAAAAAACATTCAATCCTGCCGATTATTACGGCGAATACGGACTTGGATACAAAGGCTACCTGGTTTTTCATAAACCTAAATATCTTCCGGGTGACACAGTGAAATTCAAGGCTTTCGTGGTAGATAAAAAAGGCAAACCGTTGAATAAGAAAATAAATGTCAATCTGTATAATTACAAGAAAACCATTCGATTAACGGAATTGGAACCTTATCGTAGGGGAGCATTCGAATATCAATTCTTTTTACACGATTCTCTTGATTTGACATTAGATAAATCCTACACCATTTATTTGGAAAATTCCGATGGAAATCATTACATCCAATCTTCATTCGCTTACGAAGATTATGAGCTGAACCACTCTAAGTTGACCATGAGAGTTCCATCGAACGAGCATTATAAAGGACATTCGTTTAGCGTGTTTGCAAAAGGCACAGACGACAACGAATTGAACCTTATGGATGCTCGCCTTGAAATTACCGCAACTACCAAAAACGTTCAAAAATATCTAAATAACGCGGTTTTTATTCCCGATACACTTTGGTCACACAAAATGGAATTAGAACCGACAAGAGAAACCGAGATTCTTATTGACGATGATAATTTCCCGAAAGCCAACATTAATTACAACCTTGAAATAAGGATGCTAACCTCGGACAACAAAGTTTTTACCGAGCAAAAACAAATCAGCTATTGTTATCAAAAAGAGAATTTTCAACTAAATGCCGAGAACGATTCCATCATCATCGTTTATTTGCAAAACGGTTTAGAAACCCCAAAAAATGTCCGCGTATTCACTACAGATAATTTTGGGAATGAAACAGAAATAGGCAATTTCATTACGCCTTGTAAAATTCCAATCAATGTGTATTATAAAACGTACACGGCGCAAAACGGAGATATCAAGGAGTCGTTGGATATTTCCTCGCAACCCTCACTTTTACAGTGCTTTTCGAACCGAACGAGCGATTCATTATTCATTCAAATCGATAACCCCCGGAAACTGAATTTTACGTACAATATCTATGAAAGAAACAACGAAAAATTTCGGGGTTACACAGAATCGTTGGTAATGGAAAACAGGACGAGCAGTTATGAAAACTACTATCTGTCACTGCGTTATCTATGGGGAGGAAAGATAATGAATGAAAATTACAGAATACCGTTTTACGATAAAAAACTGAATATTGCCGTAAAACAACCTACGCTAATTTATCCGGGGCAAAAGGCAAATATAGAGATAACGGTTACCGACCAAAAAGGAAAATCCGTTGAAAATGTGGACGTAACTGTTTATTCACTTACTAAAAAATTTGATTATCAGCCACCAAGTGTGCCTTATCTCGGTAAAAACAAACGAGAAAAAGAACTCATTAACAATTTCACGATACAATCTGCCAATAATACCGATACAAATCGTAAATTGAATTATGACGCGTGGAAAATGTTGGCAAGTTTAGACAGTATTGAATACTACAAGTTTCTTTATCCCGAAAACGAAATCTATCGCTACGATTATAAAACCGACGAAAACATCACCCAATTTGCCCCTTTTGTAGTATCGAACGGGAATATTCAGCCCATTTACGCGATCTATTTAGATGATGTTCCGGTGTATTTCGATTGGTCGAACACAAGTCAACCCTATTCGTTCAGAGTAGAGCCGGGAAAACGGCATCGGGTGAAAATCCGTCTATCCGATAAAAGCATTACGCTCAACAACTTGACTTTCAATAAAGGATTAAAAACCATTCTAAGCATTCCGGAAAAATTACAACATAACGATGTACGTATAATTAAAGAGAAAAAAAGTTATCGGCGCAAGAAAAGAATATGCTCTACAAATACACATTCCCTTACAGAAGTACGTTTCAGGGAAATTTTGCCTATATAAGAAATCGAGATAATTATTTTTTGTTAAGCCCTTCCGATAATATTTTTGCCGGTTCGCGCTCATTCGCAGGCCCTGTAGCCGGGAATACCAACTTTGAAGTACTAAACGGTTACAAACATTCTTTTGGTCATGAACCGTATTTTGAATATGATTTTTCACCTCATACAATAAAAATGAGGGAAATAAAATTCGATCATTATCCGGCAAACGGTTATTTGTTTTCCGTGAAAAATCTCGACAACAAATTAGCCGACACAGTTTTAACGTATCGAAGTATTGAAAAGGAAATGCGGTTGATGACTGAACGGAAAAGGCAAAGCCAAATCAGGTACAACTTTCCGAACCGTACAACGAAAGGTCACGGTACTTTACTCATTGAAAGAGTATATAAGAATGATTTTCTGCCTAAAATGCCGCTTAACACCTTAATCCTTAAAACGGACGATGAAAATTTTATCAGGGTTTACCCGGGTTCTGCCAATAATTTTTATGATCTGAAAGACGGAGTTTACAAACTCATTACTTTTTACACCGGATCCTTCTATCACATCGTTGATTTCATCAACGTAAAAATCGGAGGAACAAACTTCGTTCGAATTGATATTTCCTCCGAAGATCTAAAAAAAGATGCTTTTAGTCTGAAAGTCAATTCACTTATCGAACAGAATATTCTGAAAGACAGTAACGGTGAATACACCAAAAACCAGGAATTGAATCAGATTTTTAACACCTATCGTTCCGAAAACGTTTACACGGGAGTAGGACAAATCGTGCAAGGACGAATTACCGAAGAGCATACCGGCGAGCCCATTATCGGAGCAACCATAGCGGTTAAAGGCACAAACATCGGTACCTTATCTGATATAGAAGGATTTTATTCGTTAAATGTCCCCCAAAATAAATATATCCTTGAAATATCTTACATCGGTTTTGAACCTTATGAAATGAATCTTAGGACAACACTTTCCGGCGATGTCGTTCTTAAAAGCGATGTACAAATGTTGGAAGAGGTGGTAGTGGTAGGTTACGGAGTTCAACAAAAATCTTTGCTCACCGGTTCTGTAACAAGTATCAACACAACCGGAATGTTCGATACATCTATAGACGCAGAACTTGCCGGAACAATTCCCGGAGTAATGATTCGCGGATTGAACTCTGCCGACTCCTCCAGGCAACCGTTAATTATCATAGATGGCGTGGTTTATACAGGCGATTTGAGTACTATCGACATACATTCTTTAGGCGAATTAACCATTCTCAAGCCTGAGGAAGCCTCAACTATTTACGGAGCACGCGGTGCAAACGGGGTTATACTGATTTCTACAAATAACGGCGCTTTACAAAATTTACCGGCTAAAGACGGCAAAGGGGCTGAGTTTGATGAGAGTTTCCTGCTTGCCGCATCGAATGCCGGCAGCATACGCACCAATTTCTCGGATTATGCTTTTTGGCAGCCAAAACTCATTACCGATAAAAATGGTAGAACATCTTTCGATGTGATTTTCCCCGATGATGTAACCAATTGGAACACGTATGTCTTGGCTATGAACGCCGACAAACAAAGCGGACAAACATCGGGAAATATTAAATCATACAAGCCGGTGATGGCGCAACTTTCCCTCCCAAATTTCCTTTTACCCGGTGATACATCCGTAATTATAGGAAAATCATTAAACTATATGCCGGATTCTATGAGCATAACCACGGTGTTTGAAGCAAACAGAAAAAATATCTTCTCTAAACAACATACACTCGTACACTCCATTATCGATACAGTTTCTTTGTCGGCATCAACAGATTCGTTAACTGTGCGTTATTCGCTCAAAAAACCGGACGGATATCTGGACGGCGAAGAAAGAGAAATTCCTGTTCTTCCAATCGGGTTGGAAGAAACAAAAGGCAGTTTTTATATTTTGGACAACGACACCACCGTGTCGCCCGTTTTCAATCCATCGATGGGCAAAGTAACACTTTATGTCAATGTGAGTTCCCTTGACGTCCTGAATTTTGAAACAAATCGCCTAATCCATTATCGATACGATTGTAACGAACAATTGGCCTCGAAACTTATCGGAATGCTTTCAGACAGATTAATCGCTCAATACAAAGGCGATAAATTAAAATACGAGCAAAGCATTAAAAAAATAATTGAAAAATTACTCCAAAACCGAAACAACGATGGCCTTTGGGGATGGTGGAAAAACAGTGAGTCAAATTATGCCTTCAGTGCTCATATTATTAAATCATTAGACATGGCCCTGAAACAGGGATTTGCAGTAAACTTCGACAAAAAAGACATCATCACCGAATTAATGTACGGATTGGAAAGTAACCAAGCAAGTAACGCGACCGGCGCTATTCAAATTATAAAAAGTCTGCAACTTATGGATTCAACAATACTGTTGCACAAATACATTCGACAAGTAGATTCAATGAAAGACAAATCGTTAAACGACGAATTGAATTTATTGGAATTGAAACAAATTTCAGACTTTCCTTTCCAACTCGACAAACTTAAGGAAACACAACAAACGACCTTGTTGGGAAATATCTTCTTCCGTGACGAAGAAAACCCGGAAATCCTCACTAACAACGATATTCAAAACACGCTCGTGGCTTATCGCATTTTGCGCCGAGCAAACCAAAACGATAGTACTTTGGGCAAAATAAGATTATATTTACTTGAAACAAAGCAGAATAATCATTGGTGGAACACGTATGAAAGTTCGCAAATTCTTGAAACGATTTTGCCGGATATGCTAAACACAACCAATCATCAGGAAAAATCGGCGTTAACCATCGACGGAAGTATAAGCAAAACCATTGACACTTTTCCTGCAACTATAACTCTATCAGCCGGCGATAAAATTTCAGTTTCAAAAAGAGGTATTAACCCTGTTTATCTCACTTTTTATCAACGTAATTGGAATAAGAATCCTCAAATTAAAAAAGGCGATTTCGAAATTCAAACCCATTTCGAAGACCATCCTGTCCAACTGATTCAAGGCAAAAAAACCAAAATGATAGTGGATTTACAAGTAAAAAAAGATGCCGATTTCGTAATGATCAATGTGCCTATTCCTGCCGGATGCTCATACGATGGCAAAAAACAAAACCTTCGAAATGAGATCCATCGTGAATATTTTAAAAACGAAACAGTAATTTTCTGTGAACAACTTAGAAGTGGAAAATACACATTTGAAATAGAACTTTTACCGAGATTTTCAGGAAATTACACTCTGAATCCCGCAAAAGTGGAATTAATGTATTTCCCAACGTTTAACGCTAATAACGAGGCTAAAAAAATAGGGATAGAATGAAATCAAAAAGTATTGAGACAAAATGACGCAACGAACCCAAGGAGGGGAAAATGCCATGTTGAAAAGTGAATAAAAAAACTATGTTTTTAAGACTTCGTAATCACTACGAAAAAATAAAAACATAGTTAAGATTTTGGTTGGATTAAATAAAAATCAATGCGCGTAATTCTATTCTTTATTTAATGAATCCGAAACAAAGGTAAGAAGTTCTTCAAAATCAGGAAAAAAGATTCCCCCCTTTTTTGCCTATTGTGGAATATTTCCACAATTCAACCGAATATTATCCAAAATTATGTATACCTTTAACATTTGAAATCT
>AGTN01200706.1_pt1 | contig 17711 bp, 11 predicted proteins | sample 314218 | NCBI WGS metagenome assembly AGTN01 (sample SAMN02954264, study PRJNA73603) | bioreactor metagenome | biome: terrestrial; feature: non-aerated bioreactor; material: poplar woody material; isolation source: poplar biomass | place: USA | collected 2006-12 | reverse complement strand
TCATCGCCTCGGTGGCGAGCAACGCGCCCTATCTCGGCCTGCTCGGCACCGTGCTGGGCATCATGCTGACCTTCTACCACATCGGCCAGGATTCGGGCGCCATGGACGCCGGCAGGATCATGACCGGCCTGGCCCTCGCGCTCAAGGCCACCGCCGTCGGCCTGGTGGTCGCCCTGGTGGCGGTGGTGATCTACAACGCGCTGCTGCGCAAGGCCAAGGTGCTGACCCTGCAATGGGAGATCGCCCATGGATGAGAAGCCCTTCGAGACCATGAACGTGATCCCGTTCGTGGACATCATGCTGGTGCTGCTGACCATCGTGCTGACCACCTCGAGCTTCATCGCCACCGGCAAGATTCCGGTGAACCTGCCCCAGGCCTCGGCCAGCGAGCCCGAGACCGGCACGGTGCGGATGATCGAGTTGTCCCGCGACGGCGGGCTCTATCTCGACGGCGCGGCGGTCACGCTGGACGCCTTGAGGGCGGAACTGGCGCCGGTGGACAAGGACGCCCCGTTCCTGATCCGCGCCGACAGGGAGATCGCCTTGCAGCGTTTCGTCGACGTGGCCGACCTGCTGAAGCAGGCGGGTTTCGCCAAGGTCGCGGTGCAGACGGAAACCAGGAACTGACATTGTGGGCAGGCTGACCTTCCGGCACGGCCTGGCTATCTCCGTCGCCCTGCATGCCTGCTTGGCGGCGCCCTTGTTCCTGCCGGACCTGTTCCCGCGCCAGCAGCCCCGGAACGACAAGCTGGTGGTCGAGATGTTCGGAATGATTGCCAATCGGCAGACCCAGGAAAAGCAATTGGGAGCAGAGGCGGCCCCGCCGGTACCGGCCGTCCAGGCGCAGGCCGCGCCACCGCCTCCTCCGCCGCCACGGGAGGAGGAACGCAAGCGGGAGCCCGAAGCCAAGCGCCCGGTGGAGCGGACGAAGCCGAAAGCGGACACCGCCCGGGCGGACAGCCCGGTGCGGGTGCGTGGGCGGGTGGAGACCCCGGCGGCGGCGGTACCGCCGCCCCAGCCCACGTCCCGAGCGCCCGCTTCGTCACCGCCCAGCCCTCCGGTCGCGCCGGGCGAGAACGAGCGGCAGGTGCAGCAGACGATCCGCCATGAAACGGAGGCCGAGCGGATCAAGAGATATCTGGCGGGCGTGAAACGGAGGCTGACGGACAAGTTCGCCTATCCCGAAGAACTCAGGCGGTCCGGATTCAGCGGGATACCCAAGGTCGCGTTCGTCATCACGGCCGATGGCGGCATCCGCGAGGGAAGCCTGCGCATCGTCAGGAGCAGCGGTTCCCCCATCGTGGACGTGAACGCGCTGGAAAGCGTCCTGTCCGCGGCGCCGTTCGAACCGCCGCCGCGGGAAATCCCCCTTGCCGTCGAACCCACGTACACGGCGAGCAGATAGGTGAGTTGGAGGGAGCATGCGCACGGTCCTGTTTCTGATGATGTTCTTCCTGCCCGTGACGGCTTTCGCGGACGACGGCGTGGTGGCCCGGGCCGGCGGCATCGAGGTGACCGCCGGCGATCTGCGGGCCTACCTGTCCACCTTGCCGGATGCGGAAAGGACGGCGCTGGCTGCCGATCCCGCCCTGTTGTCCCAGGCCGTGCGTCTTTATCTGGCGGGGCGCATGGTGCTGAAGGAGGCCATTGCGGGAAAGTTCGATCAGCGGCCGGAAGTGAAGGTCCAACTGGACCGGGTGCGCGATGCGGCGCTGACCGAGCTTTATCTGCAGTCGGCGGCCAAGGCGCCGGAGGAATATCCCTCCGAGGCCGAACTGCGGGCGGCCTATGAGGCCAACAAGTCCGCCTTCAGGACGCCGCGCAGCTATCGTCTGGCCCAGATCTTCGTTGCCGCCCCTCCGGACGCCAAAACGAGCGCCAGGCTGGACGAGGTGGTGAGGAAGCTGAAGGCCAAGGGCGCCGATTTCGCCGCGATCGCCCGCGACCATTCCGATAACAAGGCCGAGACCGCCAAGGGGGGCGAGATCGGCTGGCTGTCCGAGCCGCAGATGATGCCCGCCATCGTCCGCGCCCTGGCCGGGCTGAAGAAAGGGGCGGTGTCCGATCCGGTCCGCCTCGATGACGGCTGGCACGTTCTCAAGCTGCTCGACGACAGGCCCGCCGCCGCGCCGTTGCCCCTGTCCGAGGTCAGGGCGGTTCTGGCCGAACAGTTGCGCCGCCAGCGCGCGGCGCAGGAGCGGCAGGCCTATCTGGCGGACCTCATCCGCCGCAATCCGCCGGCTCTCAACGAACTGGCTCTCTCGAAACTGATGTCCACGTCCAAATGAAGGAACCCCGTTCCATGACCGATTCCGCTCCCGTCACCCGGTTCACCCCCGCCCTCCTGCGCGAGGTGCTCCAGCAAGGCGGTTACCGGGTGGAACTGTCCCCTGATGGTCCGGGCGGCGCGCCGGTGCTGCGCTCGGCCACCGCCGGCATGGCCTTCGAAGTGCATTTCGCCAATCCGGTGCGGGGCGACTCCGCCGCTTTCTCCGATCTCACCTGCCAGGCGGTCTTCCAGGTCCAGGGGGAACTACCGCTGTCGCTGGTCAACCAGTGGAACGCCGGCCGCCGTTTCGGCCGCCTGCATCTGGTCCGCGACCTGCTGCTGCTGCACATGGACGTGCTGGCCATCGGCGGCGTCACCCGCGAGCACCTGCGCGCGCAGATGGAGATCTGGGACCACCTGCTGCAGCAACTGGTGGCCTTCCTGCGCGAGGAACTGCCCAAGCTGGCCAAGGCCGCTCCCGTGGCGGAACCGGCACCGGACAAGGGCCAATCCGCCGCACCCCTGAACTGAGTCCGACCCTTCAGCCTTTCCCCTCCCCGATCCATAGAGGTTACGCCATGATTCGCAAGCGCTTTCCTTCGTTCCGGACGATGACCGCAGCGGCGGCCCTGTTGGCCTTCGGCGGCCCTGCACTGGCGGCGCCCGAGGGGGGCAGCGTGGTCAGCGGACAGGCGGACATCAGCCGGTCGGGGGCCGCCACCACCATCGACCAGTCGACGGGCAAGGCGATCATCGACTGGCAGAAATTCTCGATCGCGGCCAACGAGACGGTGACCTTCAACCAGCCGTCGGCGTCGTCGGTGACGCTGAACCGGGTGATCGGGGGCGAGCGGAGCGTGATCGAAGGCGCGCTGAACGCCAACGGCCAAGTGTTCCTGGTCAACTCGGCGGGCGTGCTGATGGGCAAGGGGGCGAGCGTCGACACGGCGGGGTTCGTGGCCAGCACGCGCGACATCGGCAACGAGGACTTCAACGCCGGGCGCTACAGCTTCGAAGGGGCGTCGGAGGCCGAGGTGATCAACCTGGGCAGCATCGCCGTCGCGGAAGGCGGCTATGTGGCGCTGCTGGGCAGGACGGTGTCGAACCAGGGCGTGATCGTGGCGACCAAGGGCACGGTGTCGCTGAACGGCGCGGACAAGGTGACGCTGAACTTCAACGGCGATTCGCTGGTCAGCGTGTCGCTGGACCAGGGCAGCCTGGACGCGCTGGTCGAGAACCGGCAGGCGATCCATGCCGATGGCGGCCGGGTGATCCTGACGGCGAAGGCCGCCGACGACCTGCTGGGCGCCCAGGTCAACAACAGCGGCATCGTCCAGGCCCGCACCCTGGGCGACCTGACGGGCGACATCGAGATGTTCGCCCATGGCGGCACCGCCAACGTGGCGGGAACGCTGGACGCCTCCGCCCCCGACGGCGGCGACGGCGGCTTCATCGAGACCTCGGGCGACCGCGTCAGGATCGCCGACAGCGCCAGGATCGTCACCGCCTCGGCCACGGGCGAGAACGGCAAATGGCTGATCGACCCCGTCGATTTCGTGGTGGGGGCCGGCGGCGATCTGCGCGGCAGCTTCATCACCAACTATCTCGCCACCCAGGGCGATTTCGAGGTCCAGTCCACCGACGGCGACATCGTTATCGACGACGACATCGACTGGTACAAGAACACCCTGACCCTGACCTCGGCCAAGAACATCCTGGTCAACGGCGAACTGACCGCCACCGGGACGGCGGACCTGGTGGCCACCTGGGGCGAGGGAACCAACGACGGCGGCGCCTACGAGGCCGCTCCCTACGGCCTTTACACCGCCAAGACGGACGACGCCACCTTCACCGGCAAGATCAATTTCAGCGGTTCCGGCACCGTGACGATGCAGGGCGAGGACTATGCCGTCATCAACACCGTCGAACAGTTCAACGCCATCGGCGATGCCACGGACCAGATCGAGGATTTGACGAAAAATTACGTGCTGGGCAGCGATATCGACTTCAGCGGCTCATTCATTCAAATGGTCGGCATATCGGGGACCGGTGCCGAGAACCTGAGATATTCAGGGATGTTCAATGGCTTCGGGCATGTCATAAAAAATCCTTTGATTTCCGAGACGACAAACCAGCAATACGCAGTCTTTGGGGGAAACTGGGGGACCATATCGAACACAGGAATCGTGAATGCCTCGCTTACGGGCAACTCCCTCAACAGAGGGCAGTCTTCTCTTTTTGTCGGACTCAATAATGGAATTATTTCAAATAGTTTCTCGACGGGATCTGCGCAAATAACCGTTGCGACGGATTTCGGCGGTGTGGCCGGTCTCAATTATGGAGTGATCGCAAATTCGTATTCGAATATAAATTACCTCGGAGATAACATAACGTCTCTTGGTTCATTCGGCGGGTTTGTCGGAGTGAACTGGGGGAATGTCGTAAACAGTCATTCTCACGGTACGGTGACACTTAATGTCACTGAATTTGCAGTGGCGGAGATGAAGGTAGGCGGATTCGTAGGAAGAAACGTTGGGAGCATAGATAAATCATATTCGAATTTGCCCATTGTCACCAACGGTAATGGATATGTCGTCGCGGGCGGCTTTGTGGGAAAGAATGATACCGCGACATCGGGTGCCGTTTATGAAGGAAACATAAGCGATTCATATTCCACTGGAAGCGTGACGGGCTTTTTCGCTGGCGGATTTGTCGGTTACATGACGGCCGGCGATATCGCCAATTCCTATTCGACGGGAAGCGTGACCGGCTTCAATAAAAAGCGGAAAGTCGGCTCGACGATAATGGAGTGCTCCGCCTATGCCGAACATTGTGGAAAATCCGGTGGTTTCGCCGGTTATCTGGATGCGGCGTCGGGCAGTATCGTCAATACCTACGCCGCCGGCAGCGTAACGGGAGCGCCGAACGGCAGCGTCGGCGGATATGTCGGGACCAGGGGGGCGGGCACGATCGCCAATGCTTACTGGACCGAGAACAACGGCCTGTCCGACGCTTTCGCCACCGAGCTGACGGCCGAACAGGCGCAGGACATCGTCAACTACGTCGGCTTTGACGGCGCCCACTGGGCATCCTCGGCCGAGGGGCATCCCATCCTGAAGCTGATCCCGGTGTACGCCACTGCGAACGTCGTCCGGGAATATGGCGACGCCTACGGCGTCGGCGACTTCACCTTCAGCGGCCTGCAGTGGGGCGACACCGCCGCCCGCTTCACCGTCGACCCGGCGGTCGGCCTGCTGTCGCCCTACGGCCGGCTGAACGCGGGCGTGTACCAGGCCGGGAACCTCCTGAAGTCCGATGCCTATTCCAACGTTCTGGGCACCGTCACGGTCAATCCCAAGGTGGTCGCGGTGACTGGGGCGGTGGCGCAGGACAAGGAGTATGACGGCACCCTGGCGGCCGAGGTCACTGGCGGAACGATGAACATCACGACCGGCGAGGACGTGACGGCGGCCCTCAATTCGGCCTTCTTCGCCAGCAAGAACGCGGGCGACGCCATCGCGGTGCTGTTCGATTACGCCTTCGCCTATGGCGGCGTCGCTACCAGGAATTACGTGGCCGCCGGCACGGCCACGGCGCGGATCGCTCCCAAAACCATCAGCGCCGATTACACGGTGGCCGATAAAGTCTATGACGGCACCACGGCGGCCACGGTGAACGGTGCGACCCTGAACGGCCTGATCGCCGGTGACGCGGTTTCCATCATGTCCACCACCGCCGCCTTCGCCGACCGGAATGCCGGCAACGGCATCGGGGTGACCATCGAGGGCGTCCTGGGTGGCGGCGACGGCGGCAATTACCTCCTCGCCGCCGGGAACGCGACGGCGAACATCACGCCGCGGGCGGTGCGGCTGATCGGCTCGGTTCTGCAGGACGGCGATGCCCAGGTCTCGGCGGCCGATCTGATGGTGGCCAATCTGGTGTCCGGGGACAGCCTGACACTGGGCGGCTCGATTACCATCGCCGGGTCGGGAATCGGCCTGCACGAGGCGCTGGGCCTGTCGGGCCTGACCCTGGATCAGGCCGGCTCCAACTACACCCTGGCGGGTGCCGGCGGCACCATCTGGGTCCACGGCCCCGATGCCGGCTCGGTTTCCGGCCCCCAGGGCGGCACGGTGGTCAGCGGCAGCGCCACCATCACCCAGAGTGGGAACGTCACGAACATCCACCAGTCGTCGGACCGGGCCATCATCGACTGGCTGCGCTTCTCCGTGCCGGCCTCGATGCTGGTCAATTTCGAGCAGCCCGATGCCGGCTCCGTCACCCTGAACCGGGTGATCGGCAACGAGCGCAGCGTCATCGCCGGCGCGATCACCGCCACCGGCAAGGTGTTCATCGTCAACTCGGCGGGCGTCCTGTTCTCTTCGGGCTCCCGGGTCAACACCGCCGGCTTGGTGGCGAGCGCGCAGAGCCTGGGCAATGCCGCCTTCAATTCCGGGAATTATGCCTTCACCGGCGTCGGCGGGGCGGTCCGCAACGAGGGCGCGATCGTCATCCGCGACGGCGGATACGCCGCCCTTCTCGGCGGCGAGGTCGCCAACGCCGGCAGCATCGTCGCCCACGGCGGCGACATCCTGCTGGCGGCGGGCAAGGACATCGCCTTCGACGCCGCCGATCCGGCAGCCAGCACGGCGGACACTCTTGCCGGCACCGTCGATGTCGGCGGCGTCCTGGACGTCTCTTCGTCGACAGGAAGCGGGGGAAGCCTCGCCACCATGGGCGGCACGGTGACGGTGGCCCAGGCCGCGCAGATTCGCACCGGCGGCGCCGGCGCCAACGGCCGCTGGTCGCTGGTCATGCCCGGCAGCGTGACGGTGGGAACCAATCTTCGCGGTTCGACCCTGGCCGACGCCCTGGACAGCGGCAGCGTCCTGCTGAAGTCCCTGGCCGGCGACATCGAGATCGACGACGCTTTCGGCTGGTCGCGCAATACGCTGCACCTGGACACCACCAAGAACATCACCGTCCGCAACGTCATCGACGTGACCGGCTCCGGCAGCTTCGAGGCGTCCTACGGGCAAAGCCGGCTGGTGAACCATCCCTACGGCAACTACGAGAACCTGACCGACCCCCAATACGACATCGAGCTCTACGGGATCACCATGGCCTTCGGCAGGAACACCGACGGCAGCGATAACGACACCTTCGCGGGCAAGATCGATTTCGGCGGCACCGGTACCGTCAGGATGGGGGTGCTTGGGGACCTGAAGGACTATACCGTCATCCGCACGGCCGCCGAACTGGACGCCATCCGCAACGACTCGTCCTTGTGCAGCATGACGGGATGCAGTGGCTCGACGGTGCTTGCCGGAAACTACGTGCTGGGCAGCGACATCGATCTCGCTTCCCATGCCGACTGGACTCCCCTGGGAACCAGCACCACCACCTTCATCGGCAATTTCAACGGCTTCGGGCATCTCGTCTCCAACCTGAAGTCCTCCCAGGGCGGTCTGTTCAAGAACGTGTGGGCTTCAACCGAAAGCAACGAACTCCGCCCCGATGGCACCACCACCGGCAACAAGCTGCTGAAGGACATGGGGGTGATCAGCAATCTGGGCGTTACCGGCGCCGATATCGACGTCGTCGATGCCGCCATCGAGCGGATAGGCACGGTGATTGCCCAAAACAACAACACCAGCGTCATCCGGAACGTTTTCGCGACGGGCACATTGTCCGCCAGGCAGACCACCCCCATCAGCCCCAATCAGGATGATTACCGCAACTGGGGCAATGTCGGCGGAATTTCGGGAACGCTGGGCGGCTATGTGGACAATTCCTATTCCAGGGTGGACGTCACCACCGTGGGCTATTCGCGTGTCGGGGGCTTCGTGGGAAGCTTCTCCGGCGACGTGCAGAACAGCTACGCCACAGGGAATGTGTCGGCCACCAAGTCCCAGCCCTATATCGACATGTTCGTCATCGCCGGCGGTTTCGGCGGCCGTCTGAACCAGGGCAGCATCAAGGACAGCTACGCCACGGGCAACGTCACGGGCGTCGATTTCGTCGGTGGTTTCCTCGGTGACCTGATCGAAGGAGAGGTCTACCGCAGTCACGCCTCCGGCAACGTCCACATGGTCGATAGTCAGTCGTACTATTGGCATGCCTATGGGGACGCCTACATGCGGGTCCATCAGGACACTTGGGATGGTGCCGGCGCCGGTGGTTTCATCGGCAGGAACACCGGCCTCGTCGCCAGGTCCTTCTCCAACGGCCGCGTGACCTCGGAATCCGGGCGCACCGACTTCCTGGGAGGGTTCGCCGGGTACACCACCTTCTTCGAGGGGGCGTTCTCGGTGGGCAATTATTTCAACAAGGAGACCGCCGGTTTGCTTTCCGACGGCCGCGGCAATCTTCCTCCCGACGAGGGGCACAGTCATGGCGGGAGCGGCACGCCCATCCTCGACGCCTTCAACGAGCGATTCGGCACCAATCTGTCGCGGGAAGAGTTTCACCGTGGCGCCGACGGTCTGACGAACGACGAATTCGCTCACGTCGGCGATCTGACCAGCGGCACGAAGAGCCTTGGGCAGGTGCGCAACGAATTCGCCGCCGCCGCGCAAGCCGCCGCCGCTTTCCAGCAGAAAAAGGAGACGGCCGTCGCGCAAGCCACCGCCATCGTCGGCAACGTGCTGAGCAACCCGGTGGCGGCACCCATGTCGTCGGCCGGTACCGGGGGGGGCAATTCACCGCCGGTCCAGGAAAGCATCACCTTCGCCGATGCGGCCAGCTATTCGGTGGAGATCAAGAGCATCGAGGCCGAGGGCGTGGTCTACGAGTTGGAGGACACGGAAGCGGCACCGGGCGCCTCCGATGATGGCGAGGGCGGAAAGCGTCCGTGACGGACCGGGCCGGGTTTCGGCCCGGCCTCTTTTCATGAGGGGAAGACAGGCAATGATGAAACGGATCGGAACGTGGATGGTCGCCGTCTGGGCGGCGGTGTCAGCGTCGCACGGCGCGGCGGCGCAGGAACTGCACGTCTATGCCGGTGCGGGTTTGCGCGAGGCCGTCGAGGTGGTGGCCGATGAGTACCGTAAGGAGACCGGCAAGGCGGTCGCTGTGGAATACGGCGGTTCGGGCCAGATGATGGCCCGCATTCAGGAAACCGGGGTGGGCGACGTCTTCGTCTCCGGGGCCATGATGTACATCGACAGGCTGGAGGCGGAGGACAGGGTGGCCTCGAAGCGCCCGCTCGCCCTGCACGGCGCCCTGCTGGCCGTCAACAAGGCAGCCGCCGCCAAGGTCAAGAGCTTCGACGATCTTGCCACGCCGGGCGTGCGCATCGGCCTGGGCGATCCCAAGGCCATGGCCCTGGGGCGCACCGCCGAGGAAATCCTGGACCGCTCCGGCAAGCGCGACGCCATCCTGCCCAATGTGGTGGTGCGGGCCGCCACCATGAACCAGTTGGCGCTTTACGTGGTCAGCGGCGACGTGGACGCGGCGATCGTCGGCCATCACGACGTGATGAAGAATTCCGACGCCCTGGTGTCCATCCCCATCCCGGAGGGCTATTACCGGTCCGAGGTGGTGGGGGCCACCGTTCTGAAAAGCTCGCCCCGGCCCGCCGATGCCGCAAGGTTCGTGGAGATGCTGGCCTCGCACAAGGGACGCAGGGCCTTCCATGCCGCCGGGTTTCCGCCGGTGGGGCACTGAGCGCCCATGGGGAGGAAGCGGCTCCTCGACGCCGCGTTGTCCGTGCCGCTGGCCATCGTCGTCCTGACGGTGGCGGGCGTCATCGTGGCCCTGGCGGTACGTGTTCCGCCGGACGCCTTGATCGCCGCCCTGTTGTCGTCCGAAATCGCCTTCGCCGTCGGCCTGTCGCTGAAAAGTTCGGTGGCCGCCCTGGCCGTGGCGGTGGCGCTTGGCGTTCCCGCCGCCTATCTGATGGCACGGCGGGACTTTCCCGGCAAGGCGGTGCTCGACACCCTGCTGGACATACCCCTGGTCATGCCGCCCCTGGTGGCGGGTGTCGGCCTGTTGATGCTGCTGTCGCGCAGCATGCTGGGGGCACCGCTTGCCCGATGGGGGCTGGACGTGCTGTTTTCCCCCGCCGGGATCGTGGTGGCGCAGGCCTTCGTGGCGGTGGCGGTGGTGATCCGCTCGTCGCGGGCGGCTTTCGCCGCCGTGGATCCCGGCTACGCCCAGGCCGCGGCCACCCTGGGGGCGCCGCCGCTGGCGACGTGGCTGGCGGTGGAATTGCCCCTGGCCGCGCGGGGCATCGCGGCGGGCGCGGTCATGGCGTGGTCCCGGGCCCTGGGCGAGTTCGGTGCCACGCTGATGGTCGCGGGGGCCACGCGCATGCGCACGGAGACCCTGCCCATGGCGGTCTTCCTGAACATCGCCACAGGCGAGACCGCAACCGCCATCGCCTGCGCCCTGGTGCTGCTGTTCCTGGCCGCCGTCCTGCTGCTGATCCTGCGCCTTATCGGCGGCGGATGGTTCCATCGCGACTTCTAGGCTGCTTCGCCATTCAGGGGCAGCCAGGCCGGCAACATGGCCAGGCAGAGGGACGCCCGTTGACTTGGCCGGGCGTCAGGATGAAGCGAACCGGACGCCCGTGGGCTTGACCGGCCATGGCGAGAAGGAAAACCCGATCCAGCCCGAACCGGACAACCTCTAGTCCCGGCATTTGATGATTCCTGGGGCTGAGTTTGCGTGATTCATAGGCGGTCGGCATCGCGTTCAAGCAAAAGGTCTATCCCGCCGATGTGGCGATGATCTTCCCCGTTGCCGGGCGCGGGCGTCCCCGCCGCGATGTTGCCCGCATTGCCTCAGAGCCTTATAACCTGAAATTCTGTCAATGTAGCGCTATCGTTGGTGGTGGAAATTGTAGCAGGTTTTTGATGCAAAAGTCGTGTTGGTGCGAGAAAGGATAATATTTATTAATAATGGAGAATCCTTATGTCGGGAAAAGTTAGTGTCATTATCCCATGCTACAAGTCACATGATTTCGTTATGTATGCGATTGAATCGGTATTGAAAGGACATTATCGTCCGGTGGAGATAGTCATTTCGCCTGATGATGGTTCATCTTATTCTTGGCTGAAACGATATGCTTCCGATTGTGACGGCGTTTACGTTTCGCTGGTAGATTCGGCTGTCGTCGCTAGTGGACCAGCGCGCGCGCGCGCTCGAGGTATGAATATCGCGACTGGGGATCTCATAGCGATGCTGGACTCGGACGATTCCTGGTCACCCTCCTATCTAGCTGATTTGGTGCCCCATGCGCTGAAGCACGGTGCTGCTTACGGCCAAACAGTTATTCAGATGGACTTTGGAAAGGAGTTGCGTCGTATACCAGAGTTAAACATCGATAAAATTAGTTTCGATGTGTTTAAAACAGCGTTTGGCTCTTTGCATGGTATAGCTTTGCGAGATTTGTCGCCGGAGTTCAGGTCTTATTTTTTTGACGACGTTCTATGGGATATGGAACTTCTGTCGGCTGTCGGTGGAACCGCCCCCTTTGTCGCTTCGTCAAAATATTTTCTGCGCATAAGGCCCGGATCGGTTACTGGCGGAGGGGCACCGCAGACGATTGCTGAGGATGATTACAATCGGGTCATTTCCTATATTGAGGCAGGTGAGTATTCTTTCCGTAAAGGCGATTATAAACGGGCCTCTGAGGTTTTCCGGTTGTGGCGTGCTGTAAATCGAGCCTACTCCAATGCCATGATAAATGGTTCGCAAATTTCCTATCACGATTTTCTCACATCTCTTCGCCATGAATTGGGTGCGAATTTCGAGAGGGAAATTCTAAGTCGTCATGATGATTAAAGGTTGTGGGTATGCATCCATACTTATATTTAAATATAATTAGGCCGTCTCATTCTCGAAGCAGATGGTGGCCGCCGATGATGGGCCTTCGGGGGCTGCGGTGACGCCTCTGATCCTTATTCGTTCTATCGGTTAGGGGCCGGCTCTCTGTTGAGAACCAGCCCCTCACAGAGGACCCAAGAGAGGAAAGAACGGTCCCTCAAAATCGGCTGCGGCGCGCTGTTGCTTCGTTTGGGCCAAGTTATGCCGCGCACCGGCCAAACTATGGTGCGCGGCATAAAATAATCGGTCTATATGGTCACGAGCATCCGGTGGTGCCACCGCAAGTGTCGCATTTCATGCACGTGCCGTTGCGCAGCAGGGTGAAGTTGCCGCATTCGGGGCAGGCGTCGCCCTCGTAGCCCTTCATGCGGGCGTGGCGGATCTGCTCGGCGCGGGCGTCGAATTCCTGGATGGCGGTTTCGGCGTCCACCGACAGGGCCATCACCGAGGTGGTGGTCTGGGTGGTGGTGGCGAGGTCGGCCGACAGCGAGGCGGTGGTGCCGCCGGTGCCGCCGCCGCCCTGGACCACCAGGAATTTCGACCGGACATAGCCCTTCGAGGCCACGCGCTCGACCACCGCGCCCAGCACGCCGCCGGGCGGGTTCTCGGCATTGGTGCCGCGGCCGACGGTGTCGGGGGTCAGGTCGGCCGGCTCCACATGGGCCAGGTCGTTGCGCGACAGGTAGGAAATCGCCAGTTCGCGGAAGATGTAGTCCAGGATGGAGGTGGACATCTTGATGGTGTCGTTGCCTTCCACCATGCCCGAGGGCTCGAAGCGGGTGAAGGTGAAGGCCTCGACGAATTCCTCCAGCGGCACGCCGTATTGCAGGCCTATGGACACCGCGATGGCGAAATTGTTCATCATGGCGCGGAAGGCGGCGCCTTCCTTGTGCATGTCGATGAAGATCTCGCCCAGCTTGCCGTCCTCGTATTCGCCGGTGCGCAGGTACACCTTGTGGCCGCCGACCATGGCCTTCTGGGTGTAGCCCTTGCGGCGGTCGGGCAGCTTGCTGCGCCGGGTGGCGGTGACGATGCGCTCGACGATGCGTTCGGCCACGATCTCGGCCCGGGCCGCCAGCGGCGCCTCGGCCACGTCCTCCTCGAGGGCGCCGGCATCGTCCAGCATGGCGGCCTGCAAGGGCTGGCTGAGCTTGGAGCCGTCGCGGTACAGCGCGTTGGCCTTCAGGCCCAGGCGCCACGACAGCATGTAGGCGTTCTTGCAGTCGTCCACCGAGGCCGAGTTCGGCATGTTGATGGTCTTGGAAATGGCGCCCGAGATGAAGGGCTGGGCGGCGGCCATCATGCGGATGTGGCTTTCCACCGACAGGAAGCGGGTGCCGATCTTGCCGCAGGCGTTGGCGCAGTCGAACACCGGCAGATGCCCGGGCTTCAGGAAGGGCGCGCCCTCCAGCGTCATGGCGCCGCAGCAATAGGTGTTGGCCGCCTCGATCTGCTCTTTCGAGAAGCCGAGATGGGCCAGCATGTCGAAGGACAGATCGTCCAGCTTGTCCCGCGCGATGCCCAGGGCGCCGGTGCAGAAATCCTCGCCCAGCGCGTATTTGTTGAAGACGAACTTGATGTCGAAGGCCGCTTCCAGGCTTTGTTCCAGCCGCTCCAGGGCGTCGTCGTCGAAGCCCTTGGCCCTGAGGCTGCGGTGGTTGACGCCCGGCGCGTCGCGCAGCGTGGCGTGGCCGACCGCGTAGCGGATCATCTCGGCGGTGTCGGCCTCGGCGTAGCCCAGGGTGCGCAGGGCCTCGGGCACCATGCGGTTGATGATCTTGAAGTAGCCGCCGCCGGCCAGCTTCTTGAACTTCACCAGGGCGAAATCGGGCTCGATGCCGGTGGTGTCGCAATCCATCACCAGGCCGATGGTGCCGGTGGGGGCGACGACGGTGGCCTGGGCGTTGCGGAAGCCGGCCTTCTCGCCCATGGCGAGCGCGTTGTCCCAGGCCAGGCGGGCGGCGGCCACCAGGGCGGAATCGGGGCAGTTCTCGGCGTCCAGCGGCACCGGGTTGATGGCCAGGCCCTCATAGCCCGAGGTCAGGCCGTAGGCGGCGCGGCGGTGGTTGCGCACCACCTTGAGCATGCTCCCGGCATTGGCGGCGTAGCCGGGGAAGGCCCCCAGTTCGGCGGCCATCTCGGCCGAGGTGACATAGGCTTCGCCGGTCATCAGGGCGGTGATGGCGCCGATCAGCGCGCGGCCCTGGTCGGAATCGTAGGGGATGCCGCCGGCCATCAGCAGGCCGCCCACATTGGCGTAGCCCAGGCCCAGCGTGCGGAAGTCGTAGGACAGCCGGGCGATCTTCTCGCTGGGGAACTGGGCCATCAGCACCGAGATTTCCAGCACCATGGTCCACAGCCGGCAGGCGTGGCGGAAGCCCTCGATGTCGAACTCGCCATTGGCGCGGCGGAAGCACATCAGGTTGAGCGACGCCAGGTTGCAGGCGGTGTCGTCCAGGAACATGTATTCCGAGCAGGGATTCGAGGCGTTGATGCGCCCCGAGTCCGGGCATGTGTGCCAGTCGTTGATGGTGGTGTCGAACTGGATGCCCGGATCGGCGCAGGCCCAGGCGGCCTCGCCGATGCGTTCCCACAGGGCGCGGGCCTTCAGCGTCTTCTTGACCTTGCCCGAGGAGCGGTGCTTCAGCACCCAGTCGTTGTCCTCGATCACCGCGTTGAGGAAGTCGTCGGTGACGCGCACGGTGTTGTTGGAATTCTGGCCCGAGACGGTGAGGTAGGCTTCCGAATCCCAGTCGGTGTTGAACACCGGGAACTCGATCCGGTCGTAGCCCTGGCGCGCGAACTGGATGACGCGCTGGATATAGTTCTCGGGGATCATCACCGCGCGGGCGGCGATGATGGCTTTCTTCAGGCGCCTGTTCTGCCTGGGGTCGAAGCGGGCCTCGGCCTCGGCGGCGCCGTCCCATTCGCGGCAGGCGGCCATCACCTCGCCCAGATGCTTGTTGGCCAGCTTGGAGCCGGCCACCAGGGCGGCCACCTTCTGCTCCTCGACCACCTTCCAGTTGATGAAGGATTCGATGTCGGGGTGGTCCACGTCCACCACCACCATCTTGGCGGCGCGCCGCGTGGTGCCGCCCGACTTGATCGCCCCGGCGGCGCGGTCGCCGATCTTGAGGAAGCTCATCAGGCCCGACGACTTGCCGCCGCCCGACAGGCGTTCGCCCTCGCCGCGCAGCTTCGAGAAGTTGGTGCCGGTGCCCGAGCCGTACTTGAACAGGCGCGCCTCGCGCACCCACAGGTCCATGATGCCGCCTTCGTTCACCAGATCGTCCTCGATGGACTGGATGAAGCAGGCGTGCGGCTGGGGATGTTCGTAGGACGACTTGGAGCGGACCAGCTTGCCGGTCTTGAAATCGACGTAGTAATGGCCCTGGCTGGGGCCGTCGATGCCGTAGGCCCAGTGCAGGCCGGTATTGAACCATTGCGGCGAGTTGGGTGCGCCCATCTGGTTGGCCAGCATGTAGGCCATCTCGTCGCGGAAGGCCAGCGCGTCGGCCTCGGCGGCGAAATAGCCGCCCTTCCAGCCCCAATAGGTCCAGGTGCCGGCCAGGCGGTCGAACACCTGGGTGGCGCTGTTCTCGCCGACGATGCGCTCGTTCTCGGGCAGTTCGGCCAGGGCGCCGGTGTCGGGCTCGTGACGCTGCAGCCATTCCGGCACGCCCTTTTCGGCGACGCGCTTCAGCCGGGCGGGGACGCCGGCCTTGCGGAAATACTTCTGCGCGAGCACGTCGCAGGCCACTTGCGACCAGGCGGCGGGGACCGCGATGTCCGTGGCCGAGAAGACCACCGATCCGTCGGGGTTGCGGATCTCGCTCGACGTCGTGCGGAACTCGATGGCCGCATAGGCCGATTCGCCTGCCTTGGTGAAATGACGCTGGACGCGCATGTGTTCCCCTCGTTCGTCTCGTGCTGTCGGATGCGCCGGGAACGACAGGCGAAGGAAGGGACTCCCCGTTCCTCCCTACACTCCGCGATGCCACAACATGTTGTGGTTCGCCCCCGAACACGACACAGGCTATGACAGAGTTATGAATGGATCAACAACATTTTGTCCTCAGAATGCATATGGGACACATTATATAGATACAAAAAATCGGGACTTTTAAACGTTTGCACGGCTACCCTCTGGACGCCCCGCCCGGCATTTGCCATAGTCGCGACCTTGCGTATCGTATTCACCGGAGCGGGGAAGACATGACGAGCCTGGGCACCTTGCTGCACACCTGGATCAAGGGCCGCCACGTGGGCACCGACGCCGACGGCAACCGTTATTACGTCGCCCGCAGCGCGCCCAAGGGCAGCCGCGCCCGGCGCTGGGTGGTCTATGCCGGCGCCGTCGAGGCGTCGAAGGTGCCGCCGGAATGGCATGCCTGGTTGCACTACACCACCGAGAAGCCGCTGACCGACGTGCCGCGCCAGACCTGGCAGGCGCCGCACCAGCCCAACCATACCGGCACCGGCGCCGCCTATCTGCCGCCGGGCCACGACCTGATGGGCGGCCGGCGCGAGCGCGCCACCGGCGATTACGAGGCGTGGCAGCCCTGATGCCGACCAAGAGCGGATACCGCGATACCGTGACCGGCGCCGTGGTAGTGGTGGTGGCCGCCATCCTGTTCGGGCTGATCTATTCCAAGGAAGACGTGCTGGCCCGCGACGTCTCGGATTCCGGCTATCTGCTGCATGCCCGCTTCAGCCGCGCCGACGGCATCGGCATCGGCAGCGATGTGCGGGTGTCGGGGATTTCCGTGGGCAAGGTGGTGGAACAGCATCTCGGGCCGGACTTCCGCGCCATCGTCACTCTGCTGATCGAGCCCGAGGTGTCGCTGACCGCCGACACCGCCGCCGCCATCCACACCGACGGCCTGCTCGGCGCCAAGTACATCGAGCTGAAGCCGGGCGGCGACGACGTCATGCTGAAGCCGGGCCAGGACATCTCCTACACCCAGGATTCCATGGTGCTCGAAGACCTGATGGACCTGATTATCCAGCAGGCCAAAGCCAAGCGCGGCTATGCGGGCCAGCCCGTGCCGTCGGTCACCCAATAAGCCGCCCGGGGAAAGAACATGGGACGCAACCTCATCGAAACGATCATGGGCGCGGTGGTTCTGGCGGTGGCCGGCTTCTTCCTGGCTTTCGCCTACACCCACGCCGACCTGGAGCAGGTCAAGGGCTACGAGCTGACCGCCCAGTTCGCCGGGGCGGGGGGCCTGAGCACCGGCGCCGACGTGCGCATCAACGGCATCAAGGTGGGCACCGTCGTCGGCAACGACCTGGATGCCGAGACCTTCAACGCGGTGATCCGCCTGACCATCATGCCCACCATCCACCTGCCGGTGGACACGGTGGCGGTCATCGCCGCCGATGGCCTGCTGGGCGGCAAGTTCCTGAAGCTGGAGCCCGGCCGTTCGCCCGAGCGCATCGCCGCCGGTGGCACCATCACCCGCACCAAGGATTACAAGTCCATCGAGGAGATGGTGGGGGAACTGATCTTCCTGGCGACCTCGGACGCCCCGGGGCAGCCCACCGCCCATGGCCAGGCTCCCGACCCGGCTTTCCCGGCGCCGAGCCTGTCGCCCGAACCCGAAGCCGC
>AGTN01209687.1_pt1 | contig 17731 bp, 19 predicted proteins | sample 314218 | NCBI WGS metagenome assembly AGTN01 (sample SAMN02954264, study PRJNA73603) | bioreactor metagenome | biome: terrestrial; feature: non-aerated bioreactor; material: poplar woody material; isolation source: poplar biomass | place: USA | collected 2006-12 | reverse complement strand
CAACAACAAAACGGTGAACACCACGTACGATAAATACGGCCGGGTAACCACCGTAGGCCGTCCGGAATTCAGTACTGCCTACACATACAATACCGACGGGTTGCTGACCGGGGAAACTTCTTCCAACGGCACATCCACCGTGTTCACCTACGACACGTACGACAGGCCTGCAACCGCAAGGGAAAATGTGCCCGACGGCAAATGGCTGCAAAGGACGTATGCTTACACGAGCGGCAATGTTGCCTCTGTGCAGTATGTATCACAAAGCGGAACCCTCGGCACGGAAAACTTTGTGTATGCCAATGGCCACAATACCGAGATAAAACTGGGTACTGCTTCCATCTGGAAACTGACGGAAGAGAACGCCCTCGGGCAGCCGACCAAGGCCACTACCGGAACCATGGCGCGGATCTACAGCTATACGGCCTACGGTATGCCCACGGGAAGAACGGCGGGTAGCCTGCAAAGCTTTACCTACAACTTCGATGCGCTGAAAGGCAACCTGACCAACCGTACCGACGCCAAACGAAGCATTACCGAAAACTTCGGTTACGACCACCTGAACCGGTTGACTAATGCGGCGGGGAAAGCCATTACCTATTCCGCCAACGGGAACATCACCTCCATGGGCGGCGTGGGAACACTGGCGTACGAAAACACGGCCAAACCCTACCAGCTAACCCTCCTCACACCCACAGGAAATGCCGTACCGGCACGTGAACAAAGCCTTACGTACACTTCGTTCCAACGGCCGGCCACCCTTGCCGAAAACGGTTACAATACCACGTTTACCTACAATGCCGCGGGAGACAGGGTGAAGATGCTTCTTAAACAAGGCTCTACGGATATATTGACCCGTTACTATATCGGCGGGCAGTATGAAATAGACAAAGAAAGCAATATTGAACGGCTTTATTTAGGCGGTGATGCCTATTCTGCTCCGGCGGTATATGTAAAAGAAGGAAGTAGTTGGAAAATTTACTATATTTGTCGTGATTACCTGGGTAGTATTACCCATGTGGCAAATGCCGACGGTTCTTTGAAACAGGAGTTAAGTTACGATGCCTGGGGCAGGTTACGGAATCCCGCTACGCAGGTTGCCTACACACCGGGCAGTGAACCGGCTCTGTTCTTAGGCAGGGGCTATACGGGGCACGAACACCTGGCATGGTTTGGTCTCATTAATATGAATGCCCGGTTGTATGATCCGGCCTTGGGACGTTTCTTAAGTCCCGACCCTTATGTGCAGATGCCGGACTTCACGCAGAATTTCAACCGCTACAGCTATTGCGTTAATAACCCGCTGATATATACTGATGAGAGTGGAGAGTTCTTTGGTATTGATGATTTAATAGCTGCGCTTATCGGTGGAGTTGTTAATTGGGTAGGGAACGGATGTCAATTTAACAAGCAAGGGCTGACTTACTTTGGAGTTGGGCTCGCTGGCGGATGGGCATCGCTTTATCTATCTCCAGCCGGGGGAGGGGCCTTGATGAGTGGAATGAACAGTGTTGTTCGCCAAGGTTTTGGAGATGATGGTAAATGGAATTGGAACGATATTAGCGCTGAGGGTGTTCTTTTTGATACGGCCATTGGAGGCGCTACTGCCGGTATTGGTGCTAAGATCTCCAATAAGATAACACCTTATATCAGCAAATATACCTCCCAATTAGGAGGAAAAGCCGTTCAGGAAATGGCTACCCAGGGTTTGGCAGGTTCTGCTACAGGATTTACAATAGCCACAGGGGCATCATTACTTGAAGGGAATGATATAGAAACTGCATTAGGAAAAGGATGGGGAGGTGCTAAAAGTGGTTTTATAGCAGGCTCAATCAGTGGAATGGGTTACGGGTTACGGCAAGCATATAAAGCCGGAGAAAATCCTTGGACAGGAAAAAACTTAATAATAAAAAACAAATCAGATTTCTTTGAGGGTACCCAATACTCAGACAAAGTTCTAAATCAAATGAAATTAGACGATTTTCATGGTTTTCCAGAAAATGTTAAAGCGTTGCAAAATGAAGGGAATATTGAATTTATTAAAGGAAATGACGGTATTATAAGACAACAGTTAAATATAAAAGGTCATTATAAAGGTCATGAAGGACAATTTGAATTTATGAAAGAACCTAATGGTATAATTAATCATAGGTATTTTAAGCCTATAAAGTAATGAATAGAATTGATAATTATCTTACGGATAAGGGTATAATTTTAAAAGAACTAGGATTAAATGAGTACGCTTTATCCAAGTATTACTCTTTTGAGTTTATCAAAATTCTTAAAGAGGAAAAAATAGCAATCTTAGGTGGTGATGTTTATTTTAAAGATAAAGGAGATATTTATTATACTTATGACAATTGGTATATACAAAGAAAGGATAATGAATCATACGATTCATATTTACAAAGAAGTATAAATGTTTCTCTTGAATATATTAAAAGTTATAGCAAAATAAATATAGATGAGTCTAATTTATATTTTGTATTTGTAATTGAGCGTGACTTTTCATTTAATTAGTAAAATAATTTCTGTTTGGCGTAAGGTTCCGTATATAACAGTTAAAAATCAAAGCAGTCCTCTGTTTCGCATAGATTCTTGCCTGCGTCGGAGTTAGAATCAAGGTTCTGCCTTGAAACAATTAGTACGGAATATATAATTAGAAAAATGGATAATAAAACAACCAACACCTCTCCGGCGGTTTCAACGCTGCCGGAGAGGTTAAAAAGAGGGAGGAAAAAGAAATATGAAACGAAAGGCAAAACTATCCCGCAGCGGCGGGGTAAGAAAACTGACATATTGAAAAAGACAACAAGCAGCCTACACACCAGGTAGTGAACCAGTGCTGTTCTTAGGCAGAGGCTATACCGGGCACGAGCACCTGGCGGAATTCAGCCTGATAGACATGAACGGGTGTATGTACGATCCGTTGCTGGGACGTTTCCTCTCTCCCGACCCGTTTGTGCAGATACCGGATTTCAGCCAGAATTTCAACCGGTACAGCTATTGTTTGAATAATCCGTTAATATATACTGATCCATCAGGGGAATATGCTATAATCGATGATTTAATAGGTGCTCTCATAGGACGAATTATTAATTGGGTAGGGAACGGATGTCAATTTAACAAGCAAGGGCTGACTTACTTCGGGGTTGGACTCGCTGGCGGATGGGCTTCGCTTTATCTAGCTCCAGCCGGGGGAGGGGCTTTAATGAGTGGAATGAACAGTGTTGTTCGCCAAGGCTTTGGAGATGATGGTAAATGGAATTGGAACGATATTAGCGCTGAGGGTGTTCTTTTTGATACGGCCATTGGAGGCGCTACGTGGAGAATGGTATTATACTCCGGACCATTATAAAACTTTTATTCGATTTAAACCCTAAATAACATGGTAAAAGATAAATACTTCCACTATCAAAATAGCGTTAATATTTGTGAGTCAAATGCTTTCTGTGTAGAAATTGGAGATATACTCAGAAACAGAGTTGTACAATGTATATAATACGCATTTTGAATTTCCTTATTTTGGGTTTAATTGGGATGCTTTAAGAGACTCTTTGTGCGGATTAGATGAGTGGATTAAAGAGAAAATAATAGTTATTATCCATAAAGATCTTCCTCATTTAGGAGAACGAGATCTTATGATTTATATTACTGTATTGTATGATGTATGTGAACTTTGGGAAAAGTATCCTGATGTTTTAAGTTTTCAAGTGTTTTTTTCTAAAAAAGACAAAGGCATAATTGGAAAATTTTTGGAAAATATACATTCTCGTTTTGAATAAAATTTAATTGCCTTTGTTCGAAGCAGCTTAACATCTATTTCGGATTTGATATCAAGGCTTTGTTTTGAAACAATGAGTAGAATATACAGAAGATAAAAGACAAAAAATTACTCATAATCTTCCGGTAGTGTAAGCTGCCGGAAGATTTAAAAAAGCAAGGAGAAAAAGATTTAAAAATGAGAAGATAAGGAATAAATTATCCCGCAGCGGCGGGGTAAGGAAACTAACATATTGAAAAAAACAACAAGCAGCCTATACACCGGGTAGTGAGCCGGCTCTCTTCTTAGGCAGGGGCTATACGGGGCATGAACACCTGACGTGGTTCGGGCTGATTAACATGAACGCACGGTTGTATGATGCGGCCTTGGGACGTTTCCTTTCTCCTGACCCATATGTGCAGATGCCGGACTTCTCGCAAAACTTCAACCGGTACAGCTATTGCGTTAATAACCCGTTAATCTACATAGACCCTTCCGGAGAATGGTTCTTAATAGATGATTTAATAGCTGCGGTTATTGGCGGGGCAATAAACCTCACGGTAAATCTGGTTCAGGGAAATGTTACCGGTTTCTGGCATGGGGCTGCTTTGTTTGGTAATGGCTTTGTTGGGGGCGTTGCATCCCTTTATGTATCACCAATAGCCGGAGCCGCTATGGTGAGCGCAGGAAACAGCGCATTAAACCAAGGGTTTACCAATGGATGGGGGAATATTAATTGGATGCAGGTTGGTATTTCTGGTACTATAGGTGCTGCTACCTCTTATCTGGGAGGACAATTGGGAGATGCTCTATCGAAACCGATAAGCAATTTAACTTCCGATATTGCCAGTCCGGTTTTAAGGGAAGCGGTAACCCAAAGTGCAACAAATGCCACTACGGGCTTTGCGTTAAGTGCCGGATTCGCCTGGGGAAGCGGTGCAACTTTTTGAAGAAGGCCTTAAACAGGGCGGACAAGGAGCACTCATGGGTGCCGGCATTGGAGCGATGACCGGAACAGCTGCCGGAATAAAATATGCAAGAGATAACAATCTGAATCCGTGGACGGGATCAGATAAAACATTGAATTCAGGAAAGTATCTAGGTAATGATCCGGCTAAAGCTCCAAAGGGATTTGAATGGAAAGGAAAACCCAACTCAACCCCTGGTTCAGAAGATGGTAATTGGTATAATCCTAAAACAGGAGAAACTTTACGACCTGATTTGAAACATCCTGATCCAATCGGTCCACATTGGGATTGGCGAGATCCTGCGGGAAAATGGTGGCGGATATTTCCTGATGGAACCAAAACTCCGAAATAACTTAACTAATTATAAATTATATGTCTGTTAAATATAAAGAGTCAAATTCTAATGATTGGCGTAAACAAGGACAGGAACAATACTTAAAAGGGGTAAATCTTATATTTAGAGACTATTACCCATACCGACAAGATTGGGATCACGATCATTGTGAATTTTGCGGAGCAAAGTTTTCAAAGCATAAAGGGGACTTGAATAAAGGTTTTTCAACTATGGACGGTTATCATTGGATATGCCCCCAATGTTATAGTGATTTTAAAGATGAATTTAAATGGATTGTTGAAAAGTCAGACTAATTTTTTCTCTTTCTTTAGGCTAACATTATTTAGCTAATATATAGTAGAGTTAGAGTAAAACTCTCTTTCAGTGTAGGTAAAAGCCTACACTGAAATTAGCACAAACTCCATTTTGTTGAATTATTGCATCAATTGTAGTAAAAGAAGTTCCATCCAAGACTAAACGTCTTTATCTGGGTGGCGACGCCTAAGGAAGACTGAGGAACCCCGCTACGCAGGTTGCTTATACACCGGGCAGTGAGCCGGCATTATTTCTTGGACGGGGTTATACTGACCACGAACATCTTCTCCAATAGCGGTAGCTAGTATGGTAAGTGCCGGTAATATCACTATAAATCAATGGGTTACCAATAGACAGGGGTGTAGATTGGGGACAGGTTGCTATTTCAGGCACTATAGGCGCTGCTACTTCTTATTTGGGTGGACAATTGGGAGATGCTCTATCGAAACCGATAAGCAATTTAACTTCCGATATTGCCAGTCCGGTTTTAAGGGAAGCAGCAACTCAAGGCACTACAAATGCTGTTACCGGATTCGCTCTAAGTACCGGATTGGCCTGGGGAAGCGGTGCAAGTTTTGAAGAGGGGCTTAAATAGGGCGGACAAGGAGCATTAATGGGAGCCGGCATCGGAGCGATGACCGGAACCGTTGCCGGATTTAAGTATGCCCATGATAATAAGGTTAATACTTGGACAGGTGAAAGTAATGTTAAAGGGAATCACTCTGTCTATCGAGGAACAGATGCAGATGGAAATACAAAATACGTAGGCATAACAGAGCGCGACCCTCAAGTAAGATTTGACGAACATCATAGTTCCGGAACAGAAAGAGCAGGACTTAAATATGAACCAATTGAATCAGGATTGACAAAGACCCAGGCGCGGATCATGGAGCAAAATCTGATTAATCAATACGGAATGTAGAAAAATGGAGGCTCTTTATATAATCAACGCAATTCCATTGCTCCAAAATATTGGGGAAAACACGGCATTAAATATTAATTGATATGCAGAAACGAACGGTAATAAGATTGGGCGATGTTTTCGGGGTTAAATGTGACGATTGCTACAAATATTTTCAATATGTTGCAGATGATATGACTATGTTGAACAGTCGTGTTATCAGGGTTTTCAAAAAAAAATATCCACTGGACGAAATTCCTGAATTAACAGAGGCGGTTCAAGGAGAGATTGACTTTTATGCCCACACCTCTATTAAGTTGGGAATAAAAATGGGCTTGTGGGAAAAAGTTGGAAATGCCCCCGTTTTTGGAGAAATAGATGTAATTTTTCGTGACAGTAAGGATTACGGAGAAAATAAAGTTGCAATATCGGAACGATGGTATGTTTGGCGCATTAATGAAGATTTCCGGTATGTAGGCAGATTGGAAGGTGAAAACCGAAAAGCTGAAATTGGCATAGTAAAAGCACCTATTGGAATTGTCGAACGTATGAAAACAGGTAAATACCATAGTTATTATCCTGATTTTGAATAATCAGTGAAAGTGCTTTTGCTAGCCTCCGCTCCCGCATAATTGCCTCCACTCCCATGCGAATCTTTCGCGTGGACATGTATACACACGATACAATCGTTCGGGAGCGGGGTCTAGTTTTGAAGAAGGTCTTAGAGGGGTAAGAAAGTTGACATATTGAAAAAAGATTGTACTCGCTACACGGATCGCCTATACATTGGGGACAGGTTGCTATTTCAGGCACCATAGGTGCTGGGATGGGTTCCGGGTTACGACAAGCATATAAAGCCGGAGAAAATCCTTGGACGGGTGAAATAAGAACTGGTGTAACGTCAAAAGATTTAAATTTATCATCAAGTGTAGAACGCATAAATAAAGGAGAAGCATATCCTCATAAAAATGATGGAACAGTATTTAGAAATGATAAAAATATATTGCCTCAAAAACCCGAAGGGTATTATAAGGAATATGTTCATCCTACACCCGGGATTAATCAAGCCGGTCCTCAACGTATAGTTATAGGTGGTGGTAAAGAATGGTATTACACGCCGGATCATTATAAAACTTTTATTCGATTTAAACCCTGAATAGCATGGTAAAAGATAAATACTTCCACTATCAAGATAGCGTTAATATTCGTGAGTCAAATGCTTTTTGTGTTGAAATTGGAGATATATACTCAGAAACAGAGTTGTACAATGTATATAATACGCATTTTAAATTTCCTTATTTTGGGTTTAATTGGGATGCTTTAAGAGACTCTTTGTGCGGATTGGATGAGTGGATTAAAGAAAAAACAATAGTTATTATCCATAAAGATCTTCCTCATTTGGGAGAACGAGATCTTATGATTTATATTACTGTATTGTATGATGTATGTGAGCTTTGGGAAAAGTATCCCGATGTTTTAAGTTTTCAAGTGTTTTTTTCTAAAAAAGACAAAGGCATTATTGGAAAATTTTTAGAAAATATACATTCTCGTTTTGAATGAAATTTAATTGCTTTTGTTCGAAGCAGCTTGACATCTATTTCGGATTTGATATCAAGGTTTTATCTTGAAATAATAAGTAGGAAAAATGGATAATAAAACAACCAACTATCTCCGGCAGTTCATAGCTACCGGAGAGGTTAAAAAAGAAACCAGTCAGCCTTGTCAAGCAGAGTAGGAAAGAAAAACTACCCTGTAGCGGAGGGGTAAGGAAACTGAAATATTGAAAAAGACGCCAAACGAAGCATTACCGAAACATTCGATTTCATCAGACTATTTCTCGCAACGGCATAATGCAAATAAATTAGCTTTCTGCTCGTATTGCTTAACGAAATAGTTCGGTTACGACAACCTGAATCGCCTGATCAATGCGGCTGGGAAATATTGTATATGAAGCCAACGGGAACATTACCTCCATGGGAGGTGTGGGAACATTGGTTTATGAAAACACGGCAAAACCGTATCAGGTAACGATGCTGACGCCCACGGGTGACGCGGTACCGGAACTGGAACAGAGCCTTACCTGCACTTCTTTCCAACAGCCGGTCGTGGTAATAAGCCTATCCAAATTTTATCTTTTTAGAATAATACATAATTACCCCTAAAATAACGAACAGCCCCACACTTCCGACGAGCAGCGCATAACTCTCCATTCGTATCAGAATAAAGATAAAGAGATACAGGAAGATAAGCAGTATACCGACTAAAAGTCCCTGTCGGCGGTTTTTAAGGATGCCTGCCATATGGAGAGTTATGAGAATCGTCGTCATTACCGCGGCAATGAGGTATGCGAAATTAAAACCCCACACTTCCGACATGGATAGCAGCAGAGAGTAGAACAGCACCAATGCCAGTCCCACCAGCAGGTAATGCAGAGGATTGACCGATTTTTTCTGTAACAGTTCGATAAAAAAGACCACTACAAAAGTGAGCATGATGATAAGAATGGCATATTTCACACTTCGCAGGTTCTGTTGATATTGATCCACAGGCTGAATGAATTTCACACCGAAAACCGACGATGCCATTTGATTCATATCTCCCGCATGATCGGCTCCGACAACCTGACTAAAACTCCTGTTGAGATCCAGTACTTTCCATTTTGCCGAAAAACCGCTGTCGGTAATTTCATGGGTCTCAGGCAGGAACTCTCCGCCGAAACCGGGCGTTTTCCAATCCGATGTAAAAGCGGCGACGGTGGTTTTTCCGACGGGAACAATATATAACCCTTGCGATCCATTAAGAAGCAACGATACGGAGAATGGAATTTTTTCCTGTGTAAACAGGGATAGGGAGTCGAGTTTGGCATTTAATCCCGCACCGAATATTCCGCTGGAAACATTGGGAAACAAAACCGTTTCTTCAAATTCGTAATTGTATTTGCTTATGGATGGGGTACCATTTGTATAAAGGTTTTCGACCGGTATGCCCGGTTCAAAATTCAGGGTCTTATCTTCGATTTCAAGCACAACGCTTTCACGTACTCCTTTAAGATCGGAAATTCCAAAGATCACGCGTGCTTCTTCCCACTTTATCCGTTCGGGTTTGATCCTGGACTTCCTTAATTCATCCAAATTAAATTCGCCGGATAAGAAAATATCGGAACGGTAAACCGACGCATCGTAGATGCCTCTTCTTCGTTTTTCTACCTTAACATTGCTTTCCACATTCAGCGTTTCCGGCAAAAGAAGCAGATTTTTTTGCACAACTTCACGTTTATTTTCCGTTTCCAACTCCTGGATGTACGGAATAGCAATGCAAGGCCCCGTAATAATTTGTTCGCCGCTCCATTTGGAGGTGATCTCTGCCACAGCGGCCGATTTAGTTTGCTTCCGCTCACGGATAAGCCCTTGTATCATCAGTAATGGTATCAGCAACAAAAGGGTAAGGACACCTACTACGAGCGCCTTAATACTGATAGAATGACGTTCTGTAAAACTTCGTTTTTCCGTGTTTTGCTCCGGGAGCATGGGTGGCGATTGGATGTTTTTGTCTTCTGTTTCCATAATAAAAACGGGATTGATTAAGATGATTATATGCTTATAAATTATTTTTCAAAAAAGTCTCAAGGGCTTGTAAATGATCCCGAAATGCTGTTTCTCCTTTTTGGGTTTTCAAATAGGTAGTGCGGGGCTTTCGACCGATAAACTGTTTTTTGACCTGTATATATTCCAGATTTTCGAGGGATTTAAGATGGCTTGCCAAATTTCCGTCCGTGAGATCGAGAAATTCTTTGAAAGTATTAAAATCTACCTCTTCATTTACCATAAGCATAGACATAATACCCAATCTTATTTTGCTCTCGAAAGCTTTATTTATTTCGTCGAGATATTTTTTCACGATTTTCTTATCTTACTTTTTCTACTCGCAAATAGAAATATACGCCATATAGAATATGCAACAATCCAAATCCCATAGCCCAAAAAAGAAGGCCGTTAGCCGGGAAGAAAGCGCTTAGCAGTCCCAAAACCATTTCCAAACACCCTAACCAAAAAATATTGCCGTATGTAAATTTTGAAACATTGATGAGTGATAAACCATAAAACAGCAACATAACAGAGGAGATTAAACCGGGATGGTTGTTCACCAATAACGCAATGCAGAAAACACCTCCCGTTAGCAAGGGTACAAAAAAATTGATGAGGGTACGCCAGGTTATTCGATTAAAAAAAACAATGCGCATTTTTTTGGCTTTCCTCCAGGAAAAAAAGAAGATGGTAAAGAGGGACAGTAAAAAAACAGCTGCGGAGATACCCGCCAACGGTAAAAGAATATCCCTGTACCCGTCTTCGCTCTGTTGATATCCGGTGACAGTATGAACATCGAGAATCTTATGAGCGAAGAAGGCTCCGGCGAGGGCAAAGAGACCAATAAAGACAGTCGATGATCCGCTGAACGATAAGAACCTGGATGATTTCTCCATAATAGTCCTTATCTCCTGAACCGTTTTAATTATATTATTGTTATCCATAATGAAAAGTACTTTGAAATACAAAGTAAAAGATAAAAAGTGATATCCGGATACTATCCCGAATGATTTAACCTTATTTAACTAAAAAGATGGCGTGTTTTCTTTACGTGCTATTTTTTGCACAGCGCATCGTTCAGCGCCACCACCGCTTCTTCGTAGCGCTCCCGCTTGATGACGAACTGCATGTTCACCTGCATCAGCGACTGGGCAAAACTTTCCACATTGATGCCGTTTTCAAACAATGCTTTCGTTGCCCTGTAGAGGAATCCCGGCATGGCGATATTGGATCCCATAACACAGACAAGAGCCATGGGAACGGCGGTGACCTGATAAAACACTTCATTGAGTATTTTAATCAGTTCTTTGCTTTTTTCATTTTCCCACACCACCATCGTGATGGAATTGGCATTGGTCGATTTCAAAATATAGCTCACACCATATTTCACAAAATAGTGCATGATGCGCCCGTCGAAACCCACTTCGCCCACCATCATAGGGTCGTGAACCTCAATGGCAATCACTTTTCGCGAACCGGAGACAATCTCCACCCGCGGCTCGGGCGATATAAAATCGTGCGAAATAAGCGTCCCGGGATGTTCGGGCTCAAAGGTGTTCTTTATGCGGATATCAATGCCGGCCAATTCCAGCGGTTTGGCCGCCTTGGGGTGGATGGCCTCCATGCCGATATCGGCCAGCTGATCGGCGATAATATAGTTGGTACGTCCCACGGGAACACTGTTTTCAACGCCTACTATCTTCGGGTCGGCGCTCGAGAGGTGGTACTCCTTATGGATAACCGCTTCCGCAGCTTTCACCTCCACAGCGATTTTACTGAATGTCACCTCGCTGTATCCACGGTCGAAAGCGCGCATAATACCTTCCGTTCCTTTTGTGTATCCGGTTACCACGCAAAGAACCTTGCTGAAATCGATTCCGTCGAACTCTTTGTGAATGCGTTCATCGATGGTCAGGGGTTCGTTATCGTTAAAACCGCACAGGTCGATAAACCGGGCATTGATGCCGTTGTTATTCAGTATATTTACCGAATTCCACCCAGAATGCGCCTCGCCGATAGATGCCAGTATCTCGCGGGCTGCCAGGTGAATATCGCTACGGTTCACATATCCCGATGCCAGCACTTTCCCTAAGCTATAGAGGATAGTTTTAGCCTGATCCACACGAAACCTGATAAAATCGCGCGCTTCTTTCAGATCGAGTCCGTAATCCGCAAATCCGTCGTTTATCAACAACAGCCGCTGACAGAAAGAATCGAGGGCACTGCTGTAATCTTCACCGTTCAGGAACTTATTGTAGATACCGGGCTCGCCGGTTTTTTTATGTTCGAGCAGCCAGTTTGTCACGTTATTGTACGCCGAAACCACAAAGATGCGGTTGTACAATTCACTGCCTTTGCGGTTCCCTCTTATGATGTTTTGCAGCACGTCCTGAAATTGAGACATAGACGTACCTCCTATTTTTTCTACTGTAAGCATTTTGAATGACAATTCCGATTTTTTATTTTCAATTTATTTGACGCAAAGATATAGCATTATTTTTTATCATGCCCCGGAAACGGCTTTTTCTCATAAGGGCAATCGTATAAATTACGCTGGGTGAAAAGCAGAGGTATTCCCGACAGCGAACCTCCAAAAATTAAAAATGCTTCAGTTCCCGGTATACTTTAAAAATAGGCAGTCCCATCACGTTGAAATAGGAACCCTCTATCTTTTCCACCGCCACATAGCCGATCCATTCCTGTACCCCGTAGGCGCCGGCTTTGTCCATCGGCCTGTAGGCAGAAACGTAGTAATCGATCTCTTCGTCCGACAACTCCCCGAAAGTAACATACGCCACATCGGAAAAGGCTGCCTGTTTATGATTCGAGGTAAGACACACACCGGTGATCACCCGATGCGTTTGACCGGAAAGGAGGCGGAGCATTCGCCCGGCATCTTCTTCGTCGACCGGTTTCCCAAGGATCATGCCGTTGAGTAACACGATGGTATCGGCTGTAATCAACAACTCATCCTCTTTCAATGCGGAGAGATATGCCGCTGCTTTTTTCTGTGCGAGGTATTCTGCCACCTCTTCGTGAGGCAGCGTGGCGGGGTACGATTCGTCGATATCCGGCAAAGTGCGGATTTCGTACGCTACATCGATACCGGAGAGCAACTCTTTTCGTCGCGGAGAATTGGACGCGAGGATAATCCTGTAGTCGGCCAGCTTCATAGGGCCTGGAAAACTTTTACCACTCTCATAGTCCCAGTGAGAGGGTATCCCTTAGGATTCGTTGACGCAGGATCCTGCGAAGAGAAAGAAATTGCCGGATTGTATCCATATGATCGATTCATTTTTTTTGAAATTAATTGGCCCGAAAGGTACAAAAAAACCGTCACTTTTTAAATTTTGTCTGTCGCATGTTTCGTTTCAGAAGCGACAAACCGCTTTACTATTTCATCGGGCGAAACAAATCAACAACCCGCGTTACTATTTTGAATTGCGGAAATATTTCTTTATATTTGTATTTAAAAGAATCGTATGACACTCGACCTGTGCCCCTCGCCCGCCCTTTATCCTTTTTACAGAAAAGAAAACGACACGGTGATCGTCGTGGATATCTTCCGTGCATCTACCACCATGTGCGCCATGCTCCATAATGGCGCTGACGCGGTAATTCCTGTAGCCGATACGGAAGAGGCCAGGCAATACAAATCAAAAGGATTTCTTGTAGGCGCGGAACGCAACACCCGGAAATGCGAGTTTGCCGATTTTGGGAACTCGCCGTTTGAATACACTCCCGGAAAAGTATCGGGAAAAGAGGTCGTATTCACCACCACAAACGGCACGAGAGCCATTGAGATGGGGAAAGAGAGCAAAAGGCTGTTTATCGGCGCGTTTGCTAATATCGACGCATTGCTGAAGAGGTGTATGGAAGAAGAAAGTGAGCGGATAGTGATTCTCTGCGCGGGATGGAACAATAAAATAAACATCGAGGATACGCTCTTCGGCGGGGCTTTTGCCGAGAAACTTCTGAAATTAGGCGGTATACTGCTCGATTCCGATGCCGTACGGATTGCACTGGAGTTATGGCGCCGTGCAAAAAACAATCCGCTGGAGTATATAAAGGAGAGCGATCATTACCGTCGCCTCATAGCGAACGGCGTTGAAGGCGATGCGGCCTTCTGTCTCCGACAGAATACCCTCCCGGTTGTGCCCCGCTACGATAGGTCACACTTCCCAGTCAAACTCATCAAAATCGAATGAGCCGGCAAACTGGTCCATATCGCGCCGCTCTTTCTTGGTAGGCCGCCCCGTACCGTGCTGCCTGTCAACAAAACCGCTTATTCTGTTCAGCTCCAGCAGCTCATACTGATCGGGCGGCGTCACATTTTCCATGAATTGTGGTACTAACTTCGCTCCCATACGCTTCTCAGATAAGGCGAGCACTTTAAACGAGAAGGTGACGGGAGGTTTTCGTACCTGCACGATTTCCCCCACACGGATATTTCTGGAAGGCTTCACCGGGAGGTTATCGATGATCACACGACCCTTCTTGCAGGCTTCGGATGCGATGGTGCGGGTTTTAAAAATACGCACAGCCCACAGCCATTTATCTATTCGTACTTCATTCATAAAAAGATATTCCTCTTTACTTCAATTCACACAAACGAACGGCAATCGCCGTCATATACTCAGGTTCCACGCGTACGACGAAGCATATTCGAGAACAAGCCCCGGTAACCGCCGGCACACAATTCAAGTTCACTTGTTGTTATATTGATTCATCGTCACGTTCACACCGGCCAGACAAAAGCTGCGAATCATATCCACAGCGGTCTCCATGCGTTGCGGCAGTTGCAGCTTCTCATCATTGGTAAATGGTTCCAACACATAATTCACTTGCCCGCCGGGCGGAAAATCATTGCCAATTCCGAAACGGAGGCGCGGATAATTCTGCCCTATCAGTTCCTGAATATGTTTCAGTCCGTTGTGTCCGGCATCACTGCCTTTCGTTTTCATACGCAGTGTGCCGAAGGGCAACGCCAAGTCATCGACCACCACTAACAGGTTTTCGTTCTCAATCTTCTCCTTCTGCAACCAGTAACGAACGGCGTTACCGCTTAAATTCATAAATGTGGAGGGCTTGAGCAGAACGAGCAATTTATTCCTAAGCCGCATCTCGGCAACAAAACCATACCGTCTGTCCTCAAAAACAGCATTGGACGCCTTAGCAAAAGCGTCCAACACCATAAATCCTATATTGTGGCGGGTTTGCTCATAATCGGGTCCGATATTCCCCAATCCCGCAATCAAATATTTCATCTACTATTCATCCGATTGTTTTACACTTTCCATACAGATTTATCATCCAATCTTTATTCCTCAGCTTTCGCGGCGGCTCCCCTTGCGGCACGTGTCAGTTGCACACGGCATACAACGGCATTCTTCGGGTTCAGTATCTCAAGGTCATCGAAACTCAACTGTCCCACCTGAATAGATTTTCCCAACTCTAAATCGGTCACGTCAACCACCAACTCTTCAGGCAATTTAGCAGGCAAGGCTTTCACTTTTAGTTTGCGCGCATCGAGCGACAATTTACCTCCGGATTTCACACCGGCAGCCAAACCTTCTAAACGTACAGGGATTTCAATCACCACCGGCACATTATCAAACACATGCAAGAAATCGATATGCAGGATAGTATCCTTAACAGGGTGAAACTGGGCCTCTTTGAGAACAGCCTTCAGTTTTTTCTCCCCAAGATCGAGATTCACCAAAAACACCTCCGGAGTATAAATCAAATTACGAACGCCGCTCTGTTTCACTACAAAGTTAACGTTCTCCTTATCGTGTCCGCCGTAAACCACGCAAGGGATCAACCCTTCGCTGCGATATGCCCTTGCCGCTTTCTTCCCGAAATCGTCTCGGATCTCGCCTTTTAATTCAAATGTTTTCATTTTTTTACCATTGTTTGTGTTACTCAAAATAAAGCTGCTTTCTTTATTTCCCATCACACGGGAGCTTTCAAAAAAGCGGCGCAAAGATAGTGATTTTCTTTTTATTGTGCAATCCCTACCGCGCTCTTTTTTTCAAATCCTCCACCGCAATGCTCATCAACCGGCCGATAGGCTTGTCGTCGCGATAGGTAATGATTCGCATGATGCCGGCATCCCTCGGTATTGGTTGCGGCTCCTTATACTGCGGATAAAAGTTGTCGGGCGTGGAGCCATCGAAGCTGGTAAAAATGCCGAGCCCTTCAATTTCGGGAGTGAGCGTCACATAATAGTCGTCACTGTCTCTTTTCACCGTTACAATGGGATCGTACATAGCCGGTGAATACTTTGTCTGCGCATAGTCGAACCGCGCAAAATGATCTTCGATCTTAGAGACAAACCCATGCCAGTTTTTCTTTTCCTTTGGAGACCAGAGTGATTCGGACACGGCAAAACCGCGTGGCCATGCCATGTATTCCGCCTGACGGATGTTATATACCTGTTCTGTCCACAGATTGGCCTGCCCACCTAAAATATAGCGTTCGTCGGCACCCTCCGGAAGCGGATCAAATGTATAGGTTTGATGCAGTCTCAGCGAGTTATAAACACGTTGATCGGTAGACACATCACCTTGCATCAGATCGATATAAACATAATTGCTGGGGCTCATCACTACATAATGTCCCGAGTTGGATGCCTCAATACCATAATCGACGCCTCTCCAGCTCATCAAGGCAGTCGTAGGGGCGATACCCCCTTCAAGAATCTCATCCCAGCCTATCATCTTCTTGCCTTTCGACAACACAATCTGCTCTACCCGTCTGCCGAAGTAAGACTGCACTCCCGCCATATCTTCAATCCCTTCTTTTTGCATCAACTGCGCAACGGCCGGGCTCTTTTGCCAAAAAGTATAGGGAGCCTCGTCGCCGCCGGTGTGAATGTATTCAAACGGGAAAAGCGCCGCTACTTCCGTCATCACCTTATCCATGAATTCGTATACATTCTCGTTGGCCGGACAAAGCGTGTTCTCGAATAACGCAGCGGGGCGTCCGCCGGTATTCCAATCGAGGAAAGGGGCTCCCGTCCGCACAAAATGATCGCCGCTTCCGGGAAAGCACGATAACTCAGGATAGGCAGCCAACACCGCAGAACTATGTCCCGGAACATCAATCTCGGGCATCACCTGAATATTACGCTCCCTGGCGTATTGAATCACATCTTTTATCTGCTCATGCGTATAAAAACCGCCGTAATTCTTCGGCGCGCCTGGATCGGGTTGCGAAAAACTCCCAAACCACCCTATCTGGCCGGTGCGCCAGGCCCCTATCTCAGTAAGTTTCGGCAAACTTTTAATCTCAATGCGCCACCCTTCGTCGTCCGTCAGATGCCAGTGAAACATATTGTATTTGTATTTCACCATATTGTCGATAAATTGCTTCACCTCCTCTACGGTGAAAAAATGACGTGCTACATCGAGCATCATTCCGCGCCATCCCACTCTCGGATAATCTACAATATCCACCACGGGCACCTGCCACAACACATTCTCTTCTCTCTTATTGCTCTCAATCTGTGGAGGGAAGAGTTGGAAGAGTGTCTGAACACCGTAAAGCAGGCCGGCCGGCTCGTTTGCCTTAATACGTATTTTTTGAGTGGATACGTCCAGGGTGTAGCCTTCATCGCCAATCCTTGTGTCGGCTGTTGCGTTCAACAACAATTCGATATGGGCATTGGATGCATTGGCCCTCACCTCCACCTTTTTGCCCGGCGCCAACGACAGCTTTTCTACCAGCAGCCGATTTATATAGGCAATTTCTTTGCCTGCGGGGCTTGAGATGATCACTTCATCCGGCAAAACATAATGTCCCCCTTTTTTAATCACCGAAACGGGTTCAGGGATAATGGAGATGGAGCGTTCTACCTGTTTC
>AGTN01055439.1_pt1 | contig 17763 bp, 18 predicted proteins | sample 314218 | NCBI WGS metagenome assembly AGTN01 (sample SAMN02954264, study PRJNA73603) | bioreactor metagenome | biome: terrestrial; feature: non-aerated bioreactor; material: poplar woody material; isolation source: poplar biomass | place: USA | collected 2006-12 | reverse complement strand
TTGCGGCGTGCGGAGCGCCCGCGGCGGGATCGTCCGCGCCCACGGAAACGCCCGCCGTCGTGGCGTTCACCGATCCGGTGCTGGAAGCGCGCGTGCGCGAGGCGATGAACAAGCCGGAGGGCGGCATCACTATTGCCGAAGCCGAAGCGGTGACGGAGCTCGTGATGAACAACGACTGGCCGCCGCCCGAGGAGGTCATCACCGATATCAGCAGCCTAAAGTACTTTCCCAATCTTACCAAGCTGGAGCTGATGTTCAACGGGGTCAGCGACATCAGCGTGCTGGCCGGGCTTACAAAGCTGCAGGTGCTGGGCCTCGCCGGCAATCAGGTGTCGGATATCGGCGCGCTCGCGGGCCTCACCGGCATGGACAGCCTGCGGCTCTGGGGCATCCCGATCACCGACCTTGGCCCGCTGTCCGGCATGACGAAGCTGCACGTGCTGATGATCGGCGGCTGCCCGGTGACGGACATCGGCGTCGTCGCGGGCTTCAGGGAGATGGCGATACTCGACATCGCGGGCTGCCCGATCTCGGACATCTCGGCGCTGGCAGGGCTCCCGCTGCGACAGCTGCGCCTGAGCGGCTGCCCGATCACGGACTTCAGCCCCGTCGCGGACATCTACGACAGCTTGGAGGAAAAGGACTTCGAGATACTCTCCGCCGACGATATCCCCGACGAGCCGCTCGCCTTCGCCGATCCCGCGTTTGAGAGGGCGCTGCGCACCGCGATGAACATGCCCGAGGGCCCCATCACACAGCGCGACGCGTATCTCGTGCAGTCGCTCGAAATCGCCAGCGAAAAGTCGGAGGCGGCGATGTTCTCGGACATCAGCCCGCTGGCGTACTTCGTGAACTTAAAGTCGCTGACGTTCAACGCGAACCGCATCAGCGACCTCTCGCCGCTCGCCGGGCTTACCAAGCTGACGCAGCTGGAGATCGGCTGGAACCGGATCGCGGATATCTCGCCGCTCGCGGGCCTCACGCAGATGGAGAATTTGGTGCTGCGGAACAACCAAATTACGGATATCAGCGCGCTCTCCGGCATGACCAGCCTGCAGCAGCTTTGGCTTTCCGACAACCAGATCGCCGACGTGAGCGCGCTTGCGGGCCTTACGAAGCTCACCAGCCTCCAGCTCGCGAACAACCCCGTCGCGGACTATAGCCCGCTGGCGGGCATCTACCCGAACCTCACGGACAGGGACTTCGAGATTCAGTAAAGCCCGGGGAACAAACTATATAAAATATTGTTCCTGATGCGGTATAGCAGAACTTCGCCTGTGCCGGCGTATACGCCGGCACAGGCATTCTCTCCCCTCTAACAAAGATTACAAACCGTGGGTCGAATACGGCCTTGGAGATTTCATAGCTTAGCGGCTCCGCCGTTATGAAAATGTTTTACAAACCGCAAATTCAGTAAGTGATTATTTAATACGATATGAATAACATATTTCTGCGGTTCATCGAGGAGGACGATATGAAAAGGATACCATATATTATCGCGGTTCTGGCAATGGCCCTATTGACGGCCTGTTCCGCGCCCGCCGCGCAGCAGACGGATACCGCAACGACAACATCCGCCGCGTTGGGAACGCCCGCGCCCACCACCGCGCAGGACGCGATCGCCGCCGCCTCGGCGGATGAGCTGCGCGCGATGATCGCGCGGTACAAGGACGAAGGGAACTGGGAGCTGCTGTACGCCGCGGCGCTGCGCCTGACGGAACTCGATCCGTCGGATGCCGACGCGTATATGGTGGCTTCGGAGGCGCTGCTGGAAATGGCCCGGAGCAACATAGATGAAATCAACGCGCTGCTGGCACAGGGCGTCGGGAGCGTGGATGATGCGAAGTCTCTGTCCGGGTGGGCGGAGCAGCACCAGATCGACTTTACGGTGAAAATACCTTTCGCCCCTGATTATACGTCGGCGGAGGAGATCAACACGGACGGCATCACGACGGGCAACCAGACCAACGCGGGCAAGTATGACGGCGCGTGGCGCGGCGGCCTGCTGACGTGGCAGGGCGATTGGGTGTACCTCTCGCGGCCCGACGAAGGCTTTGCGATCTACAAGGTGCGCGCGGACGGCAGCGATTACCAGCGCGTCGGCGAGGGCTTCGGAAGCAGCCTCAACGTGATCGGCGACTGGATGTACTTCATCAACGCCGCCGACGGCGACACGCCCTACAGGATGCGCACCGACGGCAGCATGATGGAGAAGCTGACCGACGACGGCTGCGCGTTTTATCCGTCGCGGGTGGATATATGTACTACGACAACGGAAACGACGAGGGCCGCCTGTACAAGACGCGGCTCGACGGCAGCGAGCAAATGAAGCTGACCGACGGCACGGTGATGTTCACATGTGTGGCGGACGGCTGGGTGTACTACTGTGAGAAGAGCCTGGAGGGCGGTCTGTGCAGGGTTTCCGTGGACGGCGGCGAGAAGCAGCCGGTCGCCTCGGGATTCATACAGACTTACTGCATCGCGGACGGCTGGGTGTACTATGTCGACGTCGAAGATCCCTTCGGCGTGCGGCGCGTGCGCACCGACGGTACGGGCGTCGAGATGTTCTTCCCGTTCGATTACCGCATCACCACCCTCAACGTGGCGGACGGCACGCTCTGCATCGGTTTCAACGTGGCCTATGAGGAGGACGGCTTCTTCATCGCCGGGGAGATCGTCACGATCGACATCGCGACGCTGGGCAAGAAGCAGTCCATCAATGCGGACACCGAGCCTCTCTGTGTCGGGCCGGACGGCCGGGTATATTTCCTGAAGTACAGCGAGGGCCTCGCATGGTACGCCATGGATGTAAACGGAAAGGCCGGCAGGGTCGGATAATGCCTTTGATGTGTAACGTGCGAATCGCGGAGGGCGTCCTGATATGGGCCGCGCCCTTCGCGATTCAGGAAAATATTGAAAACATTGAAATGAATACGCGATGTCGCACCGCAGGAAAATAAGTTCCGGCGGTTTTTTTGTTGACAAAGGAGCGCGGTTAGGGGTATCATAAACCTGACAAAAAAACTCGGATTTATGCCGGCCGCGCGGCGCAGGGAAGGAGAATCGCTTTGATCATATCAACACGGGGAAGATACGGCATGCGGGCCATGTTCGAGCTGGCCAAGGCGTACGGATCCACTTTGAGCATCAAGCAGATTGCGTTGGCTCAGGGCCTGAGCGAGCAGTATCTGGAGCAGATATTCGCAAAGCTGAAAGCGGCGGGCCTTGTGGAGAGCACGCGCGGTGCGGGCGGGGGATACGCCCTTGGCGCAGCGCCCGCAAAGATTACGGTTGGCAGCGTGATCGTCGCACTGGAGGGGGAGCTCTCTCCGGCGGAATGCGTGGGCGAGGACGCGACGGAGTGCAAGAATGCGCTCGTATGCACGACGCACGTGATATGGCAGAGGATATACGACGGCTTCAACAGCGTGATCAATTCCATCACGCTGCAGGACATGCTGGACGATTACCAGCGCATGGGCGAGACCAGCCCGGAAGCCAGGGACGTAAGGTGCTAGAACGATGAGTATTTACCTGGACCACGCGGCAACAACCTATGTGGATCAGCGCGTATTGGAGAAGATGCTGCCTTATTTTTCGGAAATATTCGGCAATCCTTCCAGCGTGCACGGCTATGGCCGCGACGCCGAAAAGGCGGTGATGGCCGCGCGGAGGCAGGCGGCTGAAGCGATCGGCGCTTCGGCGGAGGAGATCGTGTTCACGTCGGGCGGTACGGAGAGCGACAACTGGGCATTGCGCGGTATCGCGGAAAAGCAGAAAAGCGGGCACATCATCACGTCGCGCGTGGAGCATCACGCGGTGCTCGATACGTGCCGGTACCTGGAGACACAGGGCTTTGACGCGACCTACCTGCCCGTGAACGAAACGGGCATGGTGAGCGCGCAAAGCGTAAGGGAAGCGCTGCGCGAGGATACGATACTGATCAGCGTCATGTTCGCGAACAACGAGACGGGCACGATCATGCCGATCCGTGAGATCGGGCAGATCGCGCGCGAGAAGGGCGTTTTGTTTCACACGGACGCGGTGCAGGCCGTGGGGCATGTGCCTGTCGACGTGGAGGAGCTGGGCATCGATATGCTGTCGATGAGCGCTCATAAGTTTTATGGCCCGAAGGGCGCGGGCGCGCTGTACCTGCGGCGCGGAACGCCTATCGCCAAGCTGCTGCACGGCGGCGCGCAGGAGCGGGACATGCGTGCGAGCACGCTCAACGTGGCGGGAATCGTAGGCCTGGGAGCGGCGGCCGAGATCGCCGCGGCGGAGATCGAAAGCAACGCGCGGCACGAATCCGAGCTTTCCAGGCGGCTGGCCGAGGGGCTGTTGGCATTGCCCGGGACGAAATTTAACGGGCACGAAACGCAGCGGCTGCCCGGACATGTCAACATATCGTTCAGCGGTATCGAGGCGGAAGCGCTGCTGACGCATCTCGACCTTGCGGGCGTGGCCGTGTCAGCCGGGTCCGCGTGCTCTTCCGGTTCGACGAAGCCCTCGTATGTGCTGCTCGAGATGGGGCTTATGACGCTTGAGGCGCGCGGCGCGGTGCGCTTTACCATTGGCCGGGAAAATACGCGGCAGGAAATCGACGAGGCCATTGAAATTACCCGGAACACAGCGCAGCGGCTGCAGCAGCTTTCGCCGCTTTTTATGCAGCGCAAAGGGGACGAAAAGCGCGTATAACGGAATCGCGGGCTATAAATCAAAAAAATAACATAACATACCTTGTGTTGATGGATTTGGCAGTGATAATCGCCCTTCTTTTGAGCAGACTATAGATAGCGACTGCTTGAAAGGAGTGTTGACGATGAGAGGAAACTTAGTATGGGGTATGATCGCGGGTAGCGTGATCGGCGCGGCGGCGGCAATGATCGCCATGCCGTACGTCCGGCCGCAAATACAGCGGGCTGTGCGCAAAGGGAAAAGCGTGATCGATACCCATATCAATAAGATGGAATCAGGCAGCTGAAGGCATAAGGGGGGCAGCAAAACAGCGTGTTCGTAAGGCTGCCAGGGCAGATCGGCAGGTATGATGGATGCTGCTGATTTTTATAGGACGTCCTGATGGATTTTGGCATGCCCCCTTAGCATTCTGTTTATAAAGCGTTACGAAACATTACAAGAGTGTAAAAAATAAGCCAAACATAGGTTATATCGTTTGAAATATCACCATATGTGGTATATAATATGCGCATGAGGGGGTGCTTGTTTTGGCTAAGTTCGACGAGACGATGAAATTTTCCATGGAAAAGGAGCTGGACAATCCCGCGCGCGAGGTCATCTGGCTGGTTTGCGACGCGCTCAAGGATAAAGGCTACGACCCTGTGAATCAGCTCGTCGGGTATATCATATCGGGCGACCCTACCTACATTACGAGCTATAAGAACGCGCGTTCGATTGTGAAGCGCGTGGAACGCGATGAGCTTTTAGAGGAGTTCGTGAAGGTCTATATTGATAACATGAACAAAGAGGAAGAATAATAAGCGGTGCGGAGCGGACACAGCGGCTGTAGCGCAGTGTGGACAAAGCCGTAAAAGCACGGCTTTTTTTATGCCCGAGGGCAGCAGAAAGAGGCAAACGGATGAAACGAGTGATGAGCGTGGATATCGGTGAAAAGAGGATCGGCATCGCGGTGTCCGACCCGCTGGGCATCACGGCGCAGGGAGTGGAAACGTATCAGCGCGTGGGCGAAAGCGATGCAAAGTATATCGCGGACAAAGCCAAAACGCTCGGCGCGGAGATGATCGTGGCCGGGCTGCCGCTCAATATGAACGGCACCGAAGGCCCGTCGGTTCAAATTGTGCGCGCGTTTATGGAGGAAGTGAAAGCGCTGGGCGCGGCGGTCGCGTTTCAGGACGAGCGGCTGACCACCGTAAGCGCGGAGCGCACGCTGCTTGAGGCGGACATGTCGCGGCAGAAGCGGCGGCAGGTGATCGATAAGCTGGCCGCTGTGTACATACTGCGCGCGTTTCTGGATACGCATAAGATATAGCGGGGAGAATAACCTTTTTATTCAGGGAAATAATGATAAATGCCGGCCGGCAAAAGAAGGAGTGAAATGTTTATGGAAGACAACGATGTGGTCGTACTTCAGGATGAGGACGGAAAAGATGTAAGCTTTCAGCACATCATGACTTTTGATTTCGAGGAAAGCTTTTATGTTGCGCTGACGCCGGAAACCGAGGTGGACGGCATCAAGAACGGCGAAGTGGTGCTGCTTGAAATTCTGGAGGACGAAAGCGGCGAGGACTGCTATATGCCCATCGAGGATGAAGCGAAGCTCGACAAGGTTTGGGAGGAGTTCGAAAGGCTCTATTACGAAGACGAGGAAGAGTAGTGCGTTACGTTTTTCTGGTGCTGATGTGCATATTCGCAGGCATATACGCCGCGATCAAGTACAAAGGCGGCCTTGCCGCACGGGTAACGGTAAAGGCCATTGCGAGCGTCAGTTTTATCATGATCGCTTTTGCAGGCCGCATCGATGCATATCAGCCGTACTATACGCTGATCATGGCGGGGCTGTGTTTTTCGCTCGCGGGGGACGTACTGCTTGTATTTGCGGATAAGAGAACGTTTATTGCGGGATGTATCGCGTTTATGCTGGCGCACGCGGGATACATCTCCGCATTTTTTATTTACGCAGCGCCGGCATGGTATGATGCGGCGCTGTTTTTTGCGTTCGCCGCGATCGGCGCGGCGGCTTTTGCGGGGAAGCGCCTGCAGATGGGGCCCCTTAAGACTTTGATATTTGTCTACGCCGCGGTGCTCAGCGCGATGGCGGCCAAAGCGGTATCGATGCTGCTGGCCGGCGGGGCCAGCACACGCTGCGCGGCGTTTGCGGCGCTGGGCGGAGCGCTGTTCGCGCTGTCCGACATCATGCTGGCCCATGCGCATTTTCATACGGAGGAGAAAAGGACGGTCGGTGTGATGAATGTGGTTTTTTACTACGCGGCGCAGGCGCTCATCGCGCTGAGCGTGGCGCTGTAACGGTATGATCGGCATTGTCGAAATTTGACTGACCTTGACGTTGCAATTTTACAAAGCCGTATTTATAATATAAAATGGGTTGGGATTTGGAACATTTCTTTGTAAATCTAGAAAAATGTGATTTTTTACCGTCGGAAGGTGGATGGGTTTTATTTTCCATGGTAAAAAATACGGAATACGGGGAGTGACAACATGGATGCATTGTTAAAAGGGTTTCAGAGCGTCACGTGGCAAAATGGCGTGATGATGTTGGTGGGGTTAATTTTAATATTGCTTGCCGTCATCAAAGAGTACGAGCCTATGCTGCTGTTGCCGATCGGTTTCGGCTGCATACTGGTCAACCTGCCGCTGGAAACCGTGATCGCAAATTCGATGGGGGACCCGGGCTTCTTAAAGGTTCTTTATGACGCGGGGATTGCCACGGAGCTGTTCCCGCTGCTCATCTTTATCGCGATCGGCGCGATGATCGATTTCTCACCTTTGCTAAAGCAGCCGGTAATGATATTCTTCGGCGCTGCGGCGCAGTTCGGCATATTCGCGGCGTTCCTGCTCGCGATATGCGCCAACTATTTTATCCCCGGCATCTTCTCGCTGCGGGAAGCGGCCGCGGTCGGTATCATCGGCGCGGCGGACGGCCCGACGACGATATTCGTAGGCAACCTGTTCGCGCAGAAATACATCGGCGCGCTTTCGGTCGCGGCGTATTCGTATATGTCGCTGGTGCCGATCATCCAGCCGCCCGTTATCCGTTTCTGCACGACGAAAAAGGAACGCCGCATCCATATGGCAGCGGACTTTGACAAAAAGGTCAGCAAACCCGTATTGATCGCGCTTCCCATCATCATCACCATCGTCGTGGGCTTTGTCGCTCCCGACGGCGTTCCGCTCGTGGGCGCGCTGATGTTCGGCAACCTGATCCGCGAATGCGGCGTATTGGAGCGCCTGTCCAAATCGGCGCAGAACGAACTGGCCAACCTTACGACGATACTTTTAGGCATTACGATCGGCTCCACCATGAAGGGCGCATATTTTCTGCAGTGGAATACGGTGCTTATACTCGTCATCGGCTTCCTCGCGTTCGTGTTCGATACCGCGGGCGGCGTAATGTTTGCCAAATTCATCAACCTGTTCCTGAAGAAGAAGGTCAACCCGATGATCGGCGCGGCAGGCATCTCCGCTTTTCCGATGTCCGCGCGCATCGTTCAGAGGATGGCGCAGAAGGAAGACCCTTCAAACTTTATACTGATGCCGGCGATCGGCGCGAATGTCTCCGGACAGATCGGTTCCATCATCGCGGGCGCTGTGCTGATATCATTACTGTCATAGGAGGATATAAAAATGGGTACTGCTGAAGTGAATGCAATGATAATGGATGGCCTCAAATACATGGGCATCGGCATCGGCGTGGTTTTCGTCGTAATACTGGTATTCTTCGTCGTAATCAAGCTGATGATGAGAATTTGGCCTGCAAAATAAAATTTAAATATATTACAAGGAGAAAGGGCTAACATGGATCTGCTATTATTATTTGAGATCGTAGGTATCGTAATCGCTCTTCTTGCCTTTATGGTGGCGCTGTACTTCTATTTCTGGGTAAAGAAGCTGCCAAAAGGCACAGCCGACATGGAAAACATCGGCATGATGATCAAGAAGGGCGCAAGGGCATTCCTCAAAAGGGAGTATAAGACGCTGGCCGGGTTTGTGCTGGTTGCCGCAGTGTTGATATTCGTTTTCCTGCCCGCACCGCTGTGGTCAGAGAATGTGGACATCAAAAGCAAAATTGCAATGACGGTCGCCTATATTGCCGGTTCGGTATTCTCCGCAATAGCGGGTAAGATCGGCATCGAGGTGGCCACCATTGCGAACGTGAAAACTGCCGTTGCGGCAAAGACCGGTATCCGCAAGGCGTTCTCCGCCGGTTTCCGCGGCGGCGCGGTGATGGGCATGGCGGTCGTAGGCGCGGCGCTGCTGGGCGCGTGCCTGCTGCTGCTGATCATCCCGGGCAGCACCAACGCGGTGCTGGGCTTCTCGTTCGGCGCTTCGACGCTCGCGCTGTTTGCCAAGGCGGGCGGCGGCATATTCACCAAGACGGCGGATATCTCTGCGGACCTCGTCGGCAAGGTGGAGCTGGGCCTGGAAGAGGACGACCCGAGGAACCCGGCCGTCATCGCCGATAACGTGGGCGACAACGTAGGCGACGTCGCCGGTATGGGCGCGGACCTGTTCGACTCCAACGTCGCGGCGATCGCGGCGGCGGTCATCATCGGCTCTACGCTGACGGGCGGCAGCCGGGTGGACATGGTGCTGTGCTATGCGGGGCTTGGCCTTCTGGCGTCCATACTGGGCGTGCTGATGGCCAGAATGGGCAAAAGCGAGGATCCCGGCAGGGCGCTCAACAAGAGCACATATATCACGACTGCGCTTTATGCGATTTTAACGGCGGGCGCTTCGCTGCTGTTTAAGTATGATTTCCGCATTTGGGGCGCCACGGTCGTCGGCCTTCTCGTGGGCGTGATCGTCGGCCTCGCGACGGATTACTTTACCAACGACGCCAAAAAACCGGTGCGGCATGTTGCGAAAGCGAGCCAGTCCGGCCCGGCCTTCACGATATTGTCGGGCATCAGCTACGGCTTTATGAGCGCGCTGCCCGCGCTGATCGGCATCGGCATTTCCGCGGCGGCGGCTTACTACCTCTGCTACCCGATCGGCGGAGCGGATCCCGCGGCGTGCACGCAGTACGCCATGTTCGGTATCGCGATGGCGGCGCTCGGAATGCTCTCCATCGTGGGCATGATCGTATCCAACGACGCGTACGGCCCGATCGTGGACAACTCGCGCGGCCTTGCTGAAATGGGCGGCCTCGGCGAGGACGTCATCAGGATCACCGACGAGCTCGACTCGGCGGGCAACACCGTCAAAGCCATCACGAAGGGCTTCGCGATCGGCGCGGCAGGCCTCACGGTCATCGCGCTGCTGGCGGCGTTTATGGAGGTGGCCGAAGCGGCCAACGCGAGCTTCGCGGGTAAGTTTACGGGATTTGATATCATGAATCCGCTCGTGTTCTTCGGGCTGCTCGTCGGCCTGGGCATCCCGGCGCTGTTCTCCGCGATGCTCATCATGGGTGTTGACAGAAACGCACAGCGCATGGTGAACGAGATCCATCGGCAGTTTGACGAGATCCCCGGGCTTAAGGAAGGCAAACCCGGCGTCGTTCCCGAATACGAGAAGTGCATCGACATCGCGGCCAGGGGCGCGCTGAAGGAGCTCGTACCTGCAGGCCTTATGGCGATCGTTTCGACGCTTGTCGTCGGCTTTGCCGGCAGCCTGATCAGTGAGTTCGGCGGCATCTACGCGCTGGGCGGCTTCCTCGCGGGCAATATCGTCTCCGGCCTGCTGCTGGCGCTGTTCATGTCCAACGCGGGCGGCACATGGGACAATGCCAAGAAGTACATCGAGTCGGGCAACTTCGGCGGCAAGGGCAGCCCGGCGCATAAAGCGGCGGTCACGGGCGATACGGTCGGCGATCCTTTCAAGGATACGGCAGGGCCCTCGCTGAACACCCAGATCACCGTGGTGTCCCTCGTTGCGAATCTGACAGCGGGCATTTTCATCGTAATCTCTACGATGCTGTTCTAAGCCATATCATCGGGCGCCGGTTAAGCACCGGCGCCTTTTTGTATACGCACCCCCCGGTAATGCCCGCCGGGGGATATTCATTGTACGGTGATTATTCAAATAAACAAGGCATGAGCGCGGATAAGGTTTCATATATATCTAGTGTTAAACCAACATTTTGGGAGGGTGCGCCATGCAAAGCTATAATCTGTACAAGGATATTTCCGAAAGAACGGGAGGAGACATATACATTGGCGTCGTCGGGCCGGTGCGCACCGGCAAGTCGACATTCATCAAACGGTTCATGGATATGCTGGTGCTCCCGAATCTGGATGACACGCACGAGAAGGAGCGCGTCGTTGACGAGCTGCCGCAGAGCAGCGCGGGCAAGACGATCATGACGACGCAGCCCAAGTTCGTGCCGAACGAAGCGGTGAAAATACGCATCAACGACGAGGCGGAGATGAAGGTGCGCATGGTGGACTCGGTCGGCTATATGGTTGACGGCGCCATGGGGCATCTGGAAAACAAAATGCCGAGAATGGTAACGACGCCCTGGTTCGATCATGACATACCGTTCGAGGAAGCGGCGGAGACGGGCACGAGAAAGGTCATCACAGACCACAGCACGATCGGCATCGTGATGACGACGGACGGCAGCATCACGGAGATACCGCGCTCGAGCTATATCCAGGCGGAGGAGCGCGTGGTGCGCGAGCTTTCCGAGCTTGGCAAGCCGTTCATCATCATACTGAATTCGGCGAACCCGCAAAGCGAGGACACCATACGGCTGCGCAAAACCATGGAGGATAAATACGGCGTGCCCGTCGTATTGATGGATATCATGCGGCTGTCGGAGAACGATATCAATGCGATGCTCGAGAACCTGCTGTACGAGTTCCCGATACGCGAGATCAACCTCGATATGCCGGGCTGGGCGCGCGCGCTTTCGCCCGATCACTGGCTGATGGACGAAGTGTTAAAAGGCGTTACGGGGTCGATGGGGCGGCTCGAAAGGGTGCGCGATTATCACGGCCTTGTTGAAGCGCTGAGATCGCTGGACGATGTCAGGGAAGCGGGAGACATCAATATCCAGCTCGGCGAAGGCGCCATCCATATCCGCGTCGATTTTCCCGAAGAGCTGTTCTACCGCATACTCGGCGACGAATGCGGGTATCCGATCGAGGACGACTTCCACCTCGTATCGATGGTGAAGGGGCTCGTGGGCGCAAAGAAGGAGTACGACCGGCTGTCGGGCGCCCTCGAAAGCGCCAAGAGCACCGGCTATGGCCTCGTGCCGCCCATGATGGATGAAATGTCGCTCGAGGAGCCGGAGATGGTGCGCCAGGGCGGCAGGTTCGGCGTAAGGCTGAAAGCCAGCGCACCCTCGCTGCATCTCATCCGCGTCGATATCCAGACGGAGGTATCGCCCATTATGGGAAGCGAGAAGCAGAGCGAGGACCTCGTCAAGTACCTGATGTCGGAGTTCGAGAACGATCCCGCGAAGATATGGAATACCGATATATTCGGCAAATCGCTGCACGAGCTCGTCAAGGAGGGGCTTTCCGGCAAGCTCTCGCACATGCCCGAGGACGCCCGCATGAAGATACAGGAGACGCTGCAGCGCATCATCAACGAAGGCAGCGGAGGGCTGCTGTGCATATTGCTGTAAGACAGTGTGGCCCGATCAGACTCCGGATTTGCCTCCGGAGTTTTTTTATATCCTTCTTTTTTGAGTAGACAGCTGCGTGTAAGGGAGTACCGATACTATATAGCTGCAGCCTTAAGAGCGCGTTAATTTTGGGTTGATTTAAAGCATGAATGGCTTTATAATATTATTCACTTGCAGTATGGTTATTGTCATTATATGATCATTTTTGGGTAGAACGGGAGGATGGAAGGAATGCCGATTACAGACATATTATCGCGCAATGTAAAAAATTACGGGCTGGAGACCTGCTTAACGGAGATCAATCTCGACCTTCAGGACAGGCACAACGTACTATGGCTCGAATATGAGCTCATCGAAAACAGTCCGTCGGGCGAATACCGCAGGGAAATGACCTGGAAGGTATTTGACGAAAAAGCGAACCGCATCGCAAATCTGCTGATTAAAAGAGGAATCAAAAAGGGAGACAAGGTAGCCATACTTTTAATGAACTGCCTCGAATGGCTGCCGATTTATTTTGGCATTTTAAAGACGGGCGCCGTCGCGGTGCCGCTCAACTTCCGGTATACCGCCGAGGAGATCAAGTATTGCCTTGGGCTCTCCGATTCCATCGCCCTGATATTCGGGCCGGAGTTTATCGGCCGCCTTGAAGCGATATACAATCAGATACCAAAGATCAAAACGCTGCTTTTCGCGGGCGAGAACCGCCCGTCCTTCGCGGAGAGCTACGACCGGCTTACCGCAAACTGCAGCTCGGAGGCCCCGGATATACCGCTTTCCGACGGCGACGACGCGGCGATATATTTTTCGTCGGGCACGACGGGGTTCCCCAAGGCGATACTGCATACGCACGAGAGCGTGCTGTCGGCATGCTATACGGAACAGAAGCACCACGCGCAGGCGCGTGACGATAATTTTCTGTGCATCCCTCCGCTGTATCATACGGGCGCTAAGATGCACTGGTTCGGCAGCCTGCTGTCGGGCAGCAAAGCCGTGCTGCTGCGCGGCATCAAACCGGAATGGATACTCAGGACCGTATCGGAAGAAAAGATCACGATCGTGTGGCTGCTGGTTCCCTGGGCTCAGGACATTCTGGACGCCATTGAAAGCGGCGAGGTGAACCTTAAGGATTACGATCTTTCCCGGTGGAGGCTCATGCATATCGGCGCGCAGCCCGTGCCGCCCAGCCTGATCCGCCGCTGGAAAAAGCACTTCCCCCACCATCAGTACGATACGAACTACGGACTCAGCGAATCCATCGGCCCGGGCTGCGTTCATCTGGGCATGGAAAATATCCATAAGGTGGGCGCTATCGGCATACCCGGCTACCGCTGGGAAACGAAGATCATCGGGGAGAACGGAAACCCTGTTCAGCCGGGAGATGTCGGCGAGCTTGCGGTGTATGGCCCGGGAGTGATGAAATGCTACTATAACGATCCGGCGGCCACCGCAGCCGTGCTGAAGGACGGCTGGCTGCATACGGGGGATATGGCGAAGACGGATGAGGACGGCTTCATATACCTCGTTGACAGGAAAAAGGACGTGATTATCAGCGGCGGAGAGAACCTCTATCCCGTTCAGATCGAGGATTTTCTGCGGGCGCATGAAGCGATTAAGGACGTCGCAGTGATCGGCCTGCCCGACGAACGCCTGGGCGAAATCGCGGCGGCCATCGTAGAGCTCAAGCCGGGCTGCAAGTGCACCGGGGAAGAGATCGAGGAGTTCTGCACGCCCATGCCGCGCTACAAACGCCCGCGCAAGATCATATTTGACAGCGTGCCGCGCAACCCCACGGGCAAGATCGAAAAGCCGAAGCTCAGGGAGAAATACGGCGTGACCAACCTCGTAGCGGCGGAGACGCAAAAATAGCTTGAATCGGAACGGATGCGCCCAAATCAAAACAGCGGGCTGTCCTTCCGGGAGATTATTTTTACAGCCATCGCCGATAACACGGGGAGAAGATGACGATTACGATCAGGAAAATACCGGCGGACGTATTGACCGCGGCTTCGAGAAAGACTCCGCCGCGGAGACGGCCGTGTTCAACATCCCGGTGAAATGATCAGGTTTCAAGCGGAAGGCTGCCGGTGACAGGCAGTCTTTTTTGTGCACGCAAACAAAAAAAGGATGGTAATTGCCTTTTATTTGTATTAAGCTGTACATATACATGAAATTCCCAAACCAGGAGGGCAATTATGGAAAGCTGCCGTAAGGTGCTTGTGCTCGATATACCGCAGCGCAGGCAGCTTGTTAACATCACGAACGAGGTGGAAAGCGCGCTGGAGGAAAGCGGCATCCGCGAGGGGCTTTGCCTCGTCAACGCGATGCACATCACCGCCAGCGTATTCATCAACGACGACGAGCGCGGGCTGCACGCCGACTTCGAGAAGTGGCTGGAGAAGCTCGCGCCCGAGAAGCCGTATTCACAGTACGCGCACAATGGCTTTGAGGACAACGCCGACGCGCACCTGAAGCGCACGGTGATGGGGCGGGAGGTCGTCGTGGCGGTAACGGAAGGCAAGCTGGATTTCGGCCCGTGGGAGCAGATCTTCTACGGCGAGTTCGACGGCATGCGTCAAAAACGCGTCATGATCAAGATCATCGGGGAATAGACAAAAATACCTGTGCGTCCAATAAAACCGTTGAAAAGAGCGGCGCTCTGGGATATAATTTTGCCTAAAGTTTTGATTTTTGAGAGGAGACGCAATTCGATGGGCATATTGAAAGGGGCCTGCATATTCGGGCAGTCGGGCGGGCCGACCTCGGTGATCAACGCCAGCGCATGCGGCGTGTTTCAGCAGGCGCTGGGTGAGGACTGCATTACGAAGGTCTACGGCGCGGCGCACGGCATCAGGGGCGTGCTGAATGAGCAGCTTTACGATATCGGGCAGGAGGACCCGGAGGAGCTGGAGCTTTTAAAGACCACGCCTTCCTCGGCGCTGGGCTCGGTGCGCTACAAGCTCAGGGACGCGGAAGCCGATGAAACCGACTACAAGCGCATGCTCGAGGTTTTCAGGAAGTACGACGTGCGGTACTTTTTCTATAACGGCGGCAACGATTCCATGGATACCTGCAACAAGATCAGCAAGTACATGCAGAAATCCGGCTACGAAATGTGCGTGATGGGCGTACCCAAGACGATCGACAACGACCTGTGGGCCACCGACCACTGCCCGGGCTACGGCAGCGCCGCGAAATACATCGCCACTTCGACGATGGAAGTCTATCACGACGCGCGCGTATACGACACCGGCACGATCACGATACTCGAGGTGATGGGCCGCAACGCGGGCTGGCTGACCGCCGCGACCGCGCTGGCCGCCTACAAGGGCGCGGGCCCCGATCTGATCTACCTGCCGGAGCGCGATTTCGACATGGAGGACTTCCTCGAGCGCGTCACGGCGATCTACAAACAGAACGGCAACGCGCTTGTCGCGGTGTCGGAGGGCATCAAGGACAAGGACGGCAAATACATTTCCGAATACGGCAGCAGCCTCTCGCAGAAGAAGGACTCCTTCGGGCATGCGCAGCTCGGCGGCCTCGCCTATACGCTCGCGGACTTTGTGCGCGAGAAATCGGGCGCGAAGGTGCGCGCGATCGAGTTCAGCCTGCTGCAGCGCTGCGCGGCGCATATTGCTTCCAGGACGGACATCGACGAGGCGTACCTCGCCGGGCAGGCCGCCGTTAAAGCGGCCGCGGAAGGCAAGACCGACCTGATGGTCGCTTTCGAGCGCAAACCCGGCAGGGCGTATCAGTGCGCCATCAGGCTCATCAACCTCACGGAAGTCGCCAACAAGGAAAAGAAGATTCCCGACGAATGGATCACGGCGGACGGCGTGGGCATGACGCAGGACTACATCGACTACGCGCTGCCGCTGATTCAGGGCGGCACGGCCCTGCCCTTCGAGGACGGTATGCCGCGGTTCGCGAAGCTCAAAAAAATACTTGCGAAATAAAACGACAAGGCTGATAAGGCTGCCGCAGGGGGCGCACCCATAAAACAGCATAAGATTGTTTTCGGAAAACGGTATCGCTATTTGTTATACCGTTTCTTCGTTTTGCAGGCCGTAAAGCAGCGAGATGGGAAGCATCCCCACAAGGTCATAGGATACGTCAGTGTCCTGTACCCGCTTGCCGTCCTCTTTGGCCGGGGCGTGAACATACACCGCCTTTACCATGTCATTGAGTACGGCGAGGGTCAACTCCCGCAGGTCAAGATACTTTCCCACCTTGCCGATGAATCGGTCAAGGCTGTCGGCCTGCTCTTCCTGCTGTGTAATTTCTTCTTCCAAATGCAACAGCTTTTCCCGCAGGTTATTCTGCTCCGTTCATAATCGTCGGATAACATCTCAACAGGGGTTCTTTCGTCAACGGGGACTGAAAGAAGTGATGTGTTACAGATCATTTGACAGCGTAGACAGGCCGGTTGTTGCCATATCGATTTGCCTATAAAAATGTGGTATCATTTTGACAGCAAAATTATCAGGTTTTATGATGATATAGGGGTGATAGCAGCATGGATAAGCAATATCATATACAATGGCCAACGCCGACTTCCAATCAGGTAAATGCCTGGACCATGCAGTATATCCCTTTTGAACCCAAAGATTGGCGGCGCGATATGCGCGAGGAACTTAAGCGGGCAATTGGTCAAATTGTACCCGATGGCAGTGGCCTATATGCCACTTATATTTCCGAAAACAATCAGTTTTGTGATGTTGAAAATGTGCTTTTATACAATATTGGAGCCCCCGCCTTTACGAAACTCAGCGAAAACAGCCTTTGCTTTGAACGAGGGTTCGGGCCAGTGCCATCCCCTGCTGTCGAAGGCTTGGTCATGCCCCATTATTACCACTACTCACAGGGCGATACATTTCGTCTGTGGAAACCAAAGGAAGTCTTAGCGTCATGGCAAGAGATTATGCTGCCCTCTCTTTGTAGCACCAGTAAGCCACATTCGTTTTGGTATGCCCTGAAAACGCAGGCTGTGGACTGTTATCCTCAAAATCTTTCCCCCAAACGATTTGGTTTGCGAATACAATTAAATGCCCCGCAAACCGCATGGTGTAATTTGTATGTTATTGTGAAACCTCTATTAGACGGCGTCATTTCCGCTTTTCATCGGCAAATCATACCCTGTGACAAAATGATGTTGCAAAGACTATCCGATTTAACCGGCGCTACAGAAATAGAAACAGAGCGCCTGCTCTGCGAAACAGCTTGCCCAGTTTTGGGGGTGCGCCCTATCGTTTCATCTTATCGACAAGGCATCAAATGGAACCCTGAAGATGATGCTTGTGTTGCTTGTCAGATAGCAGCACAACGTAGTCATCAATATAAGGCATGGAGTATGAGCGGGCAACTGTTTTCCATCCTACCTATGACCCATTCAACAAATCAAATTTATTTCCCAAGTAAAAATAGCAGAAACAGCCAGAGCGATCAACGGTAAAATGAACGGCACGTATTGTGCCGCCCGC
>AGTN01500122.1_pt1 | contig 17825 bp, 13 predicted proteins | sample 314218 | NCBI WGS metagenome assembly AGTN01 (sample SAMN02954264, study PRJNA73603) | bioreactor metagenome | biome: terrestrial; feature: non-aerated bioreactor; material: poplar woody material; isolation source: poplar biomass | place: USA | collected 2006-12 | reverse complement strand
GCTTACCGATTTGGCACATGCACACGACATGTATCTTTTCGTGGATGGCACTCGTATTGCTAACGCGTGCGCATACCTGAATGTATCGCTGAAAGAAATAACCCTGGATTGTGGTGTGGATATTTTTACGTTGGGGGGCACGAAAAACGGATTGATGTTCGGTGAAGCGCTCGTTCCTCTGCAAAAGGGGTTGGCTGAAAATATCAAATACTACCGTAAACAAACCACGCAGTTGTATTCCAAGATGCGTTTTATCTCCGCTCAGTTTATCCCTTATCTGAATGAGAATATCTGGTTGGATAATGCGCGGAAATCCAATGCGGCAGCACAAAAATTGGTGGATGAGATGGCCGGCGTCAAAGGAATAGAGATTACGCAACGCGTACAATCGAACGCGCTCTTTTTTATCCTGCCGAAAGCGGTTACGGACAAACTGCGCGAACGATACTTCTTTTATGATTGGGATGAAAGCCGCAACGAAATGCGCCTCGTCTGTTCGTGGGATACGTCGGATGAAGATATCCGTAATTTTATGGATTATGTAAAAGAGCTTACAGACTGAATGGGAGGTATCTGAAAGTGAAATTATATAAACCGGAAAGTCCGTGCAGTTTTTTTATCAGCATTAAACAAGCTAACTTTGCGTATCCGTTGCCCCCTTTGCGGTTTAAAGATCTTTTTGGATACCTAACTATAATAATATATTGTTATGTTTGATTTTTTAGACGTTTACCCCTGGCTGTTACCCGTTATTATCTTTTTCGGCCGTATTTGCGATGTGACGCTGGGCACGTTGCGGATTATTCTCGTATCGAAAGGAGAAAAAAACAAAGCGCCCATTATTGGCTTTTTTGAAGTGTTTATCTGGGTTGTGATTATATCGCAAATTCTTGTGCGGGCGAACGATATGGTAGCTTATTTGTCGTACGCGGCGGGTTATGCTACCGGGAATTATGTGGGAATCCTGCTGGAAAAGAGAATTGCCTACGGCATCGTGCTGTGCCGCATCTATACACAGAGGAACGGCCTCGAGCTGGTGAAAACGCTTAATAAGATGGATTTTGGTGCTACGATGACACACGGTACCGGATCGACCAATGAGGTGGATATCATCGAAACCGTTATTGATCGCAAAGAGATGAAAAAACTTGAACGTACACTGACCGGTTTCGACACCAATATCTTCTACGTTGTGGAAGATGTGCGTACAAAACAGAACGGAATTTTCCCGAAGCGAAAAACCATCCTGGAGCGGTGGCGGATTGGTAAGTAGTCCGCGCCAAAACTATCCGGCCTGCTCTTTTTTCTTCGCTTCATGCCAAATTTCTTCCATCTCATCCAACGTCATCTCTTTGAGTGACCGGCCTTGCTCTTTCACTCTCTTCTCCATATAGTTGAACCGGTAAATAAACTTTTGGTTGGTGCGTTCCAGCGCATTGTCGGGGTTCACTTTGTAGAGACGCGCTGCGTTGATGATGCTGAAGAGCATATCCCCAAATTCGGCTTCGGTTTTGTCGGCATCCATTTTTTCGATTTCGGCCTCCAGTTCGCCCAGTTCTTCCTTCACCTTATCCCACACCTCGTGGCGTTGATTCCAGTCGAAACCCGAGTTCCTGGCTTTGTCCTGTATGCGGTAGGCTTTCACCAGTGAGGGCAGGGATGAGGGAACACCCTCCAGAACGGTTTTATTGCCCCCTTTTTCTTTCAGCTTGATCTGCTCCCACGATTTCTCAACCATACTTGCTGAATCGGCACTTTTATCGCCAAAAACATGAGGATGACGAAAGATAAGTTTATCGCAAAGGGCGTTGCACACATCAGCGACATCGAATGCTTGCTTTTCTTCGCCGATTATAGCGTAAAAAACCACGTGCAGCAACAGATCGCCCAGTTCTTTTTTTATTTCGTCGTTGTCGTCGTTGATGATGGCTTCGGCCAATTCATACGTCTCTTCGATAGTGTTCGCCCGGAGGCTTTCGTTGGTTTGCTCGTGATCCCACGGGCATTTCTCGCGAAGCTCGTCCATGATATCGAGCAATCGCCCGAAAGCTTCCAGCTTTTGTTGTTTTGTGTTCATATTGGAAACAGTAGAAACGCCGGTGGTGCCTCTACAGATTATTTTCTAGAATTTAAAATTTGTCAATCCTGCTTGCAGAAATTCAATGTATCTCTCCACATTCTCGTCATAAGCATATGACGGGCTCAGAGGCTTGCCGTCGTGATCCAACGCGATATAATAGGGTTGCGCGTTTGCTCCGAACTTATAGCGCTGCAGATAACTCCATTTATCACCAATGGTTTTCAGTCTGGTTGTTCTTCCGTTCTCATCTACTTCGATGATTTCGGGAAGACGTGTTTTATCGTCCACCATCAACGTGATAAGAATATATTCATTATCGAGGATATCTTTCACACGCGGGTCGGTCCATACCGATGCTTCCATCTTGCGGCAATTTACGCATCCATATCCCGAGAAATCGATCAACACCGGTTTGTTCTGCTGTTTTGCCATTGCAATGCCTGTTTCATAATCCATTGTTTGGGCATGTACCTCTCCGTCATAGAGATTGAAGTCTTGTGTATACAGGGGCGGTGAAAAGGCGCTGATGGCTTTTAACGGCGCTCCCCATAACCCGGGAATCATATACACAGCAAAAGCGAGTGATATAATTGACAAGAATAAGCGGGGAATAGTTATGTTTTTCACGTCGCCGTCGCCGGGAAATTTGATTTTCCCCAGCAAATAAATCCCCAACAGGGCAAAGATCACAATCCATAATACGAGGAACACTTCCCGGTCAAGAATGCCCCATCCATACGCCAAATCGGCAACAGAGAGGAATTTAAGCGCCAGGGCTAATTCGAGGAATCCAAGCGTTACCTTTACCGAGTTGAGCCATCCGCCCGATTTCGGTAAGTTGCTCAACCATGATGGGAAAATGGCGAAGAGTACGAAAGGAATAGCCAGAGCGATGGCAAATCCCAACATTCCGATAGCCGGACCCAGGATACTGCCCGACACGGCGGCTTCCACCAACAGCGTTCCGATAATGGGACCCGTACAAGAGAAGGAGACCAATACCAGCGTAAACGCCATAAAGAAGATGCTGAGCGCTCCGGAGGTTTTATCGGCTCTCTCATCCATTTTGTTTGTCCATTTCGACGGCAATACCATCTCAAAACCGCCGAAGAAAGCGATAGCAAAGACAACCAACAGAGCAAAGAAGAGAAGATTGAACAGTGCGCTGGTAGCCAAATTATTAAGGGCGCTGGCGCCAAAGAGTCCGGTAATCAGCAGTCCCAGTACCACATAGATCACAATGATGGCGGCGCCATAAATCACGGCCTCGGTGATGGCTCTCTTTTTTTCTGCTTTATTTCTTTTCAGGAAAAAGCTCACCGTCATGGGGATCATTGGCCAAACGCAAGGTGTTACCAATGCGATAAGTCCGCCAATAAAACCGGAGATAAAGATCCAAAGCAGGGACATGCCGGCTGTACTACCCCTCATGCCTAAATCCTGCAGCTCTTCTATAACGGGTGTCCAGAGAAGATCGCTGTCAATTTCTGTTGAGTCAGGTGCAGCCTGGACAGCAGTCGATGCGTCTTGGGAACTGTCGGCCTGTTGAACAGGAGGCAGCTCCGTGAGCGGTGAAGCAGCCTCTGCTCCCGGCGCTGCGGAAGGTGCGGCCGTCGTTACGGTTGCCGGCAACTGGGCGGCCGTAAATGAGAAATCGTTTGGTATCGGGGGCGTACAGCTCCGATCGTCACACGCCTGGGCGCGCACATCTCCCATCAACGAAAAAGAGGCTTTGTCGGTTACCCTCAATCGCTGGACAAACCTGGCGGTGTTCTGGAAGGTACCGATGCTCATTTCGAAAATCACGTCGTACTTTACCGTGGCTTGTTTACCATCGGCATGAAATTCACCGATGGGCTCGGCACCGGTGATCCGGTCGAAACTGAGTTGAGTAGACGTAGGGCCGCCATCAGGTATGTTTGTATCGTATAGGTACCATCCTTGTTTTATTTTCGCATTCGCAACCATCTCAATTTCGCCGTTTCCCTTGTCTTCCAGAGAGAAACTCCAGACTACTTCATCTTGAGCGAAAGTGGGGAAGGTAAAGAGGAATAATAAACTGAGGAGAACAGTTCGTTTTTTTAATTTCATACGATTATTTCATCTTTTTCATTAAAGTGTATGGAACTCGCAATAATCATCTACTTGTGTAAAAATCATTTTAATGCTCGTTTAATACGATTAGTTTACTTTTTTCTTTATTGTGTATGGACCGTTTTCGTTAAGCTAAATGAGCAGAGGACAAGCTTGCTTGTGCTATGCCATAGCGAGAAAACGACTAAATTTATTTGAACTCGCGATAATCATTTCCTTGTGTGTAACGATATTCATGCTCGTTTCATACTTCTACATCATTCATAATTAATTTGCAAAGATAACGAATTCAGAGGTAACGCGCCGTTGCTTATTGCAAAATAAATAAAACATGCATTTAAAATCCTTATAGAGTGGGATGATGCAAGCCGGCTTTGTACCTGTCAAATGAATATTGCACAAAAGAGAAGTGCTCTCAATATAGAAGTTGATTTGCTGAAAAGTTGAATGGGTGAATGTGTTCTCGGAGAGGCAGGGAAACAGAAAGAGGGTGAAATCATATTGATCCACCCTCTTTTCTCCTATGAATAGCTGTTTATTGAATACCGGCTTTTTCGTATGAAATGCCCAATGCGTCGGCAACACCTCTGCCGTAAGCGGGATCGGCTTTGTAGCAGTTGCCTATATGGCGGATCTTGATAATCTCGTCGCTGTTGCCTATATTACGTGCGGTGTTATCGAACAAACGTTGTTGTTCATCGGGACTCATTAATCGGAACAGTTTACCCGGTTGTTCGTAGTAGTTGTCGTCATCTTCGCGGAAATTCCAGCGTTTGATATCGCCATCCGCCTTTTGTACCGGCTCATCGTGTTCGGGTTGCTCTTGCCACACATTGTAGCTGTTAGGCTCGTAGTGCAGTGTAGCGCCATGATTCCCGTCTACACGCATCTGTCCGTCGCGATGAAACGAATTGTATTGCTGCGTTGCCCCTTTCGGATGGTTTACGGGAATTTGATGGTGGTTTACTCCTAATCGATAACGCTGAGCGTCACCATAAGAGAACAGGCGTCCCTGGAGCATCTTGTCGGGAGAGAAACTGATTCCCGGAACTACGTTAGCGGGATTGAACGCAGCCTGTTCCACATCTTGAAAATAGTTGTCAGGATTGCGGTTCAACTCAAATTCTCCTACAGGAATAAGCGGGAAATCCCCTTTATACCACACTTTCGTAAGGTCAAACGGATTGTAGGGCATGTTTGCGGCCTGTTCCTCAGTCATGATCTGTACATGCATCTTCCATTTCGGAAAATTGCCGTTTCCGATAGCTTCAAAAAGGTCGCGCTGATGGCTTTCACGATCTTTTCCTACAACCGCTTCGGCTTCCGCATCGGTAAGATTTTCAATGCCTTGCTGCGTCACGAAATGAAACTTCACCCAATGACGTACGTTATCGGCATTGATAAAGCTGTACGCGTGGCTACCGAACCCGTGCATATGACGGTAACTGCGAGGGATACCTCTGTCGCCCATAGTAATGGTTACCTGATGAAGCGCTTCGGGGAGGCTCGACCAGAAGTCCCAGTTGTTGTTCGGGCTGCGCAAGTTGGTGTGCGGATCGCGTTTTACAGCGTGATTCAAATCGGGGAATTTAAGCGGATCACGGAAAAAGAATACGGGTGTGTTGTTCCCCACCAGATCCCAGTTACCATCTTCGGTATAAAATTTCATCGCGAAGCCGCGGATGTCTCTTTCGGCATCTGCTGCGCCGCGTTCACCGGCAACGGTGGAGAAACGGATAAACATTTCCGTTTGTTTCCCGATCGAGGAGAAAATCTTCGCTTTCGTGTACCGCGTAATGTCGTGTGTTACGGTGAATGTACCGAATGCGCCCGAACCTTTGGCGTGCATACGCCTCTCGGGGATCACTTCTCGATCGAAATGTGCCAGTTTTTCCAAAAACCATACGTCTTGAAGCATCATCGGACCACGCGGACCGGCAGTAATGGCATCCTGATTGTTACTCACAGGCGCTCCGGCAACGGTGGTCATCTTCTTTTGGTTTTCCTTGTCTTTCTGTTTTTTTAGTTCTTCTGCGTTCATAAATAAATTTTTAAGGGTTTCTACTTGTGGAAGAATTTTCCGTCTATATGTAATTTAATAGATTCTATCTTAAAATTTTTAATGGTATTTTTTTGAAAAAATCGTTCAGTAATGTGTCCAGTTCTTCGTTCTCATAGTCTTCTATATGATCGTTGTCCGTACTGAATAAATGGTGATGATTGGAGAGGATTCCGTCGTAACGCGTTGCCTCATCCGCGGTGCGGACCTTTCTGATCACTCCGTTTTTTACAAACGTATCGAGCGTTTTATATACCGTTCCGGTAGCCACATTCGGATTTTTTTCACGGACAAAATCGATGATCTGTTCTGCCGTAGGGTGATTTCTTAGAGTATAAACAGCCTCCAGTACGCCGCTCCGCTGAGGAGTGACTTTCAATCCTTTGCTCTTCAGTTTTTCCTGTATTATGCTCGTATGTATAAGTGTCTTCACGTTGAAACAATACTTAAATAGGAATGATTCTCTTTTGAAACAAATTCTCATCTGGAAAAGTTCAGGCAAACTCTCTTTTTTTACAAAAAAAATTCAGTATCTATCGTTTTCTTATGAGACAACTCAGGGTTGTTTTTCTTGTTTCTCACTCCGGCTCGTATCGGTGAGGGCGACTACTACGCTTCCGGTATTAGTGGTTAAGATGCTTGAAAGGGAGGAGTTGAAAAGTTTTCAACATCTTTTGTTAATAACTTTCGGGTAACAATGAATAGTAAAATTCTCCCGTGAGTAAATAAGTCCATACCTTTACCATCATTTTAGCAAAAACTGGTAGAAATGGAAAAGCAGAAACGAAAACCTTCAGTAAAAGTAGTGGAAAAGACGGTCTTAGCACCCGATATCGGAAAGCTCCCCCCTCAGGCCAGGGAGTTGGAAGAAGCAGTATTGGGAGCGTTGATGCTTGAAAAGGATGCCTATTCCATTGTCAGTGAAATACTGAAACCCGAAAGTTTTTACGATCCGACGCACCAACTTATCTACGATTCTATTCAGGGACTTGCCATGCAGCAGAAACCGGTGGATGTGCTTACCGTAGTAGAGGAATTAAAGCGGCGTGGAGAGTTAGAGACTGCCGGAGGAGCCGTGTATGTCGCCGATCTGTCGGAAAAAGTAGCGTCGGCTGCGCATATTGAGTACCATGCCCGCATTATCTCACAGAAGTATCTGGCGCGAGAGCTCATATCCTTCTCTTCCGAAGTGTCCCAGCAGGCGTTCGATGAAACGATAGATGTGGATGATTTGATGCAGGAAACCGAAGGTCGCCTTTTTGAAATATCGCAACGGAATGTGAAGAAGGATGTGATTCAGATCAATCCCATTATCAAGGAGGCGATGAATAACATTCAGCTGGCAGCAAATCGAAAAGACGGCATGAGCGGACTGCCCACAGGATTTAAGGAATTGGATAAACTGACTTCCGGATGGCAGAACTCCGATCTGGTGATTATCGCTGCGCGCCCCGCTATGGGGAAGACGGCTTTTGTTTTATCCATGGCGAAGAACATCGCCCTTGATTACGAACAACCGGTCGGAATCTTCTCGTTGGAAATGTCGAATGTGCAGTTGGTGAATAGACTCATTGTGAATGTGTGCCAGATAAAAGGAGAGAGTATTAAAAGCGGACGTCTTTCGGAAGATGAGTGGGAGCGATTAGATAAAAACCACAAATTTCTGTACAATGCTCCTGTTTATATTGACGATACGCCCAGTTTATCGGTGTTTGAACTGCGTACCAAAGCACGAAGGCTGGTGCGTGAACACGGTGTGAAAGTTCTCATTATCGATTACCTTCAGTTGATGAATGCAAGCGGTATGAGCTTCGGAAGCCGTGAGCAGGAGGTGAGTATGATTTCCCGTTCCTTGAAAGGATTGGCCAAAGAACTGAACATCCCCATCATTGCCCTGTCGCAATTAAATCGGGGTGTAGAGACGCGTCAGGGTACGGAAGGGAAACGCCCGCAATTGGCCGACTTACGGGAATCGGGCGCGATTGAACAGGATGCGGATATCGTCTGTTTTATTCACAGGCCGGAATATTACCGAATCACGGAAGATGAGCGGGGTAATTCGCTGGTGGGTATCGCTGAGATTATCGTGGCAAAGCATCGTAACGGTCCCACGGGTATCGCCAACATGCGGTTCGATAGTGAATATGCCCGTTTCCAGAATCTGGATGAATACGCCGTCGGGCAGAAATATGTGGAGCGTCCGTCGAGGATGAACAAAAATTCAAAATCGCCCGATCATTCACAGGATTCCACGGTATCATCCTCCGGTTTTAGTTCTTCGGATAAAGAACCATTGCCGTTTTGACGGGATGATGTGTCACTAAGTCAACGCGATGAGGAGGGTTCCGCGGTGTTTGCTTCACATCGGTTGAATCACTACCGGGTAATATTGAATTCAATCAATACCTCATCAAAACCCAATAGTGTTTAAATTGTTATAATTACTGACAAACAAAACCGTACATTTTCGTTAAGCAATACGAGCAGAAGGCAAACTTGTTTGCATTATGCCGTTGCGAGAAAATGACTAAATTTATTGAACTATTTCGTTAAGCAATGAGCAGTGGACAAGCTTGCTTGGACAATGCCATAGCGAGAAAACATTGAAGTTTATTTGAATATGCCGAACGAAGAGATAGTCTGAAAGAAATAGTCTAATTTTAGTGAACGCATTAAACGAAAGGTACAATTCCAAATAATATTTGTATTTTTGTGTCTTAAAAGCTGTATAAGCGGCTTCATTTAAAAAACAGATAAAAATGCGTAATTTACCCAGTTTGAGCAGTATATTCGCGGTAGTGCTTCTGTTAAGCATAGGATTCAATTCTCTGCAGGCACAGAATTTGCCTTACGAAACCGTTACTGTGAACGGACAAACATATTATAAGTACAATGTCAAGCCCGGAGAAGGCCTATATGCTATTTCACGGACGTTTTCAGTTTCCGTAGCGGATATTATGCGTCACAATCCGGGGTCAAACACCGGTTTGAAAAATGGGCAGCAACTGCTTATCCCGGTCACCAAAGAAAATGCCGCGAGCGTTTTAACGACGCTTCCTGACGCCCCCTCCGTTCCACCCGTCCCTGCCGATCAAAACACCACCTTCAAACATACCGTTGTGGGCGGTGAAACGGTGTATAGTATTTCCAAAATGTACCATACCACGGTGGATGAGATATACCGGCTCAATCCCGGCACCAGGGAAGGAATTGCAGAAGGACAGATTCTGACTATCCCGCAAAGGCGTGTTATCAGCGAAGTAAAAGAGGAGAACTACCGCTATCACACCATTCTTCCGAAAGAGACGTTGTACTCCGTCTCCAGAACTTATTCCCTGCAACCGGAAGATGTGATGAGAGCCAATCCCGGTTTGTCGGTGGAGACCTTTCAAATAGGAAAAACCATCCGAATTCCTTTCTTCGAATCGTATGAGGTCATTCTTCCATATGAAAATCAGACCACAAATGTGCTCCATCGGGTGAAAAGAGGCGAAACACTCTACAGTATTGCACGCCAATATAATGTAGACGCTGGAGAGATAGAGAAGATGAACCCCATGCTCACCGGCGGATTAAAAGCAAATATGGAGCTGATTGTTCCTGTGAAAAAAAGTTCCATTGAGGGTGATTCGAGATCGATGATGAATGAAGCGAACCGCTTGCTATCTCAGAATATGCCGTCGCAAAAGGTAGAGGTGATGAAAATAGCGCTACTGCTGCCGTTTCTCGATGAAACAGGCCGGGGAAACTTACGGTTGCAGGAGTACTACGAAGGATTTTTGCTAGCGGTGGAGGAGATGAAAAACCGCGGCGCCAATATCGAGCTCTATGTCTTTGAGATAGGTAAAGGAAATGACACCCAGAAATTGCAAAGCTTGCTGGGGACGCTTGAGATGCAGTCACTGAACCTTATCATCGGAGGTGTAACCGATGCACAGATAAGAGCGCTTTCAGATTTTTCAAAAGAACGCAACATTAAATACGTAGTGCCATTCTCCCAAAGTAACGGTGAGGTTTTGAACAACGGAAATATTTTCCAGGTGAATCCTCTGTCCCAATCTACCTATACGAAAGCTTCCGATGTGTTTCTTCAGACATTCCGTAATGCGAATGTTATTTTTGTCAGCGGAGGCCAAAACGATAAGATGGAATTCCTTTCCGAATTGCAGAACAATCTCCGCAAAAACAATATCCGGTACGAAACCATTAGCGCGACGAGTACATTAAGTACTTCTATCCTTTCGTTATTGAGCACTGGCAAGGAAAACGTAATCATACCTACAAGCGGAGACTCAAACATGCTTCGTCAGATTATCGATCAGCTTAAGGAGGCGCATGAAGCAAATTCCGCCTATGAAATCCGCCTGTTCGGCTATCCGGAATGGCAGACCTACTCTAACCTGATAAACGATTATCATCACTTTGGTACCTATATCTACACTCCTTTCTTTATTGACGATAACGACCCGGGAATAAAAGTGTTCAGAGACAGCTTCCACCGATGGTACGACCGAAACCTGATGGATACGTATCCGGGTTACGGCATGTGGGGATATGATACCGGGCTCTTTTTTATGACGGCTTTACAACGTTATGGAACCCATTTCGAACAAAACGTGCAACGAATGCAAATCAATTCCATTCAATTTGCTTTTTATTTTGAACGGTTGAACAATTGGGGAGGCTTTGTCAATAACGGCTTATACCTGGTTCACTATAATACGGACGGCAAAATCACCAAAACCGACAAAAGCCGATGAGACGTTTCTTTCTCCTTTTTTCCCTCATTTCTTTATGCAGCGGCGGCATCCTTGCACAACGGGACACCTTCAAAGGTGAATTCTACCTTGGAATAGGAGGAGGCGCTAACACGTCGAATGTAGATTTCATTCCCCACGTGGCGCAAACGTTCCATTTAGGGGCTCAAGGAGGAATTGCAGCGAAATATATTTCCGAAAAAAATTTAGGGTTGATTGCTGAACTTAATTTTACACAACGCGGATGGAAAGAGGAGTTTGATGCCTCTCCCGGTTTTTCCTATAATAGAACATTGAATTATATTGAGCTACCGTTCATGACGCATGTCTACTTTGGAAGGAAAATGCGTTTTATTGTGAATGCCGGACCTCAAATCAGCTTTCTTCTCGGAGATAAACAGAATATGAGTCAGGCGCTTGCCGACGATGTAGCTGCCCGACAGGCTGCCGACCCCGATGGCCGTATCGGCTATCAGTACAGCCCGATGAGTACAATGAGCCGCGTGGATTACGGCCTGATTGGCGGAATCGGAATAGCTCTGAAAACAGATATCGGCGATTTTGACCTTGAAGGACGCTACTATTTTGGTTTGGGAGATATTTTTTACCAGTCGCCGCAGCGATAATGCCTATTTCTCCCGGTCTGCTCACCGCATGATAGAAGCAAAATTGACCTATTACATAAAAATCAGATAAAAGAAATTGTAGAAACGTTTTCGTTAAGCATGGAAACAAACAGAATGAATCTATATAAAAAATTCCTTCTTGTGAACAAAAATAGATGAATATATGTTCATATATTGTTTTAATGAGTGTAATGGGATGGAAAAAGCGGGAATCGAATCTAAAAAGAAGATAGAACGTTCACAATTCGAAGAGGCGGCCTATCTATTAAGGGCGTTGAGCAATGAAACACGTCTGTGCGTCATCATGCAGTTGTCCCAAACGGACGAAAAATCGGTAACGGAGTTGATGGCGGGGATGGATTGCGAACAGTCGCTACTTTCACATCATCTCACCGATATGCGGGCTAAAGGAATCCTCGCGTGCCGGAGAAGCGGTAAAAATAGTTTCTACTCTATTCGCGACAGGCGGATTATCAATGTGTTGAGATGTATTATGGGATGCAGTGAAACGAACATTCTGAAAGAAAATGACTAAATTTATTCAACTATTTCGTTAAGCAATGAGCAGTGGACAAGCTTGCTTGGACAATGCCATAGCGAGAAATAGTAGAAAATAATTCAACTATCTCGTTAAGCAATGAGCAAAAGAAAAGTTTGCTTGAACGATACCGTTGCGGGAACTGATTAAAAAAGGGTCGCCGTAGATGAATGAGAGGGATAAAAAATATAACGAAACAACAATGACAACAATGCGCATTTTAACGGCAGTTGCCCTGGTTTTCACATTGGCATCGTGCCATAACACGAATCAGAAAAACGGCATCCACACCGCGAAAGCGAAAACGGAAACGAACACAAACACAACAAAAACAACAACTCATATGGCAAAAACAATTCATTTAACGAAAGCCGACTTTCTGGCGAAAGTGGCGAACTACGAAGCAACCCCCGATAAGTGGGTATACCTCGGAGACAAACCTTGTATTATCGATTTTTACGCCGATTGGTGCGGCCCATGTAAGATGATCGCGCCTATTTTGGAAGAACTCGCCGCCGAATACGACGGACAGATATACGTTTACAAGGTAGATACGGAAGCCGAACAGCAACTTGCAGCCGATTTTGGCATCCGGAGCATTCCTTCGCTCCTTTTCTGCCCTATGGGTGAGGCACCTCAAATGGCTCAGGGAGCGCTTCCCAAAGATGCTTTTAAGCAAGCCATAGAGGAAGTACTGTTGAAAAAATCATAAGGAAAAGAATGATGAAACCCATGTTTTTTGAAAGCAGGGGGCAAATACGGTTTCCATGAGACCGCGGTGAGCAGGCTTTCCGAAATTATTCCGGAGAATGGTTGGAAAGTAATCCAGGTGTTCGATTTACAGGAAACAATGAGAAAGACGCATTCTGTAAGATGGATGTACTCACGATGAGTGCATCCATTTTTTTTGTACCTTTGCGCTCACAAGTTACAGCGAAACAATGAAATATATTCACGAGTATGAAATAATGGCGCCCGCCGGCTCTTATGAATCGTTGGCGGCTGCCGTACAAGGAGGAGCAGATTCCATCTACTTCGGTATCGAAGGGCTGAATATGCGCGCCAAATCATCCAATAATTTCACGATCGACGACCTGCACAACATCGCGCGTATCTGCCGCGAGAACAACCTGAAAAGCTACCTCACGGTGAATACGATCATTTACGATAACGATATGGCTTTAATGCGTACGATTGTGGACGCGGCGAAAGAGGCAAATCTATCGGCCGTCATCGCAGCCGATGTGGCGGTGTTGATGTATGCCCGCAGCATTGGGATGGAAGTGCATCTTTCTACGCAGTTGAATATTACCAATATTGAATCCCTTATATTCTACGCGCAGTTTGCCGATGTAGTGGTGCTGGCGCGCGAGCTGAACCTGGATCAGGTGGCTGCGATTCATAAAGAGATTATCGATCGGAAGATCAAGGGGCCGTCAGGCGAGTTGATCCGAATTGAAATGTTCGCCCATGGTGCTTTGTGTATGGCCGTATCGGGGAAATGTTATCTGAGCCTGCACGAAAAAGATCTCTCTGCGAACCGTGGTGCGTGCAACCAGATCTGCCGCCGGGGATACATTGTGAAAGATAAGACCAGCGAGATAGAACTGGAGATTGATAACGAATACATCATGTCGCCCAAAGACCTTAAAACCATTCATTTCATGAATAAGATGATGGATGCCGGCGTTCGGGTATTCAAAATAGAAGGACGCGCGCGCGGGCCGGAATACGTACGTGTCGTCACCTCCTGCTACAGGGAGGCCGTTCAGGCCTATTGCGATAATACATTCACAGAGGAGAAGATCCGCGACTGGGATGAACGCCTCTCTACCGTCTTTAACCGCGGATTTTGGGATGGGTATTATCTCGGGCAGCGCCTGGGCGAATGGACGCACCGTTATGGCTCCGGCGCTACAAAACGAAAAGTGTATGTGGGAAAAGCAGTGAAGCATTTCGGAAACCTGGGCGTAACGGAGTTCCTGATAGAAACACAATCGGTGAAGCCGGGCGATGAGCTGCTGATAACCGGGCCTACTACCGGTGCCGTCTTTGTGACCGCAGAGGATATCCGGGTGGATCTCATTACGGTTCCCGAAGCGATAAAAGGAGATCATTTCTCCATAAAAACCAACGAAAAGATCCGCCCCAATGATCAGTTATACAAAATGGTGGCGGCGAACAGAAGAGGGACGGCCCACGAGAGATGATTGGCGACCGGATTATTTTTCCTGTTCCCTTTCCTTTGAACCATGAAGTATAATCCCACGCATACGTATGAATTGAGGCTGTTGAACAGCGCATCTTTGACAAAAGCCGATCAAGCGGTCCTGTTGACGGATGCAAGCGGAAATGAATATATATCGGGTGTTTTAAGAGATTAATCCGCTGTTTACAGGGTGAACGGAGACTGTTTCAAATTTCGGAACAGTCTTTTTTATTGTTCCCACTGAACTCGAATATCTATAGGAGTGGTAATTTACTCCGTACGTAGTGATTAATTTCAATCAGGTCGATAACGCGTTCTGCTGCTTTCTTGCCCGCTGAAAAAGGATATGTTACTCTTCCTTAAACCAGCCGGAATACATCAAGTAGTTGTTCGCTATTTTCTGGTTCATCTCTTTGGATTGTTCGGGGTCTACTTTTTTTACGAATTTTGCCGGAACACCGGCATAAATACTGCCCGGTTCCACTTGCGTGCCGCTCAGCACCACAGCGCCGGCGGCAATGATTGCGCCTTCACCCACCACGGCATGATCGAGCACAATGGCACCCATACCGATCAGGGCGCCGTCTTTTATTTCCGCTCCGTGTATGATAGCGTTATGACCGATGGAAACATCGTTGCCGATAACCGATACCGATTTTTGATACAATGTGTGAATGACCGTTCCGTCCTGAACATTCACCCGGTCGCCCAAGCGGATGGAGTTTACATCGCCGCGCAGTACGGTATTGAACCAGATGCTGCAATCACGCCCGGTGATCACATCGCCAATAACGGTGGCGTTATCAGCCAGATAGGTATTTTCTCCAATTTGGGGCGTAAAACCCCGAACAGACTTAATTAGAGCCATTTGTCTATGAATTGTTATGGTCGGTCAATCTTTTATTACTTTACCACTCTATCCTTGATCCGGCCCAATTTAAATTTCGGCTGTTTTTTTCTTCAACCACGCTTTTTCTTCTTTGTTCAGATGTTTTCTTAGCTTGTTGTAAACCATCTTATGGTAGTTGTTGAACCACTTGACTTCTTTCTTGGTAAGCCGTTTCTTGACAATCGGCGTAGTGTCGATAGGACAAAGCGTGATAGTTTCAAAATGGTAGAATGTGCCGAACTCTTCGGTTTTCTTATATTCCTGGGTAACAATAAGGTTCTCTATTCTGATACCGTATTGATTGGCACGATACACTCCCGGTTCGTTGGAGGTAACCATTCCCTGTTTCAATACGGTGGGATTCTCTTCCAAACGGATATTCTGCGGGCCTTCGTGCACATTGAGGAAGTGTCCGATACCATGTCCCGTTCCGTGCCAATAGGTGAGTTCATTATCCCATAGGGGTTTGCGCGCCAGGATATCCAGTTGTGAGCCGCGCGTTCCTTCCGGATAAACGGCCATAGCGAGAGCGATATGCCCTTTCAGCACGTTGGTGTAATCTTCCTTCATCTGCTTGGTCAGTTTTCCTACTGCAACCGTACGGGTAATGTCGGTAGTTCCGTCTTTGTACTGGCCTCCCGAGTCGATCAGCAACAGTCCCTCCGGTTTTACGTTCAAGCATGTTTCCGGCATGGCGTGGTAATGAATAACAGCGCCATTTCCGGCATATCCGGCTATGGTACCGAAACTCTCTCCCACGAAGAGATCTTGCTGAGAACGGTATTCGAGCAGTTTTTCCTGAACGGTTACTTCCGTTACCTCTCCGGCGGGAACGGCTTTTTCGAGCCACATAAAGAATTTTACGAGAGCCATCCCGTCTTTTATCATCGCATTGCGGAATCCGTTCAATTCGATGTCATTCTTCATGCTTTTCATCAGATCCACAAACGAAGGAACATCCACTATTTTACAAGACTCAGGGATGGTTTGCAACAGTTTGTAGTTTATTTTATTGCCTGTTATGCAAACGGAACTGTTTTCGGGAAGTTTGGAAACATACTCGAAAATATTGTCGTAATCGGTGATGGTAATTCCCTGTTCTTTGTAAGTGTGAGCGATTTCGTCGGTCAGTTTTTCAGGATCGATGAACAGCACCGTCTCTTTTTCCGAAACATATGCATAGGCAACAGCCACAGGATTGTATTCCACATCGTTTCCGCGAAGATTGAACGTCCACGCAACCGCGTCGAGCGTCACGATAATCAATCCGTCCGCATCCAACTTTTGCAATTCGGCATTGATCCGTTCTATCTTACTCGTGGCCGATTCTCCGGCTATATTATCCGGAAGGACGAACACGTGATTTTTCGGAATTTCAGGGCGATCGCTTCTAATGTCTGTAAACGGATCGAAAGAGGTTTCCAATCGTATCTCTTTAGCCTCGAGGTTCCTTTTCAGCAATATCGCATCCGACGCGGCGTACACCAAGCCGTCGATGCCAACCGTTCCTCCTTGACCCACCTGTTCAATGATCCAGGCGGTCATATCGGGCGTAACGGATTGTCCCATTTTGAAAAGATCGAATCCCGTATCTCTCAGTTCATCCTCAGCCTGAATAAAATAACGCGAGTCGGTCCACACACCGGCTTTATCTTTGGTTATCACGGCTGTTCCGGCCGATCCGGTGAATCCACTGATCCATTTTCTGGATTCCCAATATTTAGGGGGGTATTCACTTAAATGGGCATCGGTACTTGGAATGATGAATGCATCCAGATTTTTCTCTTCCATGAATTTTCTCATGGCAGAGAGCCTTTCGGGGATTTCGTTTGTTCTCATTATTCTATGATTTTTGTTTTTAAACAACAAATATAACAAATAGTTCTTATATTTGAGTCTCAAAAACAGGGAAACAGTTGAAACGGGCGGGTGCATCTTTTCATGTGATAATGGGATGATGTGAGAGTTTTAGAATGGTATCGTCCTAAAAATAGTTTACAGTGAAAATGTTAAACACTGAATGGGGTTTGCAAAAACCAGTTTTAATCTTGACATGGGTTTAGGGATAAAAATGCATCCTACCAGAGCTTACAAAAAAAGAAAAGACAGAAATACAATGAAAACGATAATCTTAACGCTTTTGCTTGTTACGGTGGCCGTAAACAGTGCCGCTCAAAATACGGAATCTCTTATCATACAAGGCCAGTTAACAAACTGCCAGGATAAAGAACTTTATCTTTTTTCGGAAAACTTGGGAAAAATTACACCAGACACATTGCGACTTGACGATGAAGGACGCTTTTACTTGACATCGTATCATGTAGCCTATCCGCAAAAAGTGAGCATCCGCAATAACCAAACTCAAATAAATGATTTCTATGTGGCTCCCGGTTACAACCTGACCATTACCGGCGATGCTGCTGATTTTATGACCTTGTTGGCAACCACAAAAATTACAGGAAAGGGTGCGGAAAGCAACCGGTATAGAGAGCTGTTTTATAAAGAATTTATTGCACGAAAAGATTCAACCGAGTGGTATTCCCTATCAGATTCCAAAGAATTAATGGATTATC
>AGTN01492636.1_pt1 | contig 17833 bp, 14 predicted proteins | sample 314218 | NCBI WGS metagenome assembly AGTN01 (sample SAMN02954264, study PRJNA73603) | bioreactor metagenome | biome: terrestrial; feature: non-aerated bioreactor; material: poplar woody material; isolation source: poplar biomass | place: USA | collected 2006-12 | reverse complement strand
TTCTATTTTCTGCTCAAAATTATCCGGATAGATCACTTTTAAAGAGTTGAGTTTGGACACATTGAAAAGTACCGCGACACCGAATAGATACGTACGTCATGAAACGGCATCCTATTGTTTATCGCGCAAAATTACAATTTTAAACCGATATTTTCTATTTTGTTATCCTTTTCCGTAAAATAACTATCTTTGAAAATTAAAAAATAAGATCATGAAACTTCGTCTTTTAGCTGTTATTTGCTTTCTCGCATCCTTTCCGATAAGGCATTCGGCACAAACCGTGCCGGTTTTAACCGATGAGATTGCCGTGAAACTATCGGAATTGCCACTGAAATGTATCGGACAGGAATATCCGAATAAAACGGCACATATCATTAACAATGAGAGCGAGTCCCAACTTACTCCCCAAAAATTGCATCCGGCATTTTACGGCTGCTTCGACTGGCACAGCAGCGTTCATGGACATTGGATGTTGGTTCGTTTGTTGAAGGAAAGACCTTCCATGTCAAACAGGGAAACAATCGTGGAGGTTTTAAACCGTTCCTTTCAGAAATCAAACTTAATTGCTGAGGCAGAATATTTTACAAAATACGAAACAGCTGATTCTTTTGAAAGGACATATGGTTGGGCATGGTTGCTGAAGTTAGATGAAGAACTGGCAACGTGGGGCGATCCGTTGGCGCGGCAATGGCATGAAAACCTGCAACCACTCACGCAATATATCGTAAAAGCCTGGAAAGAATACCTGCCGAAACAAACGTATCCAAATCGTACGGGCGTTCATCCGAATTCGGCTTTTGCCCTGGGTTTTGCAATCGATTGGGTACGTGCCACAGGAGATAAAGAATTTGAAAGTCTATTGATCGAAAAATCGAAACGTTTTTATCTGAACGACCAAAAAACTCCGGCTTACCTGGAACCGGATGGATCGGATTTCTTCTCTCCAAGCCTGCAGATTGCTGATTTGATGCGGAGGGTACTCCCTGAATCAATTTACGTAAAATGGTTAAACCGGTTCTACGAAAAACAAAGCATTGAAAACATCAGCAAGATTCCTGTTGTCAGCGATATTACGGATTACCAGATCGTTCACCTTATCGGATTATCCTTTTCCAAAGCATGGTGCATGAAGAATATTGCAAATGATTTGCCTGAAGAACATGCATTGAAGAAGCATTTTACAGATACATCGGCCCATCTGCTTATCCATACGTTGCCATTTGTTTTTGAAGGAAATTATGGCGGCGAACACTGGCTGGCTTCATTTGCAGTGATGGCATTAGAGTGATTTTTTGATTTTACCACTGTTTTTCGGTTTTGATGTTGCAAAATTCAAAAAGTTGTACTACTTTTGCCCCTCGAATTTGGGCGAGAGATCCTCGAGATTCAGTAGGGAAATCCTCAAAGTTTAAGAGGGATATTCTCAATCTTAAGGGGAAAATTCGCAAATTTATTTGTTGGCGAGATAGCTCAGTTGGTTAGAGCGCATGATTCATAATCATGAGGTCGGGGGATCATGCCCCCCTCTCGCTACAACTTGAACATCAGACAGTTACAGAGAAATATCTGTAGCTGTTTTTTATTTTAGTAGATCCGGAACACCACCACCATGTCATATATACTCTATATCCGGTACCTGGTACCGGTGGCATTGATTGTGTGTTACCCGAGTTTCTTGTCGAACTTAAATTCCCTTTTACATAATTCGCCATATTTAAGATTTCCTCTTCTTGTCCTTGGCTTATTAAAACCGCATCTTTGCCATTATTTAGGTCGTCCGACAACACCTGAACACTTTCATCGCAGCTAAAAAATAAAGCTACGGCACATACTAATAAAATCTTTTTCATAATCTCCGAATTTTTCAATGAATTAATAAAAATTTAACGATAGGTAAAAAAGTAAATGATTTTATTCGCCTCCTTTTTATTCGTAAATCAATTAAAACAAAATGTAAGTTTATAAATAAGTTGTTTATTATAAGAGTTGTTTATTCTCTTCTATTTTCAATATTTGCTACTATTATTCACCATATTGAGGCATTTCTTCTCCTCAGCTCGTGGGTTTTTGAAATTACCCTGTTTTTGTTTTCTTTGCATTGCCTTTACTTCTCTTTTAGTAAAACTTCTTTGTTGATTTGTCACGATTTATTGTTCGCTTTCCTGGCCAGGGAAGGCTTTTTTAGATTCTGAATTTTGTTTTCATGTTCCATATTCCATATTTCATAGTCTTTATCTCACTTTAATGTATAATTTGTAAACTGAGAAAATCACCATTGTATTTACAATCAAACCATTCATTGGCAAAAATGAAAAAATATTCTAATACTTACTTTGTGACAAGTAAGTATTATTTGTTAAATATTATGAAAATTGTCAGTTGATAAACTTATTAGGCTAGTTTTACGAAAAAATGATAGTGACTCATGCACAAAAACATCTCAAAACTTTTCCATACCTGTTTTTGTTATTCTAAAAGCTGTTGCAAAAATCAATTCTCTACAACAATGCCTATCTCTGACATCCTGTTTTTAATTACATTTTCAAGCTCAGGCTTATAAACATTTTTCATTAGATTTGTAGGTTTAAACAGCTCTCCAAATAAATGTTTGACACAATACTGAATGAATGGTGAGTAAGAGTAAAATCCTAAATAAAGCCTTTGTACCAATGCTCCACACAAGGCCTTGGAATAGTAACTCGTTTGTCCAAGCATTACTAATTGTTTATTGCGATTTTCAGCTTCTTTAATCACTCGAAACATCGAATTGATATGCAATAATTTCAACTCATTTTCTGAATTGTTATAATTCAATCCGAGATAGATGGGTATCAATGAGACATCGTCTTCTATAACTAACCCAATCGAATGTATCTCCCTCTCATTTTTATCTCTGGCGATCAATAAATAAGAATTCTCAACAAACAACTTGTTTATATTTCTGAAAAAAGCTTCGTTCATCGCTTCAAATTGGTTTGAAGATCTCTGCAATGTGGCAAGATATTGGCGTTCGAATTCTTTTGTAAAACCAGAAAAATCAATAATTTTCTCCCAATAATATAATTCGTCAAACTTATTTGTTAATTGCATATAGCGATTTTTTTCTTTTCTTCTTAATCCGGTCGGGTAAGGTAAAACTTCTTGAAACAAAGGAATTATAGAAGTCGGAAGTGAGTCATAAAAGTAATAACCGGACGATAAAATATCTTTAATATACGATAGTTGACTTTCAGGGACCTCTTTCACGAAAACCAATTTTGTTTTTAGTTCCCTGGATTTTATTTTTATCTGTTCAGAAATACACCGGCAGACCGACCTGTAAAGGTTTTCATCCAACCCTTTTGCTATTCCAATATGCTGTTCACAAGTGGAGGCTAATGAACCGACGCCGAAAATTTTCACGGATAAAAAGTTCGGAAACCGCTTCTTGATGGTGTTGGAAAACTTTCTCAATGAAGGAGATGCTATTACATCTAATTTTAAACGGTATGTAAAACAAGGAATAATCGCTAATATCGTACTTTCTATACTTACAGTCAGGAACATAAAATGGGCGCCTTCAATATTCGCTTCACATTGGGTTTTGAAAAAATCAAAACTCTTTAAAATGTTGCTGTTGAATATTGCCTCCCAGCTTTTCCTGTCTATTTCATCAATTGAGTGATGCCAATTGTAGGATAATAATTTTTGTTGTTCATTCATCGCTGTTTAATATGAAATTCTTCATCTATTTCATTCAGTGCATTGATCAAAAATTCCAAATCTTCTTTTGTATGACTTGCCATCACACTAATGCGTATTCTCGTTAGATTCGGGGGTACAACCGGCGGAAAAATGTAATTTGCCATAATGCCTTTATCAAACAATACCTTAGAAATCTTAGTCAATAAATATTGATCTTTTATTACGATAGGGACAATAGCTGTTTGGGTGTTTAATATATTGTAGCCTTCCTGCCTTAATCGTGTCCTCAGATAAAGTGCATTTTCGTTCAACAGTTCTACAATGTTTGAGTTTTGCATAAATTCAAGTACCGAATTAGCAGATGCCAGTACACTTGGAGGCAAGGCTGTGGAGTACATATTGCTGCGTGCGAAAATTCGCAAATAATTAATAATATCCTGACTTGCCGTAATAAATCCGCCAACAGTACCAATAGCCTTACTTAAAGTGCCTGTTACAATAATATTGTTTCTCTGGGATATGCCATGATACGATAAACTCCCCTTCCCTTTTTCCCCGATCACGCCTGTTGCATGAGCGTCGTCTATGAGGAGGAGGGTATGGTATTTATTGGTCAATTCTATGATGCTGGGCAAATTGGCTATATCGCCATTCATACTATACACTCCGTCCGTTGCCACTAATATACCGCCGGGATATAATGGGCTGTTCTCTAACAACAATTTCTCTAAATCATCCAGATTATTATGCTTGAACCGGAGCATCTTAGCGCCGCACATTATGCTTCCGTCTATTAGACTTGCGTGATTTAGTTTATCGTGGATGACCAGATTCTCACTCCCGAGCAATCCAACCAATACACCTATATTGGCAGCGAATCCTGAAGAAAAAACAATGGTATCATCAAACCCTTTTATTCGGGCTATAGTCTTTTCCAACTGGTTTTGCAGAATAGTTGTACCACTAAGTAAAGGCACTCCGCCGGAACCGATACCGAATTTTTTACAAGCTTCAATAGCCGCGTTGATGCACACTCCGTTTGTTACAGCTCCTAAATAGTTGTTTGATCCAAACATAAGGGCAGTCTTCTCTTTTTTATCAAAACGGTCAAAGTAAGAGACTTTAGATTCAGATGCTGATGTCAGTGGGGATTTTTTTAAAATATTAATTTTTTCACGTTCATGGATAAACAACTGTTTTTGAAAATCCTCAATTTTTCCAAGGATCGATCCGTCGGGACTTTTTTTATTGCTCTGAATATCAATTTTGTAAACCATACATCAAAAAATATTATAGTTACTGATTGCATAGTCAAAAATACAATAAAAAAAGTATTTTTTATGTTTTTAATGAATTATATAGAAAAATGAAGCTGTTTTTTAATTCTTTCAGATCAATACCGTTTTCTGAAGCGATCGATGTATAAGCTAATCCGCAATAAATGTCTTCGAACAATCGGGCAACGAAATCTATGTCGACATCTTCCTTTATATCTCCTCTAATCATCGCTTTGATCAATACTTTTTTCCATTGCTCAATCTGCATACTTATCCATCTATTTCCTTTTTCTATAAAACCGGGATAATAAAAGATAGCTTGATTAGTAATATTAACTAGGGCCCTATTCAAATTAGAGACTCCCATCTTTTTTGCCGTTTGTTTTTGTTCTGCAAGTAAAGATATATATTGATCTATATATTCAAGAAAAGTTGAATCTTCGTATATCCCAAGCTTCAAAAATAATGATGTTCTCTCCAAAAGATATTTATCACACATTCGCATAAAAAGTCCATTCTTGCTTTTGAAATGATATAGTATAGCTCCATCTGTTAGAGTTGTTTCGGAAGCCAGTTCTACCAATGCTACTTTATCATAAGGCCTTGAAGCATAAAATACAAATGCCTTTTCCAATATCTCAATAATTGATTCTTCTTTGTTTCTAGTTTTTTTACCATGGTTTTCGTATCCTATAAAAATACTTTTAATAAATAAACCCTCAAAGTTAATACATTAATCTTTAATTTATTGTGTAATAATACCAGAATTTGAACATAGTTCTCTAATATCATCTAGAGTCATTGCCTTATTAGTACAAAATGGATCAACTTTTAAATATGAGCAGAACAGAGTAACTAAATCATCTTTATTGTGCCTTTTTGGAATTTCCCCAGTTTACATTTCCAATTCTACTCCTTTCAACCAATCGGTGTTTTGAATATGTATATTTTCCATATACTTGTTTCTTAAACCAGGATAATGAAATAGCGCCTGCACAGGATGCATAAGTTCATAAGTATTACCAGCTATATCATTTTTCTTAAACCATTGTCCGATTTTATTATGACACTTTATTCTATATGCCAGATACTCACCAAAATATTTTACTTTATTTGAAAAAAACAGATGTTTATCCATGAACGTGAAAAAATTAATATCTTTGCCCATGGATCTTAATTCTGAGTTGTAATGCAAAAAAAGATAATTCATTAGGGGCAACTTCTTTCGGATTTACCTCTTCTTATATATTTTATCGACTACTGTGTATTCAAATAGTGAGTACTTTTTTCTTTTTTGCATCATATATAATACAACAAGATGATAATTATGAAAAATAACTGCAAACATCAAATTCTTTCGCGTTATATGAGAATGCAAACATTCCCTATTTGTTTGATACTGTTGTTTTTTATTGTATCACTTCAACTTTCTGCACAACATTATACGATCAGCGGCTATATTACGGACGAGGAAAACGGGGAGCCACTGATCTCTTCATCCATTTTTGAAACCGGTTTGGCCAAAGGTACGGTAACGAATAATTTTGGTTACTATTCGCTGACGCTTCCCGCAGGGCAAATATCGCTCAAGTATTCTTATGTAGGCTATAGGACATCGGTGCAAACGTTTTATTTGCAGTCCGACACGGTGTTGAATATACGTCTCCTACAAAATGCCGTTTTACAAGAGGTTACAGTTACTGGAGATCTCTCGAAGATGGGAGTCAAGAGTTCACAAATGAGTGCTGTTGAAATACCTGTCAGCCAAATAAAGAACATTCCCACTCTATTCGGTGAAAATGACCTAATCAAGGCGTTGCAACTACTACCCGGCATACAATCAGGTACAGAAGGCTCGGCCGGATTGTATGTACGCGGAGGTGGACCGGACGAAAACCTCCTTTTGCTGGATGGTGTCCCGATATATAATGTGAATCATATGTTCGGTTTCTTTTCAGTGTTCAATAGTGATGCAATCAAGAATGTAACCCTGTATAAGGGTAGTTTCCCGGCACGGTTTGGCGGCCGCCTCTCTTCGGTGGTAGACGTGCGTATGAAGGATGGTGACGACAGGAAGATACATGGAACAGCAAGCATTGGGCTGATCGCTTCAAAAATTCAACTGGAAGGCCCTATCATCCAGGAAAAGACGACATTCAACATATCGTTACGCCGTACCTATCTGGATATTCTTGCTAAGCCTATCATTAAAGAACTGGGTGATGATGGTACAAGCGCAGGATATTACTTTTACGATGTGAACACCAAATTAACGCATAAAATATCGGATAAGAATAAACTGTATTTAAGCGTCTATATCGGTGATGATGCTATCTATAATAAAATCGATAACGGTAGCACATATGGAAATAATTTTATGACAAAGGATTACTCCAGGCTTGACTGGAATTGGGGTAACGCGATTGCCGCACTCCGTTGGAGCCGTATCTTAAATAATAAATTGTTTTTGAATACAACCGCTACATTTACACGCTATCGTTCTAATTTAAGTAATGTCTATGAAAGATTGACCTCGGATTTTTCCGAACAGGAACATAGACAAACAGCAGACGAATCACGAATGAATTATCGTTCCGGCATACAGGACTGGACGTTGAAAGCGGATTTCGATTTCACGCCAAATGTTTATAACGATGTAAAATTTGGGATTGGATATGTGTATCATACTTTCAGCCCTGATGTAAAATCGATAAAAATCGCCGATTCTCAACAATTCGAACAAAATATCGATACGATCATGGGAAGCCCGAAAGTATACGCACACGAGACCAGTGCGTACATCGAAGACAATGTATCCATTGGAAAACGACTTAAGGCCAACCTTGGAATGCATTTTTCCATGTTCCATGTCCAGAATAAATACTATACATCGTTACAGCCCCGTATCGGATTGCGCTTACTGCTCAAAGATAATCTTTCAGTGAAAGCGGGTTACTCCACCATGAACCAGTATATCCATATGCTGTCGAGCAATGCGATCAACCTGCCGACAGATTTATGGGTTCCCAGTACCGGCAGCATCCAACCGATGAAGTCACGGCAGTATGCTGTCGGAGTTTTCTATTCGATCGATAATATAGCAGACTTTTCCGTTGAAGGCTACTACAAGACGATGGATAACCTGCTTGAATACAAAGACGGCGCCTCATTTACGGGTGTGTCTACTGAATGGGAAAAGAAGGTGAGTATGGGGCGAGGCGTTGCCTATGGCATTGAATTCCTTGCCCAGCGATCATTCGGCAATACAACCGGATGGGTGGGTTATACATGGTCTAAGTCTGAAAGGATATTTAACAAGCCCGGAAATATCGTCAATAACGGAAAAGCATTTCCCTCTAAATATGACCGCAGGCATGACGTGAGTCTTACTGCGGCACACCGGTTCTCGGAGAAAATAGACATATCAGCTTCATGGGTATTTGCCACCGGGAACGCTGCTACCTTTGCCCTTCACCGGTATGCACCGGCTGACTCTCCGGCTAGTTTTCCAGCTTATCCGAATTACAGTTATTATACAGAGTCGATTCCCCATGTTGAAGGACGAAACAATTTTCGTTATGGCAACTACCACCGGCTCGATCTTGGTGTGAATTTTCACAAAAAGACCAAACGTGGAAACCTACGCACCTGGAATATCAGTATTTTCAATGTGTACAGCCGAATGAACCCGTTCTATGTGTATGTTTGGGATGAGACTACTGTAAATCCGGAAACAGGAGAACAGAAAACAATAAACCTCCTGAGGCAGTCTACTCTTTTTCCCATTATTCCTTCAGTAAGTTATATCATTAAATTTTAAATGAAATGAAACGAAAAATATATCCATTGTTCATCATAACAATATTTTTAATGTCCTGCGAAAAGGATATCAATTTCAAAGGAATCATCTCAGACCCGGTGTTGGTGCTGAATGCCACACTTACTCCAGACTCCATAGTTTCTATTCAACTTACCCAAAGCCAATTCGTTCTGGGGGAATTTAAACCGTTCCCCACTGTCAGGGATGCTGATGTCACTCTTTCCGTAAATGGAGAAATGAAAGAGAAACTTATCCATCGATCTGATGGTATTTATATGGGTGAATATTCCCCAGTACCAAAAGATGAAATTAAAGTCGAAGTAATAGTAGATGGTTATAACCGGATATTCTCACAAACCGTTATCCCCTATAAACCCATTATCACTGTGACTGATTCAACCGTTTCTATACAACCTGTTGTTGCAAATGAAACAGTCTACAGGACTTTAAAGTTACAATTAAAATTGAATGATATATTTAACGAAGAAAATTACTATTACATTAAAGGGGTGCGAAATTACTATCGGGGAGATAAACTTTTGTTATCATTGCCTATTTCCCTGGATCTTAGTAGTGTATTGAAAAATAATGTGATTGATGAAGATATTTTTAATGAGATTATCGGGAATGATTTGGATAAAGACAGATCAGCCAATCTTTTTTCTGATCTCTTAATTGATGGTGAAAGCATTCTCTTTGATTTTCACTTATCGGACATAATAGGCTCTACTACATCTGTTAACGGCGATGAATTGGATGATGATATGAGTATAGAATATATCATAGAGATTGGAGAAATATCGGTAAATCTGTACCACTATCTGATCTCAGTTAACAAAGCATTAGTTAATGAGGATATGCCTTTTTTTGAACCATTTAGGGTGTACACGAATATTGAAAATGGTATAGGTATCTTCGGTTCATACAATTCTTTCAGGTTGAAAACTCGTTTTAAAACGAAATTCTTACCCTATGATCTTTAGTTTCCAAACAGGTATTGGTTTTGGTCATTTATCCTAATCTTATACCAACCCTAAAAACTTTATTCTTCAACTCAATTTAATTACAACAGAGGATTCATATCGGGCATGCTTACCCGATACGAATATTACAATATAAATATTCTAATACCTTCCTTTGAAGAACGCCAGACAAATAGACAAATTGAATATAAATTTTTTTCCAAAGTAAGGTTTCATTGAGATGTTATGGCATGATATCCCAGAACCTGCCTCCTTCTTCAAATTTGTGATCCTCCGGATTGAAATAATAACCATAAACCCCAGCAACTGCCCATCTATCATTTACACTTATGAATGATCTTTGAGCAATCCAGGTATTATTATTAATCCCAGTTTGAGCTTTAGTCGGAATAGTAATATTACTTTTTGCAGACATCGTTGGTTGAGTTATATCAATCGCAAAACTATTATAAGATGGGTATAACATTATAGAATAAAAATCAATCCCGCCATAAACAGATTGGTTCCTATTTTCTTTTGTAAAATTATGCATCTTATTTTGTTGTATATTTCCAGTGTGTATAATTATTTGATTATCCCGAAAAGTATTCTGGTGTTCATGTATAAATCCAATTGAATGTCCTATCTCATGGACAACCGTACCAACAGTACCACTGCCCTCATCAATAATAATGCTATTTGGACCTGGAAATAACATTCCGACTGGTGAAGAACTTCCGTTTCCTGATCTGAAAGCAATATACGGGGGGACTGGTCCACGATTAGGGTTATATGTATAATAAGTTAGAAACTCTTGGTTGGACAATTCTCTAAATCTTAATTGAGTCTTACTTTCCCAAAGAGAGATAGCATTCAAAACTTTTTGTCTTAAACCATTTTTATTATCGTTTATTCTAATATAGGATAGGTAGGCGCTGTGTCCATAACCTCCCTTGTTGATTTATTATTGACCCACGAGTTTGCGGATCATCTTCTCCAATAGAGCCTTTGTCAAAAAAAACAGCTTGCTCTTCCGTGAGTATCATATCTCCCCCAAAAATGTAACCTACATTTTCTATATACCTAAATTCTGTCCCATTTTCAAATTTGACAATTACCCCTTCTCCCGGGTAAGCCTCTTCTGGTACAAATTTACTAAGTTCAATTGGTGAACTTTTTTATATTTTTCCTTGTGTATCTGCAATTTCGGATTTATTGCAGGCTATAAACAGAAAGATAAAACAGAAAGATAAAATTGATATAAGCTTTTTCATGTTAATTTATTTGTTAGTTATAAATTAAATTTCTTCGTCTTAGACAATATTTCAATAAGTTTATATGTCGTATCCGACATATCAATCGCAGGTTTTTTATTTTTTATAATCTGCACTTTCAAAATGTACTCATAACCTTCTTCATATTCAAAACCTTCAATGTAATCTATGGTTTCCTAATAGTCGTTTTCAGACGCTATATCCTTAATTTGCATATAGTTCCGCTCCGTTGCTGAAACAGGATCTATTGCTTTTACATATTCAGAATGAACAATGATAGTGCCTTCAAAAGATGTTTTGTCACAACTCATAATAAAAGAGACAATAAATAATAAAGAAAGAAGAAATTTTGTGGTTATTTTTTTCATAAGCGTAAAATTTAATTAGGTATAATTTTTGTAGACAGTTTTTCCTATGTCCTCTCTATCTGGACAAGGTTGTCTGATTTATTCCATTAGAAAGAATCAGACAACCTTATAACGGTAAGAAATATTCTTTTTAAAACTTTGATCCAATTATTTACTCCCACATCAATAAGTTTAGTAAAAGTAAAAAAGGAACAAACCTGTAAATAAAGAACTAAAAAACGTACCCAACTTTAAAAGCTAATGCTGTCAAATTATAAGTCTGTTCGTGAATTCGATTGTCTCTTCCCATTTTCAAATGGGAACGTTGCAAATCATATGCAAGAGAAAATGATAAGTCATGTCCGTTTGACAATGTGTGTAAAATACCCAATGATACAGAAAAGAATGCACCGCCTTTTATTTCAGAATTGATATCCTCTCCATTCCACGCAGAAGACGGTTCGGAGGGTCCGCTAAACTTTTTAGAAGAAACTCCATAGCCCAGTTTTACTCCGGCGTATGGAGTAATAGTGTTCCGTTTTTTTAACGAAACGTTAGCATGTAAATACACGGGAACAAAAGTCAACTTCCTCGCTTTTTCATGATATATATTTCTATGCATAAAAACGAGTCCGGTACCGACTCCTGCATTAACAACATTGTTAATACTATATGAAGGTGAGAGATAAATTTGAAAGGAATTGTAATCACCTTTATCTAACTTTATTCCATAACCTGTTTCCAGATGTAGGTTTAAGTCTTTGTTCCCCTGTGCATTTGCAACGGAAGGACAGTTAGATAATAATAATAACACTGATAAAACTGTTAAATAATTCTTTGTATTCATTTCCTGTATTGATAAATTATACTTCTAATTTAAATTAGTTATTTGTACAAAAGGAGTTATTCCTGTAATATGAATTCATTAAGGCCAACCTTGAAGCATAAAATGTTCTAAATCTACTAGGAACACATATCCATCCATGGCATCATAAGTAAAATGGACTTGTGTAACTACCCATTTACGCCATAGGTTAGTACTCACCTGATTCACAGTAAGAAAACTATATGGGACTTCGAATTGATGATTATGAGAAGAATATCCATCCTTGGTGCCAGAATGCAACAGTGTATTATAAATACCAGCATAAATTCTAATTCGAGTTAACGCCCAATGGTTATACCAAATATTCAGTGCTCCTCTTTTTCTGAAAACCAAGTGAACTTCCCCTGTTAACGGAGAATACTGATCTTTGTATCCCAGATTACGGCCTGTAACTGCATTTATCTTTCGTTTATTCATTACATAACTTACTCCTGGAGTTACCCGAATTGGTATCGCACCTTCAAAATCTGCTTTACGAGTTTGAGGTAATTCATCTAAATATACTACTTCAAAATCGCCATCATTTAAAGTTAGATTTAGCTCTACCAATTTTTCATACGTAAAAACATCACGCATATCTCTCTCTTCTCCGGCTATAATAACTTTTCCTTCTCTATTTGTAAGTTTAGCAATCGCTTCATCACTAACGGGTAAGTATGCTGAGTAGTCATCACCATGTTCCGGATAATATAGGTCAGGAAATTTCACTTTAAATTCTTCATATCCTTCAATACGATCGTAATATGATTCGGCTTCTTTCATAGCTTGCACAAATTCTGCATACAAAGATTCGAAGCCACTACCGTCGGCTGAACGAGTTAAGGATGTCAAGGATATTTGATTGTTACGTACTTTTTCAACAGCTTCCTGGAAAGCAGTTTCATTTTCGAATGAAAGAATGCCCTTGTCAAGTCCGATAATTGCTTGTTCTTCATCCTGATCGGGAATTTGTATTTCTTCTAAATTATTATTGCATGAAGCAAATAAAATCCCTACTAACACAAATGCTAATAAAATTAATTTTTTCATTGCTTTTAGTATTTAATCTAATTTAAAAATCCAACTCCTTTGGAGATGGGAATGTGCTTTATGGATTTACCTGTAATACATAACTTTACATTATGTGAATACAAGCAGCAGCAGAGTCATGTAGTGTGAAAGGGTGATTAGTTTGTTGTTTACTTTCCTTGATATCCTTTCAGTATCAGAAAGTGCAAGACAAATGAGAAGAGAAAATAGTCAACACCTCGGTTATTTGACAAATCCCACTACATTTTAAAATACGTTTGAAGGCTATGCCTTCATTTTTCTACAAAAACCACCTCCCTTTGATGGCGGTTGTTTAATTGTTTTGATTTACTGATAAATTTAATTTGACTGATCAGCTTTTAAAAAAAGTTTATGGCAAATATAATTAAAAATATCTTACTTATTACTCAGTAAGTATGGATTTACGTTTTTATAAATATAATTAACGATACATTAAAGAGCATAAAAAATCAATTCAGAAGTTTATGACCAAACAATTCATTATTTTATGTGTCTATTTTGAAGAAACCATTTCCGAAGAAGTGTTTAATATATACTGTAAAGCGGAATTGTAAGAATAGAAACCTAAATTAAGTTTCTGAACCTATACTCCACTTAATCTTTGAATTACGACGCCAAACTTGTATCAATGGATTTTTTTTTAGATGAGTTGTCCATATGATCTTGTTCAACCTTAGCTTGCGGATACTTATAGAGAGGGTCTTCGGTAATCATAAGCTTTCGGGCTTTATGAATGATGAAATTATCACATATTTTTACATGTTACCTAATAATACATAAAAAGTTGTTTTTATTATTTTTTTATCCTAACTTTCCAGCGTCCATTTATTGGATTGGATTTTTAATAAAAAATAAATAATGCTAACCAGTTTTTAATAAAAATTAGATAAATGAACGCGATGGCAATTTTCCCCATCGATGTATAAATAGTCCTTGTACCTTATTTTTTGCGCTCTTTGAATAGTTGTGTTTTCATTCAGCCAGTTGAAAATGGTTCTATAGATTGACTGATTTTAGAAATAGCAGTGGAGAATAAGTCGTTATACGCTTTGTCCCATTGTTATTCCTGTTCGGATTGTCCTTTGATTGCTTTAACCGGAGTGAGTATTTCGGTATTCTGTTTTTGTTTTTTATCAGCATTAAAGTATTCAAAATCAGAATATATCTTATCTCCAAAGATTATTTCAGTCAGAGATATTCTCGCCCCAAGCTTGTTTTAAAAATACTCAGATCGTTATTCTCAGCGGGAGTCAGCATCAGGGATTCAGGAAAAAGGATTGTTTATTTTCTACTGAAAATCAGCGCATAGAATTTTAATCCGTAATAGTACTGATTCTTTGTAGAACAGTATCCTTTAACGGTTATTTCACGGCAACTTTTCCTTCTCTGTTTCTATCTGCACAAGTTATCACAGGCAGGAAATCACAAGGGATATGCCCCCGTCACAATCGACAGGCATGAATGATGTTATCGATCTCCAGGATTATACCTTAAAGGCTTCAACTAAACGATTTACTCTGAAATTAAAGGTCTGAAATGAAGGTAATTTAGAAAACCAGGAGGAAAGATATTCTGATGCAAAACTGTGTATATCTTTGATTTGGAAATCTTCTGACAATGTCTTGCAAACAGGTAAATTGTCATTATTTCCTGATCAGTAAATTCTGGATTGGGATTATTGCTATTTCTTTGGTAATAATACTTCAATTCTTTATCGTATAAATCACATATATACATATTAACTTGTTATCAATTTAAACTCTTTCATCTTGGGAACCATACTTGAAAAATAATGGGGCTTATTCTTCTAAGTTTTGATTTCCAAGGGAATGAGCAAATATTCGCATACTTATTTTATGGATTTTAAATGCTTTAACTAAATAAGCATGCGACCAGTTTCAACTACTGATTCGCATAAATATGAAAAATATATCTATATACAAGATTGCACTTTTTACAATCGCTGTTGGGAAAGATCCCATCTATTTTAATTCTGTACGCCGATATTTCCCCTACAATAAAATAAATTTCGGGCAGGATCTTGATGTAGATTATTATGTACTCACCGACCAAGATGAAACGATCAAGGAAATTGTTTCCATTCATTGTCAATCTTCTTTGTGGCCTTTTACTGCGCTGTTGAAGAACAACCTTATCGCCGATTATCTAGATGCTTCCGAAAAATGGGGTACTTATAGCCATATTTTTTTTATTGACGCTGATTTCGCCATTGGCGACAAATATGATTTTTTCTCGCCTGAATTTGTGTTGGTTAAACCATATTGGAATGAAAAAATCGGCGGAGGGTGCTTTTACGGTGGTAAAACCCTGCATTTTAAAACACTTTGCAGGCTGTTTTACGATGAAATTCGTTTTATCTACGACCATAAATTATCCGTTCCTCGCGATTTGGATGAGTTTTATTTAGGTTTTTTCCGCGAACAATACAAGGAAATCATTCACTTGATTGAAATGGACGGGCAAACTAATACCTTGATTTTCTATGACAATGAGGACTTGGACGAAAAAATCCGACAAAGTGGAAAGCATTTGTTCATGCAGCCTTACAAAGCCGAAGGGCGAGCGAATAAAACAATCATTACCGACACATCCGGCAATAAGCAGGAGTGCATCGTAAATATAACTGAACAATATATTTTCAATAACTGCACCTATGATTTTGGGCGGTTATTAAAATTGGACGAAACTCATTATCGTATCTTTTGGAGTAAACAACCGGAACGGCGGGAAGTATTGAACACCGAAACCCTTAAAATCAGCAATCAACCGGCGGGTACGGAAACTCGACAAACCTCGCCGGTAATAAGCGTCGTAATGCCTATTTATAACACTCATCCGGAATACGTGAGGGAATCTGTAGGAAGTGTGTTACAACAAACATTTGCGGATTTCGAATTTTTAATTATCAACGATGGCTCTACGGAAACACAAAGCATTGAATGGCTCGAAACGCTTCAAGACCCTCGTATCAGGCTAATACACAATCACCATGATTTTATTGATTCACTGAACAAAGGCATTGCGGAAGCGAGGGGTAAATACATTGCGCGTATGGATGCCGATGACATTATGCTACCGAATCGTTTGCAAAAACAATATGATTTTATGGAAGATCATACCGATATAGATGTTTGCGGGTCTTGGGTGGAACAATTTGGAATCATAAATAATACAATCTCTTTACATACGGAACATAATGAAATTGTTTCTTGCCTCTTATTGAACAATACGATAGCTAATCCCTCGGTTATTCTTCGGAAAGCATCCGTATGCAAGAATAAAACCGATTTGTATAAAAAAGGTTATGAATATGCGGAAGACTATAAGTTATGGGTGGAGTTGGCTATGAAAGGATTAAGGTTTGCTAATATTCCGGAAGTCTTGTTGAGATACCGTAGTTGGGAAAATCAGGTTACAAACATATATAGAGAAACAATGTATCAATCTTCATTCAAAATTCAAATAGAATATGCGGAATGGATAATGAAACATAATATAGAAACAGAAAAACAGTTGGATACTTTCTTTGACGAATTGATAAGATTATGTAATGATAAAATTATTTCCATTGATACTTTACTGAAAACCATACATGTTTTTACATCATGAATGCTTTATCTACAAATAAATTAACCGTTATTATTCCCTTTTTGAATGAAGGAAAAGAGGTTTATAATACGGTGAAGAATTTACGAGAATCTTCTGATAGGGAATTTGACATATTGTTAATCAATGATGCGTCTTCAGATGGTTACAATTATAAAAAGGTTGCAAATGAATTTGGCACTAATTACATAGAACATAAAGAAAGAATGGGTGTTGCAGCTTCGAGGGACGAAGGAGTTGAATTATGCTCTACCGAATACTTTTTATTGTTGGATGCACACATGAGAGTCTATCAACATGATTGGATTGATATTATAGTTAGTGAATTACGAAAAGATAATAGAGTTTTATTGTGTGGCAGAACGAAATTTTTAACAGAAAATGGAGAAATACCGTCCAATGCAATTAACGTTTGTGGTTTTGGCGCATATATTCATTTTAATGATCTATCCGTGCATTGGATTGACAAAGACCTGTTCCCGGACGAATCTATTTATGAAATTCCTTGTATTTTGGGCGCCTCTTATGCTTGTAGTAAAACTTATTGGAAATATTTGAAAGGACTCATGGGTCTAAGATCGTACGGATTAGATGAACAATTAATCAGTATAAAGGTTTGGCTAGAAGGTGGTAAATGTAGATTATTGAAGAATGTTACTTTTGGTCATATTTTTAGAACTCTTGAAAAAGTACCTTATCCTGTGGGAGCAATTGATTTTGGTTATAATAAGTTATTTATGGTCGAACTATTTTTGGATAATAACACTGAACTGATAAAATCGATCAGGAAAGAATACGGAATAGAAAATTTCAGGTCGATAGTAAATTTATTAGCAGAAAAAAAGAATGATATCTTGGAAGAAAAAAATTACTATAAAAATATATTTACTCATAATATCAAATTTC
>AGTN01185733.1_pt1 | contig 17872 bp, 23 predicted proteins | sample 314218 | NCBI WGS metagenome assembly AGTN01 (sample SAMN02954264, study PRJNA73603) | bioreactor metagenome | biome: terrestrial; feature: non-aerated bioreactor; material: poplar woody material; isolation source: poplar biomass | place: USA | collected 2006-12 | reverse complement strand
GGTTCGGACAGTGCGAACAGGATCAAACGATTTGTAGAGAAAGCAGATATGAAACGAGCATCTAAATCATTACACCCGAGAACATGATTATCGCGAGTTCAAATAAATTTAGACTATTTGAGTCGCCTTCGCTCCTCGATTTTCAATTCTCGCAACGGCATAATGCAAACAAGTTTGGCCTCTGCTCATTTAGCTTAACGGAATAGTTCCATACACTTACAAGAAAGAAATAATATAATCGTATGAAAGAAATAATAGCAATCATTCGTTCCAGTAAAATGAACGCTACCAAAAAAAGCCTTGACGAATTGAATGTTCCTTCAGTAACAGCTATACCTGTATTTGGCAGAGGAAACCAACGGGGGTTAAACCCTATCCTCGCCGGTATTGAAATCAGCAAAGATGCGTTGGTAAAAGGACATATAACAGGGATGAAGTTCGTTCCTAAACGTATGTTGATCATTGTGGCAAAAAACGAAGAGGTAGAGATCATTGTGGATGCAATTATCAAATCAAACAAAACAGGATATATAGGCGATGGTAAGATATTTATATGTCCTACCGACAATGCTTTAAAAGTCCGTACTAAAGAAAGCGGTGATGCTGCTTTGTGATCACAGTATTAATTTAAAAAAATTATCATGCCATATCATCAATTTAAAGTCAGTGAATGTATTCCGGAACGGCTACATCATGCAGTAGACAAAGGCGTTGGCGAAGATCTTACCGACGCCCTGCCATTGGGATATCTGAATACCATTCCCGGAACAATCTCGGAAAGAGGTTGTGCATATTGTGGTGCAAAGCATGTTATTGGAACTCCGATGAAGGATGTAATCCACCTAAGTCATGGTCCGGTGGGCTGTACTTACGACACATGGCAAACCAAACGTTATATCAGCGATGACGGTAACTTTCAGTTGAAATACACTTTTGCATCAGATGTAAAAGAATCGAATGTAGTATTCGGTGCCGAGAAAATGCTGAAAAAGAATATTATCGAAGCTTTTAAAGCTTTTCCTCAGATTCATAACATGAATATTTACTCAACCTGTGCCACGGCTTTAATTGGGGATGACATCAATGCAGTGGCTGAGGAAGTAATGGAGGAAATGCCCGATAAAAAGATTTTTGTATGTAACTCTCCGGGCTTTGCCGGTCCGAGTCAATCGGGTGGTCACCACAAAATCAACCTTCAGTTTCTGGATCAATGGGTTGGAACCGGTGAACCGGAAATTTACAGTAAATACGTCATTAACTACATTGGCGAATACAATATTCAGGGCGATCAGGAAATCATGCGTGATTATTTCTTGCGTATGGGAATCCAAATTCTGGCTACATTTACAGGTAATGGACGTTTTGACGACCTTCGTTGCATACACAAAGCACAGCTGAATGTACTGGAATGTGCCCGTTCGGCAGAATATATTTGCGATGAGTTGCGCGTTCGCTATGGAATCCCTCGTATGGATATTGATGGATTCGGATTCGAAGCCACAGCAGATTCGTTGCGAAAAATTGGCTACTTCTTCGGCACCGAAGATAAAGCTGAACAAATTATTGCTGAAGAATATGCCCGTTGGAAACCCGAACTTGACTGGTATGCGGCCCGCTTACAGGGGGTGAAAATGTGTTTGTGGCCCGGTGGTTCTAAACTTTGGCACTGGGCACACATGCTGAAAACTGAAATGGGTATCAATGTAGTATCGGTTTATACCAAGTTCGGTCATCAGGGCGATATGGAAAAAGGTGTTTCGCGCTGCGAATCCGGTACGCTGGCTATCGACGACCCGAATGAGTTGGAAAGTGTGGAAGCCATGTACGAACTGAAACCGGATTTGATCATGACTGGTAAACGTCCGGGCGAGGTTGCTAAAAAAATCCGTATTCCATATCTGAATGTGCATGGTTATCACAATGGGCCTTACAAAGGATTTGAAGGCTGGGTGCGTTTGGCCAGAGATATTTATAACTGTGTTTATTCTCCTGCACATAGCTTGGTTCATTTGGATATTAGCAAAGACGAAATACCTACAGATAAAGGTTTTGCTACTCGTGAATCATTGTCTGATGTGAACCTGAGTGACGAAATCATACATTCAACAGAATTGAGGGAATATACAGGTGATTACGATCCAATTCCAAGACTTCGTAAAAAACTGGAAGAAAATCAATATACATTTCCAGATCCGGAAACCGGTGAATGGAGACAAGTGCCTCTGGAAACTATAAAAAATGGCAAAATAGTTGATGTTGAATAAATTTTTTAAATGAAAAATTATGGATAGTAAGACTGCCCAGGAAAAAATGGCTCAACTGGAATGGTATATCGCCAAACACTGTTTATGGCAATACAACTCACGCGGATGGGATCGGTTAATTCAAAATGAACGAATTCTGACCAAAACGAAGCAATTGCTTTGTGGGGAAAATGCCAAAGATGATAGCACTACTGCGGACAGGTATTATTGGAGTGAAGCAATGTCATTGCAGGGAGCATTCAAAAGATATTTTCCCTGGGTTGCTGAAACATCGAAAGAAGATATAGCTCAAATTCTGGACCTACTGAAGGAACGAATGGATCACACGATGGTTCACGCTTCACTGAATCAAGAACTTACGAAGGAGCACTATTAATGAAATGTAGTTTTCGGCAAGCAAAGCCGGCATCTCTCTTCTCTACCGGTTTTGTTGTCCGAACGTTTTCGTTAAGCAATGAGCAGAAGATAAGCTTGCTTAGATTATGCCATTGCGAGAAAACGACTAATTTTAATGAAGGTATTCACTAACATAAAAAGTAAAATCATGAGTTGTCATTTAAACGTAAAAGATAGAGTCGGAGTTATTAACCCAATCTTTACCTGTCAACCGGCTGGAGCACAGTATGTAAGTATTGGTGTTAAAGATTGTATAGGTCTTGTTCACGGTGGTCAGGGTTGTGTAATGTTTGTGCGGCTTACAATGTCGCAACATTTCAAAGAAAGTTTTGAATTGGCATCTTCCTCCTTGCACGAAGATGCTGCGGTATTCGGGGCATTACACAGGGTAGAACAAGGGGTGGATGTATTATTAATGCGCTATCCTGAACTGAAAATTATTCCAATCATCACTACTTGTTCTACCGAGGTAATTGGTGATGATGTGGATGGTGTGGTTATTAAACTCCAAGAGGGACTTCTGAAAAAAAATACCCGGATAGGGAAGTCCATTTGATTCCGATACATACTCCGAGCTTTGTGGGTAGCCAAATAAGTGGGTATGATGTGGCTGTAAAAGCATTTGTAGAACATTTTGCAAAGAAAGAAGCCCAATCAAACGGTAAAATCAACTTGATAACAGGTTGGGTTAATCCGGCAGATGTTACTGAACTGAAAGCATTGATTGGTGCAATGAATGTGGATGCTACCGTATTGTTCGAGATTGAAACATTCGATGCTCCCATCATGCCTGAAGGTAACCATGTTGGACATGGCGAAACTACCATCGCAGATTTACAGGGAACTGCTAACGCTATCGGGACCATAGCTCTAAACAAATACGAAGGTGGAAGAGCCGCAAAATATCTCCAGGATGAGTTTGAAGTACCGGCAATCATCGGACCTACACCAATAGGAATTCGTAATACCGATACGTTCCTTGGCAATGTAAAAAAATGACCGGTAAAGCTATTCCTGAATCATTGGTTCGCAAACGAGGTATCGCATTAGATGCCATTGCCGATGTATCGCATATGTTCCTTACCGGCAAAAAAGTAGCTATCTATGGAAATCCGGATTTGGTAATCGGGTTGGCCGAATACTGTATTGATCTGGAAATGGAACCGGTGCTTCTTTTGTTAGGCGACGATAATACCGGTTATAAAAATGATCCACGTATCAAAGCTTTGACAGAGAATGTGAAATTCGATATGGAAGTGGTAACCAACGCCGACTTTTGGGACCTGGAAGACCGAATCAAAAATAAAGGATTGAAATTAGATTTGATTCTGGGTCACTCAAAAGGTCGTTATGTGGCCATTGACAACAACATACCGATGGTTCGCGTAGGCTATCCTGTATACGACCGTGCCGGTGGATTCCGTCATCCGGTGGTCGGCTACGAAGGCGCTATCTGGCTGGCAGAAGAAATGGCAAACCACATTTTTACCGACATGGAATACAAGCACAACAAGGAATGGGTTTTGAATGTATGGTGATTTTGATAAAGTCATGATTTATTATGGAAGAAATTGAATACGATTACGGAGTAGAATCTCTTTTCGAAGAAGACTATAAGGATGCGCAAGCATATCACAGACGGGCATTGCAATTCAGGGACGAAGGTCAAGCGTTTAGTTTGGTATTCAACATCGCTTCTGTCGCCCTTGAAAGATATTTAGTCGCCATGTGCGAATTGTACGGAGAGGAACCGATGAATCATAACTTCATTACACTGATGATAACGATGGATAAACTCATTGAGGTACCGAGAGAACTAAGTAAAGAAGTCAAATCCTTGGATCGAATCTTCGGAATTTGTTTCCTCGAAAATTATTTTCATGGAACACCTGCCGCAGAGGATGCCGAAAGAACATTACGGATGTGTGAAGATATGAAAAAATTGTTCGATCAGGAAAAAATCACATCCATAAGGGCTGCATTGAAGAATGTGGAACAACAGTATGCGGTGGTATAGTAAGTATTAAAGCCTAATAAAAAAAAGAATAGTTATGCACGAAAATATGACAGCACATCAGCATCCGCATGGAACAATGCGACGAAAGGAACGTGAGATAACAGATAAGAAGGAAATTGATGAAATTATCGATACCGGAAAAGTGATGCATCTCGCGCTTTCCGACAATAATCTTCCGTTTTTGATACCTGTGTTTTATACGTACGATGGAACGTCCCTTTATTTTCATTCCGCAAAAGCCGGAACGAAAATAGATATAATGAAAAAAACAACAATGTTTGTTTTGAAATATCTATCGATAACGGAATTGTGGAAAGTGATCTGGCTTGTGATTTTGAAGCCCGGCACAGAACTGTGATCGGTTTCGGCAAAGCGGTATTTGTAGAAGATGAAAGTGAAAAAATAGGCGTTTTAAACAAAATCGTAGCTCAATTTACCGATAAAAAATTTGAATTCCCCAAAGGGAACCTGCATGCAACAGCCGTTATCCGCATTGATATAGAATCAATTAAAGGGAAGAAGCACGGTGTATAACAATGTAATAAATGAAAGCGAGCGGTTAATATGTTCAACTGTAATCTCAATGGGTATATTGGCACATTAATTTACGTATGAAACGAGCATGTAAACCAATCACACACAAGGACATGATGAAAAATGTCTTGTGTCTTGATTCTTGGTTCTTGTGTCTAAATTTTTAATCGTATGAAACGAGCATGATAACTGTTCTCACACAAGAACATGATAATATGCGAGTTCCATACGACCTTAGTGTTAAAAATAAATATTATCGTATGAAATTAGCGGCTTTTGTTGATAAAGAAGGAAATACAATATCCTTTGACTCCTCCGGAATAGTTCATATATATGAAAATAAGGATGTGCAGTGGCATTGTACATACAAATTCCCTTTTTATATCAACCGGGAGATGAACCTGACGGATGTAAGGAAAAGTGTCTATGCGATGGCTCCCAATTTAGAAGGTTGCAGAGGGTTTATTGTTAAACGGCGCATGGGTATATTTAATGCCATTTTTGAAGAGGAACTGCATATACGTATTTTTTCGGTACAAGGTTCGCCGCTTCCGGTTCTCGAGCAGGTTAGAGAACGTATTCGGTTGGATATAATTGAAGCGATAAAAAAAGCCGAGTTTTGCAAACAACAATATGAAAGCACTAATCCCGTTCCGGTAGGCGGCTCAAGGAAAGGATGTTATCAAATAAACCTGATAAAAGTACAGGAGAAAAACGAGTCAATGAATTCAAAAGATATTCTAGTGCCGTTTTTTCAGAAAAATAAATTCGTCGAACTGGAAATTATATGCCTTCATACTCCGAAATGGATAGAAAGAGAATTGGTGAATTTGAATTTTAAAGTAAAAACTGAGATGAGAAAAGATGGATTTTGCCATGCCTTTATATATCCGGATAAATAGAAAGGACAAGGTTTGAAATATAATTAAAAAGAAGAAATAAGATGAAAGACCTCTCATTACATCCGTGCTTCAATGAAGAAGCCAGACACAGATATGCCCGTGTCCATCTACCTGTGGCTCCTCGATGTAACATACAATGCAATTATTGCAATCGGCTATATGACTGTTGCAACGAAAGTCGTCCGGGTGTGACAAGTTCTGTTCTTATGCCACTTCAGGCATCCTATTATTTCAATGCCTTAAAACAGAAGTTAGATAACCTAAGTGTTGTTGGTATTGCCGGTCCCGGCGACCCTTTTGCCAACCCGAATGAAACATTGGCTACGATAGAACTGATTGAAAAGGAATTTCCCGATATGATTTTCTGCCTGTCGAGTAACGGTCTTGATTTGGCTCCTTACATAGACCGTATCGCAAAACTCAATGTGTCGCATGTTACCATTACGATCAATTCGCTGAATATAGATACCTTGGTAAAGATATACTCATGGGTTCGTTACGGGAATAAAACATATAAAGGCAAAGAAGCTGCACAAATATTGCTGGAAAGACAATTGCATTGTATCAGGAAACTGAAGGAAAAAGGAATTATAGTCAAGATAAATACAGTTATCATTCCGGGAATAAACGATGATGATATTGAAGAATTGGCACAAAAAGTATCGGCTATGGGAGCTGATACGATGAACTGTATTCCGATGTACCCCACTGCTGGCACCCTATTCGAGAATATAGAAGAACCTTCGAAAGAAATGATGAAGCGTATTAAGGCACAAATATCCGGATATATTAAGCCGATGAGCCATTGTGCGCGATGTAGAGCTGATGCTGCCGGACTTTTAGGGCATGACGATAATGAAGCCATGGATATGGTACGGCAATACTCAACATTAGTGGTTCATAACGGAATATTGAAAACGAAAGTAGCCGTGGCTACAAATGACGGACTTCGGGTTGATTTACATTTAGGTGAAGTTACTGAATTGTGGATATACGAGAAAACCCGGAATGGTTACCGTTTTATTGAAAAGAGGAAAACACCGGAAGCGAGCGAATGCAGTGATAAATGGATTGCTTTAAGTGAAAATGTATTGACTGATTGCCAAGCAGTATTAGTAAGTGGTGTAGGCAACTATCCCACAGCTATTTTACAGAAAAAAGGCATTCGTATTATTCAAATGAAAGGATTAATAGATACGGGACTTGATGCTGTATATCAGCAGCAACCAATCATCCCTATCTGTAAGGCAGGTCCTTTTAGGTGTGGGGCAACATGTAGCGGTGACAAAAAAAGGTTGTGGCTGATTATTATAATGCGAAAAGACAATAAGACAAATCTCAAAAAAGAAGAGTATGGGAAAGCCAATATTATTGGATACGACTCTAAGGGATGGTGAACAAACGCCCGGCGTATATTTCACAAACAGGGAGAAGCTCTATATTGCCTCGGAACTAAGTGATATAGGTATAGAGATAATTGAAGCCGGAATACCGTCGATGGGAGAAGAAGAAAGGAAAAGTCTTAAGGCCATCAAAAAGCTCAACCTGAAATCAGAAATATTATCGTGGAATCGCTTGTTGATAGAGGATGTTATCGCTTCTTTAAGAGCCGGAATCAGGACTATTCACCTGTCGGTGCCGACAAGCGATGTGATGATAGAAAAGAAAATGGGTAAAACAAGAGATTGGATTATTCCTGAAATGGAAAAAGTATTCAATTTTGCGCTCAAAGAAGGTGCTGTTATTTCTTTTGGAGCAGAAGATGCATCAAGAACAGAATCCCGGTTTTTAAAGCAAATATTCGTCACTGCCCAATTATTAGGAGCAAAGCGGGTTCGTTTTGCCGATACATTAGGAATTATGACCCCATCGCAAATAGCAGATCAACTAAAATATTTATCGAAGGATTTGGATATTGCTATCGATTATCATGGTCATAACGATTTTGGAATGGCTACGGCAAATGCTTTAGCAGCCTGGGAAAATGGAGCTGATGTAATATCTTGCTCTGTATTGGGACTTGGCGAAAGAGCGGGGAATACATCATTAGAAGAATTTGCGTGCATTATGCAGTATTTGAAGAACCAGATACGCGATTTTGATTTTGTGAGATTGAAAAAGCTATGTCAGGCAATAGCTGAATGGACCGATTGCCCGATACCGGATAGAAAACCCGTTGTGGGTAAAAAGATATTTACTCATGAATCGGGAATACATGTCGATGGTATATTAAAAGAACCCACTACGTATGAATTATTACCGCCTGAATTTTTAGGAGGTAATAGGGCGTTTATATTGGGGAAACATTCCGGGCTTAAGGCAGTTCGTTATTTTGCAAATAATGAAGGATATGAAATAAGCGACGATCTCGTAGACGATTTTTTAAAGGGTATGCGTTCTCAGATGGCGCAAACAAAAGGTATAAACGCGTCATCCATGTTTGATAATTTTCTAAAACTAAAAGGAAAAAAATAGGAATAGAGTCTATTTGGCTGCCCGGGTGTGTTATTGTGATTTTATGACAAAATAATGCGATTGTTTTATTTTGTGTATCTTTGTGATAACAAATGTAAGGAATAAAAGATATATTGATATATTATAGGAGGTAAGTTATGTATTGCCATAAAATGAAACGAAATTGCTATGCTGAAACAGATTTAACATTTTTGGTCAATATAAGCAATGCAATTGGTCATAGTAAGGATATATATAGGGATCTTGAACCGGTATTAGATGAATTATGTAAATTTCTAGGCGCACAATACAGTATGATAACAATCGTCGACAGGAATTATGATAAAATAATGATTAGTGCTGCACATGGTTTGACCATAGAGGAAAAAAACAGAGGGGTATATAAAATAGGAGAAGGAATTATAGGAGAGGTTGTGCAGACCGAGACCCCCGTCGTGATAGAGGACATTTCTAAAAACCCTAAATTCTTAAACAAAACGGGAGTAAAAAAAATAATAGCCAGATGATGGCATTTCTTTGTGTTCCGATCATTCTGAAAAATGAAATAACCGGAACATTAAGTATTCATAAAGCACATCAGGGTATTATCGACTTTTCGGCAGAAATAAAATTCCTTAATATTGTGGGCATGCTGATAGGTAAGAATGTATCGATAAGACGCAAACAGATAGAAGAATTAGAAGAATTGCGAAAAGAAAATATTAAGCTCAAAGGAGGGGAGTCATCCAAACCGGATAATATTATCGGAAATTCTTCTTTAATGAATGACCTATATAATCTTATAAAAAAGTAGCACCCACAAACAGTACAGTAATGATCAGGGGCGAAAGCGGCGTCGGCAAAGAATTGATTGCTGAAGCTATCCACAATGCAAGTAATAGGTCATCAAAGCCATTTATTAAAGTAAATTGTTCAGCCTTGCCCGAGAATCTTATCGAGACTGAATTGTTCGGACATGAGAAAGGATCGTTTACCGGAGCCAATTCATCGCATACCGGACGATTTGAGATGGCAAACGGAGGAACGATTTTTTTGGATGAAATAGGAGATGTACCGTTATCGATACAAGTAAAACTATTGAGGGTAATACAGCAGCGACAGATCGAACGCGTAGGAGGTATAAAAACAATAAATATAGATGTCAGGATTATAACGGCGACGAATAAAAATCTGGAAGAAATGATTAAACAAGATGCTTTCCGGGAAGATTTTTATTATCGTATCAATGTTTTTCCTATCTACGTTCCTGCGTTAAGAGAAAGACGGGCCGATATACCAATCCTGATCGATCACTTTATTGCAAAATTGAACAAACGGAATGAAACGAACGTAAAACGGATTACAGGTGGAGCATTGGATATGCTCATGATGTATTCGTGGCCCGGAAATATAAGAGAATTAGAAAATGTGATAGAACGTGCTATGATACTTACATCCGATGATGTCATCCATTCATATAATCTGCCGCCGACCTTACAAACCGGAGTATCGTCAAATACAGTAGGCAAAGGAACATTGAATAGTATTTTGGGACGGGTAGAAAAACAATTGATAATAGATACGCTGATTGCTGTACGGGGAAACATAACCAAAGCCGCCGGCCAGTTAGGGGTAACCGAACGGATTATGGGACTCCGAATTGTGAAATACAATATTCAGGTACAAGATTATAAAAGTCTGACAAATGAACTCAACTGATATCGAAATATTCGAGTGTGATTATACAAAGCCCGATCATCTCAATGCTATCGGACAATTGCTTAATGCATATATCGCTGACAATATGGGAGGGGGAAGCCCGCTGAACGAATTGCAGCAATTACGTTTGGTAGATGGTCTTAATCAACACCCTACATCAATTGTCCTTTTGGCACAGGTCGATAATGTATTTTGCGGACTTTTAATTGCATTCGAGAACTTTTCGACATTTACTGTTAGTCCCATGCTCAATATTCACGATCTGGTTGTATTGCCCGGATATAGAGGAAAGGGTATTGGCCGGCGATTATTGCAGGCTACGATCGAAATAGGAAAATCCAGAAGTTGTAGCCGGATTACTCTTGAAGTAAGAAACGACAATACGATTGCGCAACATTTATATACAGATATGGGATTTACCGATACCGAACCTCCGATGTATTATTGGCGGAGAAACGTAACATAAATTAAAATAGTATATTTGAGGCTATCTGCTCCATTGACGGATTCGGTTATCGTACGCCATCACACGATGATTTGCAAGAAATGAAAAAAGGGATCTTGGGATTAAAACAATATCTTCTTTTTTACCGATAGTAAGCAATAAGATCTATAATTCTTTAAATGTTTCCCGTCTGCCTGTGTTGTATCACTACCAGTTTAATAACCTGTTCGGGTGTCGAATTGTTCGCTCCGGCATATTCTCATACTTCCGAGTTCAAATAAATTCAGACTATTTCTTCGTTCGGCATAATCAGGCAAGCTCGACGTATACTCTCACTTAACGAAATAGTTCCATACACCATCAAGAAAATAACAGACTGACCGTATGAAACGAGAGGAAAAACCTTCATATACAGAAACATGATAACATCGAGTTGCATATACCATCAAGAAAGAATAAAAAAATCGTATGAAACGAGCAAGAGAAACATTCATACATAATAACATAACTATAGCGAGTTCCATACACCGCCAAGAAAAGAATAAAAAAATCGTATGAAACCTGAGCATAAAGTTGTATTTTTGTGGCAAAATTACAATTTTACAACGGTTTCGAATCATGTGTCAGGTGTGAAAAAGAAAAATTGGCAAGCAATAATGAGTACCCTGCAACCCATAACATGCAAATACCCAACAAACAGGAAAATATAGCCGAATACCTGCTCTATATGTGGCAGATGGAAGATATTTTACGCGTCTATGAATTGGATATCGATAAAGTACGGCAATTTCTCATAGACCCTACGGATCAAACGGAGCAGGAAAAAATAGAGGCACGTGATTGGTTTGAGGGACTGATTCTGATGATGAAATCGGAAGGTCTTCAAAAAGAAGGACATCTGCAGATCAATAAAAATATTCTGTTCGATCTTACCAGCGTGCATCTGCGGTTGTTGAAGGAACCGAAAGAATCGGAGTACATTGGGTTGTACTACAACACACTGCCTTATATTGTGGCGTTGAGGGTAAAATCAGATAACAAGAACGTGCCGGAACTCGAGACCTGCTTCACTGCATTGTACGGCTATCTCTTGCTAAAATTGCAACGGAAAGATATTTCGGCAGATACGCAGGCGGCTATAACGCAAATTACGGCATTGTTACGGCTGCTCTCAAAAAAATATAGAACCATCGATGAAGAAAGTGAAGAGTGAAATCTGCGAGTAAGCAAGTGCAAAAACAAACTTATTTGGATTTGCCGAGCGGAAGCAGATTGCGCGAAGCGAAAAGTGAAAATTAGTAATTCGTAATTGATTGATAATTATAACGAAAAACCAATAAAAAAGCAATGCCTATATTCACGGGATTAACCAAACTGTTGGGCGGAACGGAGAAAGAGAACTCAAAACAGCAGTTTTTTTACGGATTGGTGCAGAAGAATGTACTGGTAACCGGGGCGAAGGGACAGTTGGGCAATGAGCTAAAAGCATGGACTAACCGGAGGAGCCAGCCGTTTCGATTCTTTTTCACAGATGCTGATGAGCTCGATATAACCGATATACGGCAACTATCGTCTTTTGTCGCAGATAATCATATTCAGTATATAGTGAACTGCGCTGCCTATACGGCTGTGGACAGAGCGGAAAAAGACATGGAAACAGCATATGCCGTGAACGGAAAGGCGGTGGAGAATATCGCCATGGTAGCAAAACAGCAGGGCGTAAAAGTAATCCATATTTCTACCGATTTTGTATTCGACGGTTCGTCAGAGGTTCCATATACTGAAAATATAGCGGCACATCCCCTGTCGGTATACGGTAAATCGAAGTTGAAAGGGGAGGAAGTGCTGCAAGCCATTGCCGATGATTGGATTATTATTCGCACATCCTGGTTGTATTCCGAATTCGGATCGAATTTTGTAAAAACCATGATCCGGCTCATGAATGAGCGTGAGAAACTCACGATTGTGGCCGACCAGAAAGGCACACCGACCTATGCGGCCGATTTGGCGGAGATGATTTTGCATATTCTGCAATTTTCGGAAGACAACGAGTGGAAAACAGGCATCTATCATTTTTCAAACCGTGGAGAAACCACCTGGTTCGGATTCGCCGAAGAAATCAAAAAACGCGCGGGCATTGAATCTTGCGAACTGATTCCCGTTAAAACGCATGAATATAATTCGGTCGCAGAGCGTCCCGCATATAGTGTGATGAACCTATCGAAAATCGAATCCGCTTTCCATGTTGAGATCCCCGCATGGGAAGAGGCGTTGGCGCGGTGCATAGGGAAAATGAAAAATGGAAAATGAAAAATGGAAAGTGGAAAGTGGAAAGTGGAAAGTGGAAAGTGAAAAGCATGAAGGGATAAAGATGCGAGAATTGAGATATAAGAATTTAAATCAAATATAAGATGACTGACTGCGTTTTTCAGTATGTGAAGCCGGACTCTGCCGGTGACACGAATTATATAAAGCAGTCTACAGGAACAAGGATCAAAAGATGACATTGAAAGAAGAGATACAACGCCGGCGCACGTTTGCCATCATTAGCCACCCCGACGCGGGAAAAACCACCCTTACCGAAAAATTGTTGCTTTTTGGCGGCGCCATTCATGTGGCGGGAGCCGTCAAATCCAATAAGATTAAGAAAACGGCCACTTCCGACTGGATGGAGATCGAGAAACAACGCGGAATCTCGGTCGCTACATCGGTGATGGGGTTTGAATATGACGATTACAAAATCAATATTCTCGATACGCCGGGGCACCAGGATTTTGCCGAAGACACGTACCACACGCTTACGGCTGTAGATAGTGTGATTATTGTGGTGGATGTGGCAAAAGGCGTGGAAACACAGACACGTAAGTTGATGGAGGTTTGCCGCATGCGCCACACGCCGGTAATGATTTTCGTGAACAAAATGGACCGCGAGGGAAAAGACCCCTTCGATATTCTGGATGAACTGGAGGATGAACTAAAGATTGCTGTCCGCCCTCTCAGTTGGCCCATCGATATGGGGGATCGATTCCGCGGAGTGTATAACCTGTTTCAAAACAGCCTCGACTTGTATCAGCCCAGCAAACAGGTTGTGACAGAGTCAGTGCACTTGGATATTCAATCGCCTTTGCTTGAGAAGCATATAGGAAGTAGATTATCTGAAAAATTGCGCGACGACGTGGAATTAATTACCGAAGTGTATTCCGAATTTAACAGCGAAAGGTATCTTGCGGGGGAACTGGCGCCTGTGTTCTTCGGTTCGGCATTGAATAACTTTGGCGTGAAAGAATTGTTGGATTGCTTTGTGGATATCGCACCGTCGCCACGCAGTGTAGAAACGGAAGAGCGGATTGTGGATTCGTATGAAGAGGCATTTTCCGGTTTTATTTTCAAAATACATGCGAATATGGACCCGAATCATCGATCACGCATCGCTTTTGTAAAAGTATGTTCGGGTAAATTTGAGCGAAACGTAAATTACAAGCACGTCCGCTTCAACCGGATAATGAAGTTTTCGTCACCCACGGCATTTATGGCCCAGAAAAAAGAGATCCTGGACGAAGCGTATGCCGGCGATATTGTGGGATTGCCCGATACCGGCAACTTTAAAATAGGCGATACGATTACATCGGGAGAAGATTTGCACTTCAAAGGGCTGCCGAGCTTCTCTCCCGAGATGTTCAAATACATCGAGAATGCCGATCCGATGAAGTCGAAACAGCTGCATAAAGGAGTGGAGCAATTGATGGATGAAGGTGTTGCCCAGCTGTTTACCAATCAGTTTAACGGAAGAAGAATCATCGGGACCGTCGGACAACTTCAGTTTGAAGTCATACAATACCGCTTGCTGCACGAATATGGAGCGCAGTGCCGCTGGGAACCCATCAACCTCTTCAAAGCGTGCTGGATTGAAAGCGATGACGCGAAGCAACTGGCTGATTTCAAAAAACGGAAATTTCAGTACATGGCGCACGACAAAGAGGGAAGAGACGTTTTCCTCGCGGAATCGAACTATATTTTAATGATGGCACAACAGGATTTTAAGAATATCCGCTTCCATTTCAGTTCGGAGTATTAGGCGAACCCTGTTCTTCCTTTGCCAACAGCACCTTCATTTCCTGAAAGGGGGTAATGAAACCCCTCTCATAGAGTTTTACGTACACCGCTTCATTCATATCATTCGTCACCTCTGCCAAGTCATTCTTTTTAGCCCATACCCTGAAGCTGAATTCGATAGAGGTGGGATTCAGCTTGATCATACGGGCAAAAGGTGCAGGCTTTTTCAACACCCTGGGGTGTTGGTCTGCAATGGTAAGCAGCAGTTCTTTTACTTCTTCCACCTTGCTGCCGTAACCTACGTTTACCATGATGTCCGTTCGCAGGGTGCCGTTGAGACTGTTGTTGTTGATGATATTTCCTGTCGACAACGGGCCGTTCGGGATATAGATGGTCTTATTGTCGACTGTCCTCAGGATGGTGTGCAGGATGCCGATAGTTTCAACCGTCCCCTCCAGATTCTGCGCGGTAATGAAATCACCCCCTCTGAAAGGTTTGCTTAACAGAATCATCACACCGCCTGCAAAATTGGCGAGATTGTCTTTCATCGCAAGTCCCACAGCCAGTCCTGCCGTGGCGATGATAGCGGCAATGGAAACAGTTGTTACCCCTACGGCATTGATGATGATCATGAAAAGTACTGCGAAGAGAAGTGCCCGGAGGATGCTATGCAGAAATCCTTTCAACACCGTGTCAAACGTACTTTTCCTCATGATTCTTTTCACAAAGCCATCAATTTTGGAGATTAAAAACCGGCCTACGATAAATAAAACGATTGCTATCAATATATTTACCGCCAGGTCGATGCTCCATGTGACCACATTATCGAGTAACGACTCATAATTTCCCCCTTTTATTAATTGGCCGAATGAAAGATTATCCTTTACCGGTGGTGACGGAATAGTGTCTATAGGAAAAATAGTTTGAAAGAATACCATAGATTTTGTTTTTAAATACGACAACAGCGCAAAAATACAAAAAAACGGCTTATTTTTGCATTGGATTATACCACATCAATAGAATGAAGATATTTTTTACACTGATATTTTTTTCCTTCATGCTGGCGACCTCTGCACAATCCCTGAATTATATGCAGTGGGTAGATCGTTCGGCCGGTTATATCGAGGAGAATAAGCTGGACAGCGCCGCCATTGCTTTGCAAAAGGCTATGGGGCTGGAGCCGGCAAATGAAAATAACCCGGTCTTGTTGCTGAATTTAGGTATCCTGCAACGGCAACTGGGCATATACGACGATGCCTATATATCTTTTACCGCCTCTATCGCCAACAATCCGATACCCGACGTGGTGCTTCATAACAGGGCCTCCCTGTTATGCGATATGGGCCGTTTTAATGAGGCCATGGAGGATTACGACGCCCTTATCCGCCTTCAGCCAGAAGATGTGGAGGCATACTACCGGAGAGGGGTGCTGTTCCTCGATAGGCACGACCGCCCAAAAGCAGAAACCGATTTCAAGGCTGCAGAGGCTATAGACCCCAGTAATATGTTCACAAAATTGAGTAAGGCGCTAATTTACAAATTGGATGATAATTGGGAAGCCGCCGAAAAAATCTATACCGGCCTTATTCAGTCGGAGCCAACCCCGGACCCCAGTTTTTATATGAACCGCGCGGAGTGCTACGTATACACAGGTCAGATCTTTAAAGCTTCAGCCGATTTGCGTGCAGTGGAGATCTCTCAGAGAGACAATCCTTATTTTTATTTTCTTCGTGGACGCGTTCGGCTCGAACAATTCGACAAAATTGCTGCCAAAGCCGATTTCGTGAAGGCCAAAGAGTTGGGTTATGATGCCCCTATTGTGGACGATTGGCTCAAAAAGGTGGAAAAATAAGAAAACTTTCACAATTAAAATACATTTAAAATGAAAAGAAAACTACTTTATCTTGAGACGTTGCTGGTACTGATTGCCTGTTCAGCTACCTCGCTTATGCAGAATGTAAACACCCTCTCTAAGAATGAAAAGCAAGAGGGTTGGACCCTTTTGTTCAACGGGAAAGATTTTTCCGGGTGGAGACAATATAATGGGACAGGGATGCCTGAAAATTGGGTGATTGAAGAGGGGAGTATGAAGGTTTTTCCTGCTAATCCTTCGAGATTGGGACAGGGTGCCGGAGGTGATGTTATATACGCAGGGAAAATGTACACCGATTTTGAGTTGTCGCTTGACTGGAAAGCGGGTGACCAGGCAAACTCAGGAATTTTCTACTACGTACAGGAAGTACCCGGAAAACCGATCTATTATGCTGCTCCCGAAATTCAGGTACTCGATAATGTGAATGCCGGTGACAATAAAATCGATTCCCATTTAGCCGGTTCGTTGTACGATATGATTGCAGCCGATCCCAAAACTGTTCATCCTGCCGGAGAATGGAATAATATTGTGGTAAGAGTAAAAGACGGAAAGGTAACTCACATTCAGAACGGGCAAAAAGTAGTGGAATATACGCTTTGGACAAAGGAGTGGAATGATCTGGTACAAAACAGTAAATTTAAAAATTTCCCGGGCTTTACCGAAGGAATTGCCCACAACGGTTATATAGGGTTGCAGGACCATGGTTATACGGTATGGTTTCGGAATGTGAAAATAAGGGAGTTGTAAGAACCAAAGAGTGAAAATAGAGGATATGAATTTTTTCGTATCCTTTTTTTGTTTGTTTTTTTGACTTTAGATCAGCATCAAGGTCGCATATATAAAACTGTTGTTTTCAACCTATTTGCATCCGTACTATAGATTCTATTGATTGTATATAGATAAAATATATGTAAAAATAGGTGTATTTTATTAATTTTTTTGTTTTGTTTGTAAAATGAAAAAAGTATCTTTGCCGAGTGATTAATAAATTTTTGTAGCGAATAATGGAAAAATTCTAAATGTAATGCCCCTTTTGTTTTACATGATTCAAATTCCATATGCCATCAAGAAATGAACACGTATATATTATTACACACTGAAACATGTTCTGATAATTATTGAGATACGAGTTCTATACATCATAATGAAAAGTACATATTAATCGTATGAAAAAAGTCTATAAAATATCATTCGCTTACTCTTCCTTAACAAATG
>AGTN01601910.1_pt1 | contig 17885 bp, 10 predicted proteins | sample 314218 | NCBI WGS metagenome assembly AGTN01 (sample SAMN02954264, study PRJNA73603) | bioreactor metagenome | biome: terrestrial; feature: non-aerated bioreactor; material: poplar woody material; isolation source: poplar biomass | place: USA | collected 2006-12 | reverse complement strand
CGCGGACATCTCACTCATGGTCGTATCCCTTTTCGCGGGCCAGTTCGTGCAGGGTCTTGCCGGCGAATTTCGGCTTGGCCCTGACGCTGGTCCATTGCCGCATCAGGGGCGCGTTCTCCGGGATCAGGTTGCCCAGCCGCGCCGCCAGGCGGGTGGCGATGCCGTAGGCCCAGGACCGGGAATACATGAATTTCCAGCCGCGCCAGGCCAGGGTTTCGCGCCAGTTGCGGCGCGAACCGGCGCCCTTGACCGCCGGGCTGTCGGAGGGCCTTACCGATTCGGTGCGCAAGCGCACCAGCAGGTCGGCGATGGGGATTTCCACAGGGCAGATCTCGACGCAGGCGTTGCACAGGGTCGAGGCGTGCGGCTGGTCGCCGGCGCAGTCCAGGCCCTCCAACTGCGGCGTCAGGATCTTGCCGATGGGGCCGGGATAGACGAACTTGTAGGTGTGGCCGCCGACGCGGCTGTAGACCGGGCAATGGTTCATGCAGGCGCCGCAGCGGATGCAGCGCAGCGTGTCGCGCAGTTCCTCGTCGGCGTAGACGCGGGAGCGGCCGCTGTCCAGCAGCACCAGATGCACCGCCTTGGGGCCGTCCTTCTCGCCCGGCTTGCGCGGCGAGGTGATCATGTTGACGTAGGTGGTGATGGGCTGGCCGGTGGCCGAGCGCGGCAGCAGGGCCAGCAGCGGCGGGATGTCGTCCAGCGTCTCGGCCAGCTTCTCGATGCCCATCAGGGCGATGTGGAGCGGCGGCAGGGTGGTGGACAGCCGCCCGTTGCCCTCGTTCTCCACCAGCACCAGGGTGCCGGTCTCGGCCACCGCGAAGTTGACGCCCGAGATGCCGGCGTCGGCCGAGGCGAACTCGTCGCGCAGCACGCGCCGCGCGGCCGCCGTCAGCGCGTCCACGTCCTCGGTGTAGTCAAGTCCCTCGATGTTCCCGGCGAACAGCTCGGCGATCTCGCCCTTGTTCTTGTGGATGCAGGGCATGACGATGTGGCTGGGCGCCTCGCCGGCCAGTTGGATGATGTATTCGCCCAGGTCCGATTCCACCGCCTTGATGCCGTGGCCGTCGAGGAAATGGTTCAGTTCCATCTCCTCGGACACCATGGACTTGCCCTTGATGACCTTCCTGGCGCCGGCCTGTTGCAGGATGTCGAGCACGATGGCGTTGGCTTGCGCCGTGCTTTCGGCCCAGTGCACCTGGATGCCGTTCTCCTTGCACCTGGCTTCCAGGCGCTCCAGCAGTTCCGGCAGCCGGGCGGTGACGCGGGCCTTGGCGGCGGCGCCGCGCGCCCGCATCTCCTGCCAGTCCGCCGGATCGGGGAACTGGGCGGCGCGCTTGGCCATCAGCCCGTCCATGGCGCGGCGGAAATTGCGCCTGAGCGTCGGGTCGTTCAGCGCGATGGGCGCGCGCTGGGTGAAATCGGCCTTGAGGTCGGGCTTCATCGCGTGCGCTCCAGCAGGAACTCGGCGATATGGCGGCCGGAGATCGGCTTGGCCGCCTTTTCCAGGGCGCCGTTGATGTTCATCAGGCAGCCGCAATCGCCCGACAGGATTTCGGCCGCGCCGGTTTCCTCCAGCGCCGCCACCTTGTCGGTGACCATGGCGGCCGAGATTTCCGGCTGACGCACCGCGAAGGTGCCGCCGAAGCCGCAGCATTCCTTCTCGCGCGGGTTTTCCACCAGGGTGACGTGGGCCAACTGGCGCAGCAGCGCCTTGGGCTGGTCGATTACGCCCATCTCGCGCATGGAATGGCACGAGCCGTGCCAGGTGACGCGCACCGGCTCGCCCTTGTCCTCCAGCGCCACGCCCAGCACGGTGACCAGGAAATCGGTCAGTTCGAACACCCGGGCCGAGAAGGCCTTGGCCTTGGCGTGCTCGGGCCGGCCCTCGAACAGGTCGGGGTAATGGGTCTTCATCATGCCGGCGCACGATCCCGACGGCACCACGATGGGCCAGTCGTTGGGGAAGGCGGCGATCTGCTTCAGCGCCACGGCGCGGGCTTCGTCCTGATAGCCGGAATTGCGCGCGGGCTGGCCGCAGCAGCTCTGATCCGGGGGAAACACCACGCGCAGGCCCTGGCGCTGCAACAGTTCCATCCCGGCCAGTCCGGCCCCCGGATAGAACAGATCGATGACGCAAGTCCCGAAGAAATAGACGGTTTCCGGCCGTTTCGGCCGTTGCAGCTGGGTCATGACGTTTCCCCGCGCGGGTGGTCGCGCATTTTCGAATATTTGCGGGTGACCTACCTGGACGCGAAATTCACCGGATGAGTTTCGCAGGTGGGGCACCGGAGGCGCGGCCCTTCTTTTTTACGAGGCCGCTTCGAAAATGGTTATCGAGTTTTACCTATTTCGTAAAGTGGTAAAATGATTTGTCCATATGGTGGCATGCGGTTTACTCCCCGCGGCGGGACGAGCGCACCATCAGATCCAGGCCCTCGCGGCGGCGGACGGCGACCTCGCGGCGCTGATCGGCGCGCTGGGCCTCGCGCAATGCCTCGGTGGTGGATACGATATGAGCGTCGGCGGCGGCGCGGGCGGCTTCCGAGTTGCGCGCGGCGATGGCGGCGAAGATGGCCTGATGCTGGCGCAGGAAGCTTTCGCGCACGCCGCGGCGCAGGTATAGGTCGGCGCGGTCGTAGAACACCCCGGTGCGCAGCATCTCGAACAGCCGGCGCATGATGTGCAGCAGCACGGCGTTGCCGGTGGCCTCGTAGACCGCCAGATGGAAGGCGGCGTCGGCGGCGGCCTCCTGGGCGGGGTCGTCGAGCGCGTGCGCCTGCTCCATGGCCAGCATACAGTCCTTCATCCGCCGCACCTGTTCCGGGGTCGCCCGCTCGGCGGCGAAACCGGAAGCCTCGGCCGCCATCAGGCGACGGAACTCCAGGTAGTCGTAAGCGGTTTCCGGGTGGGAATGCAGCAGGCGCGACAGCACGTCCGCACCCTCGACCGCGATCTTTTTCGTCTCGCTCATCCCTTGACCATAACGCCGGTAAATGCCGGCCTCCAACCCCCACAATTGGATGGGGGCATTTTCCGATTTACAAATCCGTGGCAATCGCGTTATCCACTCGAATAGCGCGGTCATATTTTTTTACCAAATGGCCGGCACAGGCAAGAATGTTTCTAAAAAGGCCGGTCCCAGAGCTTCCTTCCGGAGGCCACGCGGCCATTCATCGGGAGGAACCATGCAACCCTGGATGCAGATTTACGACCCTGCGGGCAACATCTGGATATCGGCGCTGATCGCCCTGGTGCCGATCATCTTCTTCTTCGTGGCACTGGCCGTGCTGCGCATGAAGGGCCACATCGCGGGCGCCATCACCGTGGGCCTGGCGCTGGCCGTGGCCATCCTGTTCTACGGCATGCCGGTCACCATGGCGTTCGCCTCGGCCATCTACGGCTTCCTGTACGGATTGTGGCCCATCGCCTGGATCATCGTCGCGGCGGTGTTCCTCTACAAGATCACCGTCAAGACCGGCCAGTTCGACATCATCCGCTCCTCGGTGGTCTCCATCACCGAAGACCAGCGCCTGCAGATGCTGATGGTCGGCTTCTCGTTCGGCGCCTTCCTGGAAGGCGCCGCCGGCTTCGGCGCGCCCGTCGCCATCACCGCCGCGCTGCTGGTCGGCCTGGGCTTCAACCCGCTCTACGCGGCCGGCCTGTGCCTGATCGCCAACACCGCTCCGGTGGCCTTCGGCGCCATGGGCATCCCGATGATCGTCGCCGGCAAGGTGACCGGCCTCGATCCCTTCAAGATCGGCCAGATGGCCGGCCGCCAGTTGCCGCTGCTGTCGGTGATCGTGCCGTTCTGGATCGTCGCCATCATGGACGGCTGGCGCGGCATCAAGGAGACCTGGCCGGCCATCCTGGTCGCCGGCGTCTCCTTCGCCGTCACCGTGTTCTTCACCTCCAACTTCATCGGCCCCGAACTGCCCGACATCACCTCGGCGCTGGTCAGCCTGGTCAGCCTGACCCTGTTCCTCAAGGTGTGGAAGCCCAAGCGCATCTTCCGCTTCAAGGAAATCACCGAGGAAGAGAAGCATTCCCACGACTACAGCCTCGGCCAGATCATCAAGGCCTGGTCGCCCTTCCTGATCCTCACCGCCGTGGTGACGATCTGGAGCCTGAAGGACTTCAAGGCGCTGTTCGCCAAGGGCGGGGCGCTGGCCGGCACCGTGCTGTCCTTCCCCATCCCGGGCCTGGACAAGCTGGTGACCAAGGGCGAGCCGATCGTGGCCCAGGCCACCGCCATGCCGGCGGTCTACGACCTGAACCTGGTCTCGGCCACCGGCACCGCCATCCTGATCTCGGCGATGATCTCCATGGCCGTGCTGAAGCTGTCCCCGGCCGCCGGCCTGAAGGTGTTCGGCGAGACCCTGAGCGAGTTGAAGCGTCCGATCTTCACCATCGGCGCCGTGCTGGGCTTCGCCTTCGTCGCCAACTACTCGGGCCTGTCCTCGACCCTGGCCCTGCTGCTGGCGGGCACCGGCGTCGCGTTCCCGTTCTTCTCGCCGATCCTCGGCTGGCTGGGCGTGTTCCTGACCGGTTCGGACACCTCGTCCAACGCCCTGTTCTGCAGCCTGCAGGCGACCACCGCCCAGCAGATCGGCGCGCCCGAGATCCTGATGGTGGCCGCCAACACCACCGGCGGCGTGACCGGCAAGATGATCAGCCCGCAATCCATCGCGGTGGCCTGTGCCGCCGTCGGTCTGGTGGGCAAGGAATCGCAGCTGTTCCGCTTCACCCTCAAGCACTCCATCGCCTTCGTGGTGATTATCGGCGTCATCACCGTGGTCCAGGCCTATGTGGTGCCGTGGATGGTTCCGTGAGGAACCTGACCCTCCGGTTCTCCGACGTTCCCTGAGCCGGAATGAAACTCAAGCCCGGATGGCACGCCATCCGGGCTTTTTTTCTCCGGCCCCCTCGGGAAAGGGGGCTACTTTGCCAGGATCTGGGCGGCGTCCTTGGTCTTGAGCACCGCCGCCGCGGCCTGGTGCACGGCGGCGGAAATCTCGTTGATGTTTTCCGAGATCACGGCCACGGCCCCCGAGGCGTTCTGCATGCTGGTCGACATGTCGCGGGTCACCGCGCTTTGCTCCTCGACCGCCGAAGCCGTGGCGGAAACATGTTCGCGCACCGTCTCGATAGCATGGCGGATGGTGCCAAGCGTCTCCACCACGGCGGTGGAAACGTTCTGCACGCCTTCGATCTCGCGCGATATCTGCTCCGTGGCGTGGGCAGCCTGATTGGCGAGATTCTTGACTTCGTTGGCGACGACGGCGAAGCCGCGTCCCGCTTCGCCGGCCCGGGCGGACTCGATGGTGGCGTTCAGGGCCAGCAGATTGATCTGCCCGGCAATGTTCTGGATCAGTCCGACGATTCCGCCCATGGCCGAGGCGGCATCGTTCAAACGCTGGGTTTCCCGTTCCGCCGCCATGGCCTTGTCGACCGCGCCGTCGGTGGCGGTGCGCGACTTCAACATGCTTTGCGAGATTTCCGCCACCGAGGCGGCCAGTTCCTCGGCGGCCGATGCCACCATCTGCACGTTGCCCGACGTTTCCGACGCCGCGCCGCCGGCATCGCCGACCTGAAAGTTGCAGCGGTCCATGGCCTGCTCGATCTCGCCGAAATTCAGGTCGATCAGTTGCTTGAGGTTGGCCAGCAGTTCCATCTGCTGGGTGATGTCGATGGCGTACTTGACCACCTTGAAGGGTTTGCCGTTGAGGTCGAAGACCGGGTTGTAGGACGCCTCGATCCACACCACCCGTCCGCCCTTGCCGATGCGCTTGTACTGCGCGGCCTGGAATTCCCCGGCATTCAGCTTGCGCCAGAACCCGGCATATTCCGGGCTGTCGCGGTGGGACGGTTCGATGAACATGCTGTGATGCTTGCCCTTGATTTCAGGCAAGGTGTAGCCCAGCGCGGCCAGGAAGTTGTCGTTGGCGGTGAGGACGGTGCCGTCCAAAGCGAACTCGATGACGGCCAGGGAGGTGCGGATGGCATTCACCTGGCCGAGCAACTCGGCGTATTCCGTTTTCTGCCGGGTGACGTCGGTGGAATATTTCACCACCTTGAACGGTTTTCCGTTCGCTCCGATAAGGGGATTGTAGGACGCTTCGATCCATACTTCCTTTCCCCCCTTGCCGATCCGTTTGTATTGCGCGGCTTGATATTCCCCCCGCCGCAACCGTTCCCAGAACTCGCGGTACTCCGCACTTTCCCGGTCGCCGGGATCGACGAACATGGAATGGTGCTTTCCCTGGATTTCGTGCAGGCCATAGCCCAGCGCATTGAGAAAATTGCGGTTGGCCGTCAGAACGATGCCGTCCATGGAGAATTCGATGACGGCCTGGGACTTGTCGAGAGCCGCGAGCTTGGCATCCGTTTCAAGAGTCTTTCGCGTTGAGAGTGGCCAAGCCATAGCGCCTCCGATATACTATTGAGCAACATATATTTATGTCGAACGTATGCTGGAGTCAATATGGTCGACATCTAATTTAATGATACATTTCATTTACTAAATACTATGATTGAGTGTTGTGAAAACTATCAAAATCCACGTTTCGATGAATCTTTCAAATTATCATAATTTTATTAAGTGTTGTAACTGCCTGACAACGCAAGGAAGGGTTGCCCGCACGGCCACGACCGCGTGCGGCCGCGGCCTTCGGCCCGGATGGTCGTCCATCAACCCGATGATGATGCGGTGGTGAAACCTATCGCCTGGGGCTGGCGACGATCTCGCTCTTGGCGATGCGGCGCAAGGATACCTCCAGCCGCGCGTCCGCCTTGGCGATCTCGGTCAGGGCGTCGCGGGTGAAATTGATGTGGGATTCCGCCGCCATCTGGGCCGCCGTGGGGTCGCCGGCCATCACCGCCAGATAGACGGCGCGATGTTGCTCCAGCAGCAATTCGCGCACGCCGGGGCGGGAATACAGCTTGCCGCGGTTGTAGAACACGTCGTTGCGCAGCATGTCCGACAGCGAGCGCATGATGTGCAGCATCACCACGTTGTGCGACGCCTCGTAGATGGCGAGGTGGAAATCGGCGTCGGCATCGGCCTCGTCGCTGGAATCCTCTTCGCCATGAGCCTGCTCCATGCGCTCGAAGCAGTCGCGCACCAGCTCGCGGTCCACGTCGGTGCTGCGCAGCGCCGCCAGATAGGCCGCCGAGCCCTCGACGATGGCGCGGAATTCCAGATAGTCGAACGTGGTCTCGGGCCGGGTCTGCAGCACCACCGACAGCGGCCCGGTGAAGCCTTCGCCCAGCAGCGGGGCCACGTGGGTGGCGCCGCCCTTGCCGGAATAGACCAGCCCCTTCTTTTCCAGCTTGTCCAGGGCCTCGCGCAGGGAGGGGCGCGATACGTCGAACTTCAGCGCCAGTTCGCGCTCGGGCAGCAGGCGCTCGCCCGGCCGCAGCGACCCTTCCAGGATCAGCTGCTCCAGGCGGTCGGCGATGGTGTCGGCAAGCTTGGCGGGGCGGATTGGTTCTGTCATGAGGCATCCCGAGTTGCAACCGTACTAGTAGGTGGTAACGGCGCCCTTGTCCAGTTCCTCGGATTTTGGTTAGTTCACCTGGATTGATTTACAACATGGGTAAAAAAAGTTATCCACTATGCGATAGCTTGGTCAACAATCCGGAAATCGCCTGCCCATGCCTCAGCCGATCAAGAAGCTGCTTGTCGCCAATCGCGGCGAGATCGCCATCCGCATCTGCCGTGCCGCCACCGAACTGGGCATGAGCACGGTCGCCGTCTATTCCCAGGAGGACCGTTTCGCCCTGCACCGCTTCAAGGCCGACGAAAGCTATCCGGTGGGCCGGGGCAGGGGGCCCATCGACGCCTATCTGTCCATCGACGAGATCGTGGCGGTGGCGCAGGAATGCGGCGCCGACGCCGTGCATCCCGGCTACGGCCTGCTGTCCGAGAACCCGGCCTTCGCCGATGCGGTGCGCGAGGCCGGGCTGGTCTTCGTCGGGCCCAGTTCCGAGGTCATGCGCGTCCTCGGCAACAAGGTGGCGGCGCGCAAGGCGGCGGTGGAGGCCGGCGTGCCGGTGATGCCGGCCACCGGGCCGCTGCCCGCCGATCTCGACCGTTGCCTGGAGATGGCGGCGGAAATCGGCTACCCGCTGATGCTGAAGGCCAGTTGGGGTGGCGGCGGGCGCGGCATGCGGGTGGTGGAAGGTCCGGCTGACCTGCCCGACCACGTCGCCATCGCCCGGCGCGAAGCCAAGGCGGCGTTCGGCAACGACGAGGTCTATCTGGAAAAGCTGGTGCGCCGGGCGCGCCACGTGGAAGTGCAGATCCTGGGCGATTCCCACGGCAACCTCGTGCATCTGTTCGAGCGCGACTGTTCCGTCCAGCGGCGGAACCAGAAGGTGGTGGAACGCGCTCCGGCGCCCTATCTGGCGGGCCGGAGCCGCGACGAATTGTGCGCGTCAGCCCTGCGCCTGGCCCGCGCCGTGGCGTATGAGAACGCCGGCACCGTCGAGTTCCTGATGGATGCCGACAGCGGCGAATTCTATTTCATCGAGGTCAATCCCCGCGTCCAGGTCGAGCATACGGTCACCGAGGTCGTCACCGGCATCGACATCGTCAAGGCGCAGATCCTCATCGCCTCGGGCGCGCCCATCGGCAGTCCCGGCTCGGGGGTTCCGAAGCAGGGCGAGATCCGCCTCAACGGCCATGCCATCCAGTGCCGCATCACCACCGAGGACCCGGGCAACAACTTCATTCCCGATTACGGCCGCATCACCGCCTATCGCGGCGCCAACGGCTTCGGCATCCGGCTGGACGGCGGCACCGCCTTTTCCGGCGCGCTGATCACCCGGCATTACGATTCCCTGCTGGAGAAGGTCACCGCCTGGGCGCCGACGCCGGACGAGGCCATCCGCCGCATGGACCGGGCGCTGCGCGAATTCCGCATCCGCGGCGTCGCCACCAACCTGACCTTCCTTGAAGCGGTGATCGGCCATCCCCGCTTCGTCGCCTGCGACTACACCACCCGCTTCATCGACGAAACGCCGGATCTGTTCCGGCAGCAGGGCCGCAAGGACCGCGCCACCCGGCTGCTCAACTTCGTCGGCGAGGTCATGGTCAACGGCAATCCCGAGGTGAAGGACCGGCCGCGCCCCGCCCACGCCCTCCAGCCCGAGCCGCCGGCTCTGCCTCCCGGTGCCGTTCCCGACGGCACCAGGCAGATGCTCGATGCCCTGGGAGCCGATGGCTTCGCCAAGTGGATGCTGGAGCAGAAGCGGGTGCTGGTCACCGACACCACCTTCCGCGACGCCCACCAGTCGCTGCTGGCCACCCGCATGCGCAGCCACGACCTGCTGGCGGTGGCGCCGGCCTATGCCAGGCTGCTGCCGCAACTGTTCTCGGTGGAATGCTGGGGCGGCGCCACCTTCGACGTCGCCATGCGCTTCCTCAACGAGGACCCGTGGCAGCGTCTGGCCGGCCTCCGTCAAGCTATGCCCAACCTGCTGCTGCAGATGCTGCTGCGCTCGGCCAACGCGGTCGGCTACGCCAACTATCCCGACAACGTGGTGCGCCATTTCATCGCCCGCGCCGCCAAGGGGGGCATCGACGTCTTCCGCGTGTTCGACTGCCTGAACTGGGTGGACAACATGCGCCTCGCCATCGGCGCGGTGCGCGAGACCGGCGCCCTGTGCGAGGCCGCCATCTGCTATACCGGCGACATCGGCGATCCGGCGCGGTCCAAGTACGACCTGAGATACTATGTCGACCTTGCCAAGCAGTTGGAGAAGGCCGGCGCCCATATCCTCGGCGTCAAGGACATGGCCGGGCTGGTCAAGCCGCGCGCGGCATCGCTGCTGTTCAAGGCACTGAAGGACGAGGTCGGCATTCCCATCCATTTCCACACCCACGACACGTCCGGCCTGTCGGCGGCCAGCGTGCTGGCGGCGGTGGATGCCGGGGTGGACGCGGTGGACGCCGCCATGGACGCGCTCAGCGGCACCACCTCGCAGCCGCCCTTGGGCTCGATCTGCGCCGCGCTCAAGGGCCACGAGCGCGACCCTGGCCTGGACCAGGACGCGCTTGACCGCGTCTCGGTCTATTGGGAGCGGGCGCGGGCCAATTACGCCGCGTTCGAGGCCGATATCAAGGGCGGCACCGCCCAGGTCTACCTGCACGAGATGCCGGGCGGCCAGGTCACCAACCTGCGCCAGCAGGCGCGCTCGCTGGGCATCGAGGAGAAGTGGGACCGCGTCGCCCACGCCTATGCCGACGTCAACGCCCTGTTCGGCGACATCGTCAAGGTCACGCCGACCTCGAAGGTGGTGGGCGACATGGCGCTGATGATGGTGACCGGCGGCCTGGCCCCGGCCGAGGTCGCCGACCCGCGCAAGGAGATCGCCTTCCCGGATTCGGTGGTGCAACTGTTCAAGGGCGAACTGGGCCAGCCGCCGGGCGGCTGGCCGGCGGACTTGCAGAAGAAGGTGCTGAAGGAGGTTCAGCCCTTCACAGAGCGCCCCGGCGCGGTGATGCCGCCGGCCGACCTGGAGGCGCTGCGGGCCGAGGCCGAGAAGAAGGTGGGCCGCGCCATCGGCGAGGACGAACTGGCGTCCTACCTGATGTACCCCAAGGTCTTCACCGATTTCGCCGCCCATCAGCGGGAATACGGGGACGTCTCGGGCCTGCCCACGCCGGTGTTCTTCTACGGCATGCAGCCGGGCGAGGAAGTGGTGGTCGAGCTTGAGCGCGGCAAGGCGCTCATCATCCGCTTCCTCGCCCTCGGCGAGCCGGACGAGCAGGGCCTGCGCAAGGTGTTCTTCGAACTCAACGGCCAGCCGCGCACCGTCCAGGTGGCGGACAAGTCCGTCGCCCCGGCCCGCCCGGCCCAGCCCAAGGCCGAGGAGGGCAATCCCGACCACGTGCCGGCGCCCATGCCCGGCCTGGTGGTCAGCATCGCCGTGCGGGAGGGCCAGACGGTGGAGAAGGGCGACGTGCTGCTGTCGCTGGAGGCCATGAAGATGGAGACCGCCGTGCGCGCCGAGCGGGCCGGCACGGTCGCGCGTATCGCCGTGGCGCCCCGCCAGACGGTGGAGATGAAGGACCTGCTGGTGGTGCTGGGCGGGTAGCCATCCCCCGGTCGCCACGCCTGGCCGGAATGACGCGGATAATCCGAGGCCCGCCGGATGCTTGCTCCGGCGGGCTTTTCATTCTCCGGCCCGGGCCGGTTCCGGGTGGCGGTGCTTGGGCTTGTGCGGGTGCCTGTCGAACCAGCGGGCCACGGCGGCACGGACCACCACGTAGAACACCGGGGTGAAAATCAGGCCGAACAGCGTCACGCCCAGCATGCCGAAGAACACGGCGGTGCCCAGCGACTGGCGCATCTCGGCGCCGGGGCCGACGCCGATCACCAGCGGCAGCACGCCCAGGATGAAGGCCAGCGAGGTCATCAGGATCGGGCGCAGGCGGGTGCGGGCGGCGTGCACGGCGGCCTCCACCCGGTCCATGCCCTCCACCTCCGCCTGCCGGGCGAACTCGACGATCAGGATGGCGTTCTTGGCCGCCAGACCGATCAGCACGATGAAGCCGATCTGTCCCAGGATGTCGATGGGCAGGCCGCGCACGATCAGGCCCGACACGGCGGCCAGCAGGCACATAGGCACGATCAGCACCACCGCCAGCGGCAGCGACCAGCTTTCGTACTGCGCGGCCAGCAGCAGGAAGACGAACACCACCGAGGCGGCGAACACCAGCAGTCCGTGATTGCCGGCCAGGATTTCCTGAAGCGCCAGTTCGGTCCATTCGAAGTCGAAGCCCACCGGCAGGCGCTCGTCGGCCAGGGCCCGCATCTGCTCCAGCGCGTAGCCCGAGGAATAGCCGGGCAGGGTGGCGCCCTGCAGTTCCGCCGCCGGATAGAGGTTGTAGCGCGGCACGCGGTACGGCCCGGTGTCGTAGCGGAACGAGGCGACCGAGCCGATGGGCACCATCTGGCCGGCCTCGTTGCGCACCATCAGCATGGCGATGTCGCGCAGGTCGTCGCGGAAGGGGCCATCGGCCTGGGCGGTGACGCGATAGGTGCGGCCCAGGAAATTGAACTCGTTGACGAAGGACGAGCCGAGATAGATCTGCAGCGTCTCGTTGATCCTGTCCGACGACACGCCCAGCATCTGCGACCGCACCCGGTCGATGTCGGCGAAGACGTTGGGGGTGCGGGTGTTGAACAGGCTGAACATGCCCACCAGCCCCGGCACCTGGCTCGCCGCCGCCATCATGTCGCCGGTGGCTTGCTCCAGGGCCTTGGCGCCGTGGCCGGCGCGGTCCTGGATCATCATCTTGAAGCCGCCAGCCGTGCCGATGCCGCGCACCGGCGGCGGCTCGATGGTCAGGATCATGGCGCCTTGCAGCACGCCCAGGCGCTTCTGCAGCTCGGCCCTGATGACCGGGGCGGAAAGGCCCTGTCTGGCGCGTTCCTCGAACGGCGCCAGGGGGACGAACATGGCCGCCGCGTTGGGGGCGTTGGTGAAGGTGGCGGCGTCCAGGCCGGCGATGGGCACGGCGTGGGCGATGCCAGGGGTGTTCAGCGCGATCTCCACCGCCTCGCGCATCACCTTGTCGGTGCGGGCCAGCGACGAACCGGCGGGCAACTGGATCACGTTGATGAGGAAGCCCTGGTCCTGGCTGGGGATGAACCCCTTGGGCGTCTTGGCGAATTCCACGCCGGCGATGCCGATCAGGCCGCCGTACAGCAGCAGCATCACCGCCGACAGGCGAACCACCTTGCGGGTCAGGCTGCCGTAGCCGCCGGCCAGCCGGTCGAAGGCGCGGTTGAAGCCGCCGAAAAACAGCACCAGCGGCCGCATCCACGGCGAGGCCGTCTCGTGGTCGTGCTCCTTGTGCGGCTTGAACAGCAGGGCGCACAGGGCCGGCGACAGGGTCAGCGACACGATCAGCGAGATCACCGTCGAGGCGGCGATGGTCACCGCGAACTGGCGGAAGAAGGCGCCCGAGATGCCGGGGATGAAGGCGGCGGGAATGAACACCGCGCACAGCACCAGGGCGATGGAGATCAGCGCCGAGCCGGTCTCGTCCATGGTGACATGGGCGGCGTCCTTGGGGCTCATGCCCTCGCGCAGGTTGCGCTCGACGTTCTCGACCACCACGATGGCGTCGTCGACCACGATGCCGACGGCCAGCACCAGCCCGAACAGCGACAGGTTGTTGAGCGAATAGCCGAGTGCCGACAGCACGGCGAAGGTGCCGATCAGCGACACCGGGATCGCCACCACCGGCACGATGGTGGCGCGCCAGGTCTGCAGGAACAGGATGACCACCACCACCACCAGGATGACGGCCTCGAGGATGGTGTCCTTCACCGCCTCCACCGAGGCGGCGATGAAGTTGGTGGGGTTGTAGGCGACGGTGTAGGTCACGCCCTCGGGGAAGGATTGCGACAACTCGGCCATCTTGTCGAGGATGCGCTGGGCGGTCTCCAGGGCGTTGGAGCCGGGACGCTGGAACACGCCGATGGGCGCCGCCGGGCGCGCGTCGAGATAGCCGTTGACGTTGTAGTCCAGCGCGCCCAATTCGACCCGGCCGATGTCCTTGATGCGGGTGACGCGGCCTTCCGCATCGGTCTTGACGATGACGTCGCCGAACTGGCCGGGCTCGATCAGCCGGCCCTGGGTCTGGACGTTGAACTGGAAGGCGCCCTGCTGCGGCATGGGCGGGGCGTTCAGGTTGCCGGCGGCGACCTGGACGTTCTGGTTCTGCAAGGCCCTGACGACCTCGCCCGCCGTCATGTCGCGGGCGGCCACCCGGCCGGGGTCCAGCCATACGCGCATGGAATAGTCGCGGGCGCCGAACACGCGGGCGTCGCCGACGCCGTCCAGGCGCAGCAACTGGTCGGTGATCTGGAGCGTGGCGTAGTTGGACAGGTAGATCTGGTCGCGCGAGTCGTCGGGCGAGAAGACGTGGACCACCAGCAACATGTCGGGCGAGTTCTTGGTCACCGTCACGCCGATGCGCCGCACGTCCTCGGGCAGGCGGGCGGTGGCGATGGCGACGCGGTTCTGCACCAGCACCTGGGCGGTGTCGAGATTGGTGCCCAGCCGGAACGTCACCGTGATCTTCAGGTTGCCGTCGCCGGTCGACTGGCTGTTCATGTACAGCATGTTCTCGACGCCGTTGATCTGCTGTTCCAGCGGCGTGGCGACGGTATCGGCCACCACCTGGGCCGAGGCGCCGGGATATTGCGCCGACACCACGATGGTGGGCGGCGCGATCTCGGGATACTGGGCCACCGGCAGGGTGAAATAGGCGATGCCGCCCAGGATGGTGATGAGCAGCGAGACGACCGTGGCGAAGATCGGCCGCTCGATGAAGAAATGGGAAAGACGCATGGCCGCCCGCTCCCTACTTGGCCGGCTGGGGCTGGGCGGATTCGATCGGGCCGGCCGCTATCCGGCCGGGCTGCGGCGTCACCTTGGCGCCGGGGCGCGCCCGCATCAGGCCGTCGATGATGACGTCGTCCTCGGGCTTGAGGCCCGAGCGCACGGCGCGCAGGCCGTCCACCAGCGGTCCCAGTTCCACCGGGCGCGGCGCCACGGTGCCGTCGGGGGTGACGGTCATCACGATCTTGCGGCTCTGGTCGGTGGCGACCGCCGAATCGGGGATCAGCAGCGCCTCGAACGGGGCCGAGACGGGCATGCGGGCGCGGCCGAAGCTGCCGGGCGCGATGAAATCGTCGGCGTTGGGCACGGTGGCACGGGCGCGGATGGTGCCGCTGCCCTTGTCCACCTGGTTGTCGATGAAGGTCAGCGCGCCCTTGTGCGGCCAGCCGGCCTCGTCCATCAGGCGCAGTTCCACCGGCACGTTCAGTTCGCCCGACGCGGCGGCGGCGATGGCCTTCTGGCCGCGCTGGAACGTCAGGAAGTCCGATTCGCTCATGTCGAAGCGGAAATACATGGGGTCCTGCGAGGCGATGGTGGTCAGCAGCGTGCCGGTGCCGCCGCTGCCACCGGCGGTGACCAGGTTGCCGACGCTGATGTTGCGCGCGCTGATGCGCCCGGAAATGGGGGCGACGATGCGGGTGAATTCCAGGTTCAGCTCGGCGTCGCGGACGGCGGCCTGGGCGGCAATGGCGCCGGCGCCGGCGGTCTGCGATTCGCTCTCGCGCTGGTCGAGCGTGCTTTGCGCCAGGAACTCGCGCCGTTGCAGCTCGCCCGCGCGGCTGAGCTGGCGGCTGGCCAGTTCCTTCGACGACGAGGCCTGGCGCAGCCGGGCGCGGGCCGACATCAGCGCGTTCTCGAACGGGCGCGGGTCGATGACGAACAGCAGGTCGCCCTTCTTGACCATCTGGCCGTCGGTGAAATGGATCTCGGTCAGGTAGCCGCTGACGCGGGCGCGAATCTCGACGTAGTCCACCGGGGTGAACTGGCCGGTGTATTCCGCCCAGTCGGTCACCTGGCGCTTGACCGGATTGGCCACCGTCACCGCCGGGCCGGCCGGTGCCTGGGGGGCATTGTCGGGGCCGCCCGACCGCATGGAGAGGAATGCGGCGCCCGCACCGAGGATCACCAGGGCGGCGATGACGAGCAGGGGAGCGGGAAACTTACGTGCTGGGGCCATGGCGCGTATCCGAAGGGGCGAAACGGTCAGGGGAAACGAGACGTCAAGGAAAGCACGGGCCGCGGTTGAATCCTGTTCACCAGATGGCCCATGCGCACGGACGTTCAACCGGCATCGCCGCCGGCTGGAACTATACTGAACGGTTCGGTTTTAAGGGTGGCGATGGCAGACGGTCAAGGCTGCCGAAGGTTTGCTGTATAAAAAAGGCAGCAAACCAATCCATATTCAAACGTTCTATCCGAAATCGGCCCGCGTCAGGCCATGTTTCTTCAACTTGTCGTAGAAGGTCTTGCGCGGGATGCCCAGCGCCTGGATGGTGGCGGCGACGTCGCCCTGCTGGCGGGTCAGCTCGGATTCCAGCAGGGTCTTCTCGAACAGGTCCACACGCTCGGGCAGTGACAGGTCGCCGCCGGTCTGGGTGACGTCCGAGGAATCGAGCAGGCCGAGACCGAGGACGAAACGGTCGGCCACGTTGCGCAATTCGCGCACGTTGCCCGGCCAGTCGTGGGCCATCAGGCGGTCGAGCTGCGACGGCGCCAGACGCGGGGCCTCGCGGTTGTAGCGGCCGCTGGCCTGGTGCAGGAAGTGGCGGAACAGCAGCGGGATGTCGTCGCGGCGGTCGCGCAGGGGCGGAATGACGATCACCACCACGTTCAGGCGGTAATAGAGGTCCTGGCGGAAACGGTTCTCGGTGGCGGCCTGCTTCAGGTCGGTCTTGGTCGCCGCCACCACCCGCATGTCCACCGGCACCAGCTCGTTGGAACCGAGCGGCTCGACCGCGCGTTCCTGCAACGCGCGCAGGATCTTGACCTGGAGGTTGAGCGGCATGCTCTCGATCTCGTCCAGGAACAAGGTGCCGCCGCTGGAATGCTCGACCCGGCCGACGCGGCGCTTGCCCGCGCCGGTGAAGGCGCCGGCCTCGTGGCCGAACAGTTCGCTTTCGAAGATGGTTTCCGGCATGGCGCCGCAGTTCAGCGCCACGAAGGGGTTGTCGCGCCGCCGGCCCTGGGCGTGCAGCGCGCGCGCCACCAGTTCCTTGCCGCAGCCGGTCTCGCCCCAGATCAGCACGTCGGCGTCGGTGTCGGCCACGGTGGCGATGGTCTGGCGCAGGCGTTCGATGGCCGGGGTGCGGCCGATGATGGTCTGCTTGCCGGCATCGGCCAGTTCGGCGCGCAGGCGGCGGTTCTCCAGCACCAGCCGGCGGCGTTCGGCGGCGCGGCGCACCACGTCGGCCAGCAGGTCCGGCGGCGTCGGCTTCTCGACGAAATCGTAGGCGCCCTCGCGGATGGCGCGCACCGCCATGGCCACGTCGCCGTGGCCGGTTATCAGCACCACCGGCAGTTCCGGGTCGCGTTCGCGGATATGGGCCAGCAGGTCCATGCCGCCCATGCCGGGCATGCGCACGTCGGTGACCACCACGGTGGGGTGGGCGCGGCCGAGGATTTCCCGCGCCTGCTCGGCGGTCGAGCACGACAGCACGGTGAAGCCGGCCAGTTCCAGGGTCTGCTCGCCTGCCGTCAGCACCGGGCGGTCGTCGTCCACCAGCAGCACGGTATCCATCACTTGGCCTCCGGCAGGTCGAGGGTGAAGACGGCGCCGCCCTCGGGCCGGTTGGCGGCGCTCAAGGTGCCGCCGAACTCGCGCACGATGGCCGAGGCGATGGACAGCCCCAGCCCCAGCCCTTCGCCGGCCGGCTTGGTGGTGGTGAAGGGGTCGAACAGGCGGGGCATGAAATCCTCGGGGATGCCGGGTCCGGTATCGGCGACGGTGACAAGGACGCGTCCATCCCGCCGGCGCACGCGGATGGACAGGGCACCATCGTCCAACCGCTTCATGGCGTCCAGCGCGTTGGTGAGCAGATTGACCAGGATCTGTTCCAGCCGCACCTGCTCGGCGGTCACCGCCAGGGTCTCGGGAACGGTGTCCAGTTCCAGCGCCACCCCCTGTTCGCGCAGGCGGGGCCCGATCAGGGCCATGACGCGATCGAGCGCCGGGCCGAGCGGGATGGCGGCCAGGGTGGTGTCGGGCCGGCGCGAGAATCCCTTCAGGCGCCGGGTGATGGTGGCGAGGCGCTCGACCTGGGCGGCGATCTCGGCCAGGTTCTCGCCCACCCGGTCCAGCCGGCCCAGTTCCATGAAGCGCTGGGCGTTGCCGGCGAACGAGCCGATGGCCGAGAGCGGCTGGTTGATCTCGTGCACCATGCCCGCCGCCATGCGGCCCACCGTCGCCAGCTTGGCCGCCTGCACCAGTTCGGCGGTGCGGTCCTTCAGGTCCTGCTCCAGGG
>AGTN01163277.1_pt1 | contig 18016 bp, 15 predicted proteins | sample 314218 | NCBI WGS metagenome assembly AGTN01 (sample SAMN02954264, study PRJNA73603) | bioreactor metagenome | biome: terrestrial; feature: non-aerated bioreactor; material: poplar woody material; isolation source: poplar biomass | place: USA | collected 2006-12 | reverse complement strand
CCAGACGGAGGGTTTTTTCCCGGGAGTGATCGGCACCGAGATGCACGAGGTGGAAATCGACGGGAGAAAATATAACCGGAGCAAGGGATGGGATACCTTCTATTGGGGCAATTCAAACAGGAATCCGTATACATGGAATCCCCGGGAATCGCCTTTCCATATGTTGGATATGAGCTGGACGGCATTGCTGATGCTCCGCTGGTACGATGAGCTGGAGAAAGACGACAGGTTGCTCAATTATGCGAAGGAGTACGCGAAGTCGCTACTGAAGCTTCAATTTCCCAACGGCTTTTTCCCCGGCTGGCTCGACCGGAATACCTTAGAGCCGATGGAACATCTGAATGATTCGCCCGAAACGTCTATGTCGGCGACCTTCCTGTTGAAATTGTACGAACTGACCGGAAAACAGGAATATAAAGAAGCAGCGCTTAAGGCAATGGATGCCGTGATCCGTGAAATTATCCCTTCGGGAAGATGGGAGGATTTTGAGACTTACTGGTCTTGTTCCCGGTATGGTTCAGACCATCTGGTAGGGAAAAAAGTCGCTCGCAACCATATGTACAAGCAGAACAATTTTTCCATGTTCTGGACCGCCGAAGCGCTCTTTGAAAGCTACAAGGCCACAGGAGAGCAACGATATCTGGAATACGGACAGCGAACCCTCGATGAGATGTTGATGACCCAGGCTTCGTGGCAGCCTCCCTATATGTACGTGAACGTGCTGGGTGGTTTCGGTGTGCTGAATGCCGACGGCGAGTGGAACGATTCGCGGCAGAGCCTCTTTGCCGAACTTATCCTTCAATACGGCAGGCTCCTTAACAGAACGGAGTATATTGAACGAGGATACGCAGCGCTGAAAGCATCGTTCGTAATGATGTACTGCCCTGAGAATCCGCAGACAAAGGAGCAATGGGAGAAAGTATATCCCTTCTTCGGCTCTGAAGATTATGGCTTCACCATGGAAAATTACGGGCACGGCGGTCGTACAAGCCCCGAAGGCGAAGGGATGGGCGAATTCACGATTTACGATTGGGGAAACGGCGCTGCAGCAGAAGCGTACAATCGCATACTCGATAAATTCGGTAAAATAGAATAACAAAAACGTGCCCTACCTTGCAATAAAGATTGAATGATTTAAAGAATAATAAAAATGAAACGAAAAAAAATGAACCGGATTTGGCTGGGTGCAGCGATCGGGGCGGTTATCCTGCTCTCCTGCACAGGCAAAACAAAAACCACGGAAAGTATGGAAAAGGAGTATAAAAAAGGAACATTCGGATACGATTTGCATTATCTGTCCGGGAAAGACAGTCTGATCATATTGAAATCGGACGACGAAAAGGCGCAGGTAATACTGTCGGCGAAATATCAGGCTAAAGTGTTTACTTCTACGGCTAACGGCCTGGAGGGGAACAGCCACGGCTTCGTAAATTACCCGTTTTTTGATGCCGGTATAGTGGATGAACATATGAACGGTTTCGGTGGTGAAAACCGCTTCTGGCTGGGACCCGAGGGGGGACAATATTCCATCTATTTCGAACCGGGAGATGAGCAGGTGTACGATAACTGGCACACTCCTAAGGCTATTGATATCGAAGAGTGGGATCTGCTGAGCGCTTCGGATAAAGAAGCTGCCTTTGCCAAAGAGATGGAACTGCTTAATTACCAGGGTAGCAGATTAAAGATAGATGTGGAAAGAAAAATATCCCTGCTTTCGGATAATGAGATAACCCGCCTATTAGGGATCACTATCCCCTCAGAAGTGAATGTGGTGTCTTATTCTACCGAGAACAAGATTACCAATCTAAATGATTTCGAATGGACAAAAGAGACCGGAACGGTCTGTATCTGGATGCTCGACATGTACAATCCGTCCGACTCAGCGGTCACGGTAATCCCTTATAATACCGGAGATGAAAAGGTGTTGGGGAATGTGGTTACCTCTGATTATTTCGGAGAAATTCCGGCGGACCGTCTGATAGATGACAACGGGACGATCTATTTTAAAACCGATGGGAAACACAGAGATAAATTGGGACTGAACGCGAAACGGACCACATCGATCGCCGGCAATTGGGATCCCATCTCGAAACGGTTAACCATCGTGACGTTTAACACAGATCCGAACGCGATCTATCTGAATCAGGAATGGAACCCCGAGAAAGATCCTTTACTGGGAGACGCGCTGAATGCATATAACGACGGTCCGCTGGAGGACGGTAGCATCATGGGGCCGTTCCTTGAAATAGAAAGCAGTTCGCCCGCCGCACTCCTGAAACCGGGAGAGTCGCTGTCGCATACGCACAATGTGTATCATTTCATTGGTGAGGAAGCAGCACTCTCCCCTATTTGTGAAAAGCTGCTGGGCGTCTCCATCGAGCAAGTAAAGAATATTTTTAAATAACTGACAACGATGAATCCTACTCATATATCGCAAAAAAAGCATCATCTGGTTCCCAAAGGAATCGTGTTTCCTTTTATTCTTCTTACGGCATTGTTCTTTATGTGGGCGGTGCCGAATAATATGACCGACGCCATGCTCGCCGCTTTTAAGCGCATCATGAGCTTTTCCGATACCCAAACGGCATGGATACAAGTGGTAGCATATCTTTTGGGATACGGTTGTTTTGCCCTGCCCGGCGCTATTTTTATCAAAAAGCATACGTATAAATCGGGTGTACTACTGGGATTGGGGTTATGCATCACCGGATGCTTTTTATTCTATCCGGCCATGCTGGCGATGGATATCAATCCGTTCTTTTGTTTTGCCGTCTACCTCCTGGCATTTTTTATCCTTTTCGCGGGATTATCCATATTAGAGACGTCAGCCAACTCCTACGTGTATGCATTGGGCGATCCGGTGACCGCTACCCGGCGATTGAATTTCTCACAGTCTTTCAATCCTTTCGGCGCGTTGACGGGCGCCGTAGCCAGCCAGATATTCGTGCTTTCGCAACTCAATACGCTGAGCGCGGAAGAAAGAACGGGATTGTCGTCGTCGGCATTGCTGCAGATACAAAACGGCGAACTGAATGCCGTTACGACGGCTTATGTGGTGCTGGGACTGGTGATGCTCGCCCTGCTTGCGGCTATCTTTTTCACCCGGATGCCCCGGGCACAGGACGACGATAAGACGTTGGACCTGAAAGCGACTTTCGGGCGGCTCAAACGCAATAAGAGTTATATGTGGGGCGTAGTTGCCCAATTCTTTTACGTAGGGGCGCAAGTGGCAGTGTGGTCTTTTATCATCCGCTACGTAATCCAGCATCTGGATCTGAACGGCGTGATCGCTTCCCTGGGAAGCGGGGCTTCTTCTGAGACGATCATGGGGGCTTTGCGAAATGTGGAGCCTGTTGCCGCACAGTTTTACAGTTTTTGCGAGTGGGTAGGGCTCGACGCGCTCTTGCCGCGCACTGCCGAACAGGCCGCCGCCACCTATTATATTATATCGATGGTGCTTTTTGTGGTCGCCCGTTTTATGTGTACCTGGCTGATGAAATGGGTCAGGCCGGTGAACCTGTTATCGGTATTGGCGGTGCTGGCGGTGATATGCAGCGTGACGACCATTTATGCGCAGGGATTTCTGGGCGTATATGCGTTGATGGGTATATCGGGCTGCATGTCCCTCATGTTTCCCACTATATATGGGATAGGCATGCGCGGATTAGGGGAGGATACCAAGATAGGAAGTTCGGGAATGGTGATGGCCATAGCCGGAGCAGCCTTTCTGACGCAGATACAGGGGATCTTATCCGATCACTCCGGAAGTATACAATTTGCCTACTGGGTACCCGCGATTGCATTTTTTATTATCACCGTATATAGTTTTACTATTGCGCGGGATAAGAAACCGGAGGCTTCTTTGGAAAATGAATCTTGAAAAACATACTATAATGGAGAAATTAGTCATAGGCATTGACTACGGCACCGATTCATGCCGTGCATTGGTAGTAAATACCCTGTCGGGGAAAGAGGTGGCATCCTATACCTCTTTCTACCCGCGGTGGAAAAAAGAACTGTATTGCGACCCTTCGGCCAACCGGTACCGCCAGCATCCGCAGGATTATATCGACTCGTTGGAAGAGGTGATTTATGGCGTATTGAAGCGCCTTTCGCACGATGAGGCGGCAAATATTGCCGCCATCGGTATCGACACCACAGGCAGTACTCCCTGTTTAACGGATAAAAACGGCATACCGCTGGCCTTGCTGCCCGAGTATGCCGAAGATCCGGACGCGATGTTTATTCTTTGGAAAGACCACACATCCATCCGGGAAGCGGATGACATAAACAGGTTGGCTCACGGATGGGAGACGGATTACACGTCCCGTTCGGGAGGCATCTATTCGTCGGAATGGTTTTGGGCAAAAGCACTGCATGCGTTGCGTAACAATGAAAATATCCGGAGAGAAGCGTATGCCGTAATCGAACATTGCGATTGGATGCCGGCCTTACTTACCGGCAACCTCAGGCCGGAGGAGGTAAAACGGAGCCGATGCGCCGCAGGGCATAAAGGTATGTGGGCGGAAGAATGGGGCGGCTACCCTTCTCAGGTATTTCTGTCTGCTTTGGATCCCCTGCTCGAGGGTTTTGGAGCCCGTTTAAGCAGTGAAACGTACACAAACGGTGTATCTGCCGGGAAGCTCACGAAAGAGTGGGCAGAACGCCTCGGATTACCTGAAGGGGTAGATGTTGCCGTGGGTATAATCGACGCGCATGCGGGTGCCATCGGCGCAGGTATAAAAGAGCATACCATGGTGAAAATTATCGGTACCTCTACCTGCGATATTGTGGTGACGCCGAAGGCGGATATCGCGGAGAAGCTGATTCCCGGTATCAGCGGGCAGGTGGACGGTTCGGTTATCCCCGGACTGATCGGCCTGGAGGCCGGACAATCGGCATTCGGTGATCTGTACGCATGGCTTAGGGACTTCCTTGCATGGTCGTTGAAATTCGTACCCGATGAGGCCGACAGGGAAGGCGCCGTTTCAAAAATACTGGCTGAATTAACGAGAGAGGCGGAAACATTGGCGGTTTCATCGGAGGATGTTGTTGCCGGTGACTGGTTTAACGGGCGTCGTACGCCCTTTGCCGATCATACGCTGAAAGGAGGGATTGCCGGATTGACGCTGGCGACAACTCCAGCACACGTGTTTCGCAGTTTGGTTGAAGCGACCGCTTTCGGTTCGAAAGCCATCATGGAGCATCTCGAAAAAGAAGGCGTGAAAATTACCGGGATCATCGGCGTCGGGGGTATCTCGCTGAAGTCGCCCTATGTAATGCAGATTCTTTCGGATGTGATGGGTGTACCTATAAAAGTTGCGGCTACAGAGCAGGCGGGAGCGCTCGGCTCGGCGATGTGTGCCTCGGTGGCGGGGAATGCTTTCGACAGATTGGAGGAGGCTCAAACGGCATTGGGACAGGGTGAGCTGGCAACCTATCTGCCTAATTATGAACACCAAGACCTCTATAGCGCCAAATATGAAAAATATCGGCGCATTAACCGGTTTCTGGAAAAAAATAGGGAACGTTTTCGTTAAGCGAGTACAGAGGCAAAACTTGTTTTGACTATGTCTAGCGCAGAAAACGACTAACTTTAGGGAACGTTTTTCTATTCTACTTGTTCCTGTCCGAATTTATGATTTTAAGCGTGAAAACGCCGTTTGGCAATTCAAACGCCTCTTTGATGCCTTGGGTTACCGCAACCATTGCATCATCGAATTCACCAAACACTTGAGTGGACATGCTGTTAGGTTTAACAGTAATTCTTTTATTTTTTTTCAAAGCCTCGATAAACTTCTTTATCGGGGTTTTGAACTCTTCCTGCAACGGATAATAACTGATTTCTATTGAAGTTTGCATACGATTTATCTCCTTTCCATTAGATAGAACAAAGGAAGTCCGGAGAAAGTTCGTTATCCCGCCACGTTCGTTTTTATACCTAACTCCCCTACCCTTTCCGCTATTTTGCGCAACTCTTCCACAGGTGCTTTTTCAAGCTCTTTTGCAGGCGTTTCCCGATCGATGGTGTAAATCATCACTTCGCGCGGTTGAAGCGCCCTGACGAGCTCCAGCCATGCTGAAACCTCCTTTTCGGTCGTGTTGTCGATGCGCTTTCCCTCAAATTCGCCGCGAAGAAACATCGTTTGCAGGATAAAATCGCCATGAAACTGTTTGTACAGCGCCACCTGTTTTGCCACGGAATAACCGGATGAGTTGGGGCGATCGATCAACCGGACGGTTTCATCAAAAGCAGAGTCGAGTTTCAAAATCGGGTTATCCGCTTTTCTGAGCGCTTCAAAAACCTTCGGTTTGGAAATGTGCATTCCGTTGGAGAGTACGCTTATCCGGGTCCGGGGGTAATACCGGTTCCGCAGTTCAACCGTATCATCGATAATCCTTTCAAATTCGGGGTGCATCGTAGGTTCGCCGTTTCCGGCAAATGTGATTACATCGAGCTCTGCGCCTTCTTCCCGGAGCGACAAGAGTTTGTCTTCCATCGCGGCACGGACGTTTTCCCTGTCGGGCAATTTTGTTTTTGTACGGAAATTTTCGTTGAATCCGCATTCGCAATAGATGCAGTCGAACGAACAGAGTTTGCCGTCGTACGGCAGCAGGTTCACTCCCAGCGATGTTCCCATTCTGCGGCTGTGGACAGGTCCGTACACTATTTCATGAAAAAGAATGGTAGACATTATATAATCTTTAAAAAATCGGATGGCGTCATCACACTTAGTTCACTCTGTTTATAATTTTTGGTGTTTCGGGTAATGATGTAGGGTATATTTTTTGTATATGCCGCAGCATAGTTTTGCAAAGCATCTTCAAAATCATTAAAACCAGAATTTAATGAATGAATAACTGTTTCTTTATTCACGTGCATGTAGCTTAGCCCTCTCCTATTACCGACTTATCCGTTGTTAATACGATACAAATATAAAATTTTTCCGTACACGTGCAAAATATTCAATACTAACACGTGTTAAAGCCAATTCATAATTTGTCCGGTTCCGAAACCGATTATGACATACCGCAAAAATTTCCCTATGGTCATGCTTGCCATGACTACGGGAACATTTGCGCCCATAAATCCCAACGCGACGAGCATCACATCGCCCACGACAGGAAGAAAACCGAAAAATCCCATTACAGCTCCTTTCCCTTGTAGCCAGTGGATGGTTTTATCGATTTTCTCCGGTTTTATTCCGAACCATTTCCCCAGCCATTCCCTTTTGCCCAGCCTCCCTAAATAATAGCACGTGGCGCCTCCCGCTGCATTTCCTGTGGTTGCGCAAAGAACACACGTCCAGAGATCCGTACCTGCAGCGATCAATACCGCAAAAACCACTTCTGAGCTTAAAGGCAGGACGGTTGCGGCCAGAAACGATGCCAGCAACAATCCCCAGTATCCGTATTCCGCTAATCCGTCAAGCATATATCCCTCTTGCGTTTCTGCCGCTTCACCCTCTGCATCCGATAGTTTTGAAATAAAAGTTTTTTATAAGAGCGCATAACTAATGTGCGATTAGCCAGTTCTCCCCTACGCCGATATCCGTTTTCAGCGGAACATTCAGCCTGTAGGCATTCTCCATCTCTTCTACCACGATTGTTTTGACTTTCTCTAATTCTTCCGGCAGAACATTGAAGTTTAATTCATCGTGCACCTGAAGGATCATTTTCGAACCCATCTTTTCTTTTTGCAGCCGGTCGAAAATGCGTACCATGGCCACTTTGATGATATCCGCCGCGCTTCCCTGAATGGGGGCGTTAATGGCATTTCGTTCCGCGTAACCCCGTACGATGGCGTTCCGCGAATTAATGTCCGCAAGATACCGTTTACGGCCGTAAACCGTTTCTACGTACCCTTTTTCCCGGGCTTTGACAATACTGCCGTCCATATAGCGCTTCACATCCGGGAATGTAGCGAAATACTCGTCAATCAGTTCTTTGGCTTCTGTACGGGATATGTTCAGCCGTTCCGCTAATCCGAACGGTGTAATACCGTAGATAATACCAAAATTGGCGGTTTTCGCCTTACGGCGCATATCTTCCGTCACTTCTTCAATGGGGATTTTAAAGATTTTGGCGGCAGTGGCGGCATGGATATCCTGTCCTTTATTGAACGCCTCCACCATGTTCGTATCGTCGCTCAAATATGCCATAATACGCAGTTCAATCTGCGAGTAGTCCGATGAAACAAACACACATCCCTCATCGGGAATAAATACTTTTCGCATCTCTTTTCCCCGTTCATCGCGGATGGGAATGTTTTGAAGGTTCGGGTTTGTGCTGCTCAAACGTCCGGTAGCAGCCACGGTCTGATTAAACGAGGTATGGATTTTTCCGGTTCGTTCGTTGATAAGAAGGGGAAACGCGTCGATATAAGTGCCCAGCAGTTTTTTGAGTCCTCGCTGCTCCAGAATCTTGCCGATAATGGGGTGTTTGGAACGGATTTTCTCCAGTTCTTCCTCGCTGGTTTTGTATTGTCCCGTTTTGGTTTTTTTCGGTTTATCTATAATTTTCATCCGGTCAAACAGCACTTCTCCTATCTGCTTGGGTGAATTTACGTTGAAATCGGTTCCGGCCATGCCGGCGATCTCCTTTTCAATCAGCAGCAACTCTTCGGTATATTGCTTCGACAGATCGTTCAACGCGGTCACATCCAACCGTACACCCGTCCATTCCATATCGGCCAGCACGTAGGTGAGAGGCGATTCAATATCATAAAACAGATGACTGAGATTGTTCTCGCGGATCTCTTTTTCCAGGATATTTTTTAGTTTCAATGTGATATCGGCATCCTCGGCGGCATAATCGGAAACAATCACAGGTGCCACATCACGCATATTTTTCTGATTTTTCCCTCTCGGCCCGATCAATTCTTCGATATGGATGGTCCGGTATTTCAGATAGATTTCCGCCATGTAGTCCATTCCGTGGCGGATTTCGGGATTGAGAAGGTAATGGGCGATCATCGTGTCGAAAAGCGTTCCTTTCACCTGAATGCCGTAGTTCCTAAGTTCCAGTATATCGTACTTGAGGTTTTGTCCTACTTTATCGATCCGTTCATCTTCGAAAAAAGGCCTGAAAATTTCCACCTGTTTTTGTGCTTCTTCCGGGTCGGCGGAGATGGGTACATAAAAAGCCTCGCCCTCTTTATAGGCGAAAGAAAGGCCTACCAAATCACTGAGCAGGGGATCCATGCCGGTAGTTTCAGTATCGAAACAGACCGATTTTTGGGCGCAAAGCTTTTTACTCAGCGCTGCCATCCCCTCCTCCGATGGTACCATGGTGTAGAGGTGCGGCGTTGTGTGGATATCGGTGAAATTGGCCGGCAACTCGACGGTAAAATGAGCCGGTACTTCGATTGCCGCCGGCTCCTTCTCGTGATCGCCTGTCCTCTTTTCATCGTCGAACAATGAAAACAACTCTCCTTGGATCGGGCCTTTCGAAACAATTTTTGCAGGCTCTTGTTTCAATACACGCCCAATCAGCGTGCGGAATTCGAGTTCTTCGAAGAGCGCTTTTATCGCCTTTTCATTTATCTCTTTCCGGACGAAATCGTCCTCTTTTACTTCGATGGGGACATCCGTTTTTATGGTGGCGAGAAATTTTGAGAAAAGGATCTGATCGCGGTTTTCTTCGATTTTTGTTTTTAGTGCCCCTTTCAGCTGATGGGTGTTTTCAATCAGGTTTTCTATCGACCCGAACTGATGCAGGAGCTTCGCAGCCGTTTTTTCTCCCACGCCGGGACAACCGGGAATATTATCGGATGTGTCACCCATCAACCCGAGCAGGTCAATCATCTGCCGGGGGTGGGAGAGTGAGTATTTCTCCATCACCTTTTTGTCGTCGAGCAGATCGTAATCGTTGCTTCCGTACTTAGGCTTGTAGATGAACAGGTGGGGTTCCGTCAGCAGCTGCCCGTAGTCCTTGTCGGGTGTCATCATGAATACATCGAAACGATCTTTATCCGCATGTTTGGCGATGGTGCCTATCACATCATCGGCTTCATATCCCGCAACTTCCAGTACGGGTATGTTATACGCCCGGATAATTTCTTTAATGATGGGGATCGATAATTTGATATCTTCGGGCGTGGCTTCCCGCTGTGCCTTGTATGCTTCAAATTCCACATGGCGGAACGTAGGGCCGGCGGGATCGAAAGCAACGGCTATATGCGACGGGTTTTCCTTTCTCAGCACTTCCTCCAGGGTATTTACAAACCCGAAAATGGCCGATGTGTTGCGCCCCTTTGAGTCCACCCGGGGGTTTTTAATAAAGGCGTAATACGAACGGTATATGAGCGCATAGGCGTCGAGAAGGAAAAGCTTGTTTTTATTCATAATTTTTTCAAAAATCGGGTTAGGGAATGTAAAGTTACGAATATTTGTTGCTATGCGGAGAATTATTTTTACTTTTGTACGTTATAATTTAGGTTATGATGGATCAAAGTCAGGTGATAAAAGATTTTCTTCGGGAAGAATTGTTCCTTTTTGATGATTACTTGCGTGAATCGGTGAAAAGTGATAATCCCCGCATTGCCGATATCGTCGCATATGTCCTCAATACCAATGGTAAGCGACTGAGGCCCACTTTGGTTTTGCTGACGGCAAAAGCGTGCGGGCAAATTATTCCCGAGACATACCATGGAGCGGTTACAGTTGAACTGCTGCACACCGCCACGCTGATACATGACGATGTGATCGATAAGTCGGATATGCGCAGAGGCAAGCTTTCGGTAAATGCAGTCTATGATAATACCCAGGCGGTACTGGTAGGTGATTACTTGTTGTCGACCGCGTTGGCGGAGAGTGTGAAAACAAACGATCTTGCTATTGTCAAAATTATTTCAGAGCTTGGAAAAAATCTTTCGGAAGGCGAACTGAACCAGTTCTCCCTTGCTAAAGAGATTATTATTGATGAAGATGCTTACTTTGAGGTGATTGATAAGAAGACCGGCTCTTTAATGCGTGCCAGCATTGCTATCGGCGCGATGACGGGAGGCGCCGGCAGCGACTTGATAGGGAAGTTGTCTCACCTGGGCAGGATTTTTAGGGGTGTGCTTCCAAATAAGGGATGATATTTTTGATTATTATATTACTGATGTAGGCAAACCAACGGGTAACGATATCCGCGAAGGAAAGATCACCCTCCCGCTCATTTATGCCTTGCAACACGCCCCGGGTGCAGTTGCCGCTGAGATGATGAGGCTGATACAAACGCGCGATTATACGCAGGATAACATCGTCAGGTTGCTGGAATTTGCCAAAGAATACCATGGAGTAGCCTTAGCTTATGGAAAGATGGATGAGTTTCTCGGAGAAGCAGACATAATCATATCGGATTTGACGTTCGATGACGATATGAAAATGCTCATGCGCCTGCTTCTGTCCTATTTAAAAAATCGCGTGTATTAAAAAATATCACCCCGTGCGGAGTGATATTTTTGTCGTCTTTTTTGCCTGTTTTATTGAATTTCAATCAGCTTCGATTTGGAGACTTTCTCTTTGTCTGAGGTAGGAATGTTTACTGTTAATACACCGTTTTCCACTTTTGCAGAAATGTTCTCTTTCTCAATATTATCCGGAAGGATCATTCTTCTTTGAAACTGGGTGTATGAAAATTCGCGTCTCAGATAGGTTCCTTTCTTGTCCTTATCTTCCGTTTCGCTCTTCTTTTCGAAAGAGATAACCAGATTGTTATCTTCGTCCAAGCTGACGTTCAGGTCTTCTTTCGTCATTCCCGGAGCAGCTACTTCTACCGTGAATCCGTTATCGTTTTGCTGAATATTGATGGCAGGAACAGATTTGCTGCTGTTTTCCAGCCATTCGTTACCGAAGAAATCGTTGAAAGCACTCGGTAACCAGTTGTTTGTTCTTCTAATAATTGCCATAATTTTTCTCCTTTCTTTTATTTATTTTTCGTCACTTAAGCATACTATTTCTCCTTGTCTTCTCATTTGGCTTATCGAAATAGTTCTGTTACTACACCATTGAAAGGGCAAAAGATGTGCCGATGGGAAATTCGGCCTGTTTCCAGGCAAATTAATGACAAAATGGCTTAAAAGATCCGGAAAACGGTATAAAAGTGGGAATTTAAGCGCCAAAACGGCAGCTTAAGGTGTTCTATAATCGGAAGACCTTAAGGGGATCGTGTCCTCCGTGAAGTAAATCCCTCGGCTATTCTGGTCAATTACGTTATTTCTGACGAGTCTCCCCTCTGGTAATTTTATCTATTCTCTATATCTTTTCTGATAAATATGGAGGGAAGTTTATCTTTCTCCGCTTTTTCCTTTCTTTAGCGATATGGTCGAGCCATAGGGCATAGACAGCAACAGGGATTTCTTCATAGCCCATATCATCAATTTCCTTGTATTGCGCCTGCATCAGTTCGTAGTGCTTGTACGCTTCAGGAGATCGTTCCTGCATGATTTCTGGTTTAGGTGCATTCAGCAGATGTGCCAGTATAAGGGTTAGCCGTGTCTGATAAGCGGATTTCAGTATTTTGGCATTCAAGTTATTTTTTAGGTGTTGTTGGGCGGTGTCAATACATTTGAGATAGAAATCATCATAGCCGTATTTTTGGTAATAGCCCCTTGCCAGTTCCAGCAGTATTTCAGCCACTACGTTGATCTTATCCATCGGTTCAAGGTATATTTTATTCTGCAAGGCCTCGGCTTTGATATAGCTGCTGTTCATATAGTGGGTATCGCTCAATATTCCTTTACAAGTCAATTCCAGGTTATGCCAATTCCCCTTTTCATCCTGTATTTTAACAAATGAGTGACGCGGAGAAAAAGACCAGTAAGCTTCGGCTCCCATTTCTTCGGCCAACACAAGATAATACAGGGGCATTGAGTGGCATTGCCCTGTACCTGTTTGCATGAGGGTGGTAACGAAGTGGCTGTCATAACTTATTTTTGACTGATAGTCATTATAGTTATATTTAACAGGGTAATGAGTCTGGTATTTTCCTGTAGTGCTGTCTTTTATTCTCAATGTATCGACAATAAGGCGGAATAGCATCATGTTTTTGACAAGGTTATTGTCCTTATCTAATTTTTCTTCTTCTATCTTTTGGTTACAGAAGTCCACGTTTGCTTCTATACTGTTTTTATATTCAGTATAGTCGTATTTATTGTTATACCAGGCATTTTCTATAAGGAATACTGCACGTCCGAGGTGTAATTCTTCTTGCCCATCCAGCATATTGCTTATTTCCTCATATGCATTATAGAAGGCAGATGTTCCATCATATGCTGCCTGCGAGGGGAATCCGTATTTTGTCAGCATTATAATATCGGTTTGACGCTGTATCTCCTCGCTTTCAATCTCATTGCTAAAGACGGATTGTAGTTGCCGTTGATGCGCTTGTACTTCCTGTATGATAGCGGCTCTTTGGGCATCCGGATTAAATCCATTATGCAGTATATGTGAATTGGTAGGGATATTCGGGTTGTTAGGAGTTTGTGGTAGCTTTATTTGTGGTATGGGGACTGTTGAGACTTGTGCATAGCAACAACCTGCAAATAATATCAGCAGTATCGTTATTAGTAAAGAATGGGCTTTTTTCATAGCGTACCATTATTTTGTCCGGGGATTGAGAATAGCTTTGATATCTTGATTACGGTCTTCCGTATTCAGGGAATTAAGCCAATTGGCGTACATCTGGTGCGGCATCTTGCGATAGCCCAGTTTATGGATATTGGTATAGAGTTCTGTCATTTGAGAGAACAACCCTTGTTTTTGTAGAGATCCTTCTTCCGATTGCTTATAGAGTTCCGTTAGTATTTCAGCTTTTAGTAACATGGCATTGATATAGTTCGGGAAGTGTTCTAATGCTGTATCGCAACATTTGATAATGAATTTGCCATCCTCAATTCCGAACTTTGCCTGATAGCCCTGAGCCAGATCAATTAGGGTCATGGCCACTGCTTCTTTATCTGATAGCGCCCGCATATACATACCGTTACGGATGGCATCGGTATGTATGTAACCCGAAGCGGCATACCATGCATCGGTAGGAAAATCACCACAGGTCAATTCTATATTGTACCAACCGACTTTTTTATTATTTGCTTTGATGTAGATATGATTTGGAGCGAGTGCAAGGTGACATTCATAGCCAAGTTTGTCCATAATTATTTTGTAAAGATAGGGTAAAGAGTGGCAATTACCTCTGTTTGTTTCAATCAATGATGAAACAAACATATTTGACCATTCCTTTTGCCCTGCAAAATCGTCATGGTTATAAAAAAATGGAGAGCTGATAACTATCTCATTATTCATAGATATTGGTATAGAGTCTGTCATGAAAATAAAGGTGGCACATTGAGTTTTCGCAATCTCTTTATCTTTTTCGGTATATTGGATATTGTCTGTTAAGGCTAATTGTTCACATATTGAGGAATAGAGGTTTATTTTGTTGTTAAAGTCATCTTTATTTGAATTTCCGTCTTGATAAGCATTTTCCGTTAGGAAAACAGCCTCTTTGAAATTTAGTTGTCTGTTATTGCATAACATTGAACCAATATCCGATAATGCTTCTTTGAAATATGATTGTTGAGCATCCATATTTACAGCTATCAAGCTGACTAATAATACAGAAATCAAACGTTTAAACATAATGAATTTGTCATTTGGTATTACACTTCAGTTTTGGGGGATCATACCACCCCATAGCTTTATTCGTTACAACTCTTTTAAACTTTGTTATATCTCTCTTACAAAAGTAATAATCTGCACTTTTAATCTTCTCGTCTATAACAAATTCAGGATAAGCCTTTTCATCATTCACAAAAGTTGAATCAATTTGATTATATTTTGCTAATATGTTGACTATTTCTTCTGATAATATCCGAGTAGAATCCCCCCAATATAATAATTTGCCATCTCGTTCTATATAGCGAGAAGGGAATATATCGGTTAGTTCTCCTATTCTGTCTTTCGAACTTGGATATATCTTATTCTCATGTACACCTGAAATACTTATCCCTAAAATAGCATCATTGTCAATATAAATACTCAGCGAAAAAACACTGTCTGTTTTTCTTAGACTACATTTATCCAGAAAATCATTTATGGCTATTTTTATCGCTTCATTACGAAATTCATCATTGCCGATTTCTTTTCTCGTCGCGGAACAACATATTAAAATAATAATAGCTGCTAATATTGCCTGATAGTTAAATGCCTTCATAATTAATACTCTATTGGTAAATATCCTTTTGTAAGAATGATAAACTTCTTTAGTTGTTTATGGCTTTTTTGTGTATTCTCTTTACTGCGAAGGTCTTGACCGGAAGCTCGTGTTCTATCACTATCGGATGCTTTAGAAGGATGTGTATGATAATCAGTGTGTTCATAAACTTTGTTGACTAGAGCTGGCCGATCCTTGTGCAAATTGTAGCTTTTATACGCTTTATCGTATTTGTTGTTCTCATATTTGCCAATATGAACATTGCTTATTTTCTCAGTCCCTTTATCAGCGAGATAATATCCACTTAGTTCTACACCAATCATTTCTGAGAAATCTACAATAAAATTCTGAACCCCTCCCAAAGATGCTTGATTTTCTCCCCCAACTTTGATCAAGTTATTACTTGTTTTGAAATTCATACCGTCACTTAAAATCCCTTTTTCTATAGCATCCATGCGAGTTTTAACTTGATACCATTTTGAGTTTTGTTTCCATTCACCTGTTTTCTTATCTTGACGATACGCCATTACCTTATCTGTTGCATCTTTGTTTGCCTCCATCAAATGAAACGTACCCGATTTATCGTCAAAACGGTAAATATCACGTCCATCAGGGTCTATAAACTTAATTGGATTGTTGGCAACATACACATATGGCGAAATCCAATAATATTTTTCGCATAACGGGTCAATAGACATAGCTGTAGTTGCGGAAGAAATATCAATCGTTGTTTCATCTTTCTCCAATACCTTTACAATCTCGTTAGTTTGCGTATTGAACAGAACAGAGCCTATTTCAACAATATCTGTTTGATCATGGAACTCCTGGAATTCTCCTTTTGAAGAACTCGCGACTAATACATCATATCCGAACTGTTTAAAAGGATTCTCATTTTGGGAAAAGAGCGCCACACTTCCGGATAATGCCAGTAGTATTAAAAATATCCTTTTCATAGCATAAATATTTATTCGGTAAAAATATATATTTTAAATATAATTACAAAATAATATGCAAAATAATTTTGTAATAATCGTTTTTTTACAGGGATGTTTAAGAAGTTTCAGTCCGATTATCTTATTGAAGGTATTGTAATAGTTTGTGGTATAGATAATTTAATCCATATTTAATCCTAACGTTTAAAGTTCAATACATTTATCGGAAAGTTTCAGATTCATATCTTATAGTAATATGAAGTATAAGATTGTTGGTTGTGTTGTACGATAATATAAGGACAAGCTAAAAGAGGCCATTCAGGGTAGGGTAGAATGGCCTCTTTCGATGGGTTCTATTTGGTAGGAGTGATTATTCGAGGATAGAATATGTTCTTTTGCCGAAGTGTGTTTTGCCGTATCTGTCGGTGGCCCGTACTTCAATGGTATGTTCGCCGGGAGGAAGATCCAACCGGAGTCCTCCACTCCATAAATGCGTGCTGTTTACCGGATTGGACGGACGACGTCCCGGTAGCAGTTCCTCCGTGAGATCCCATTCGAATAATTTTATCAGATAGCCGGGGTCCGGCGCTTCCGTGTAGCGCATTTTTTGCCACGGACCGTTATCGATTCTGTATTCCACCACATCATCCTTACTTCCTATAAAGAAATTCACTACAATTAGCGATGTGGTTCTGCCTTTATAGGGCACCACTTTCGGGGCATGTATATTCATCTGATGGTCTGCTTCTTTTCCGGAAACTTTGTAATCCACATCGTACCGGTTTCCGTTGATGTTCAGAAAAGCGTACCCGTGAGGAGTGCCGTCACGCATGGTGGCGTCCGGTAATCCGTTGGCATCCAGTTTCCCTGAGTACCAGTCGCCCGATGTGGTTCCCACGTTGTACTCATGCAGCGGCTTGCTGCCTTTCCATCCGTGAACCTCGGTATATTCGATCTGATCCTGATAGTGGGTGTGTGCCGACATAATCAACACATTCTCATAATCTTTCAGCAGATCAAAAAGACGCTGGCGATCTTCGAGGCGGTAGGAGTTGCCGGTATTGTCTTTCATCTGAATATGTTGTGATAAAACTATCAGCTTGTCTTTCGGCACATATCTCAGGTTGTTTTCCAAAAAAAGGAGCTGATCTTCGCGGTAACCTCCCCAGTAGCCATTGCTGTCGCGCGGATCGGGATAGAGGATGTTGTCGAGAATGATAAAATGCGCGTTACCGTAATTGAACGCGTAATTGGCGTTGCCGAAATTCTTTTCGAAGGTCTCGTCCGATAGAGCATCGGTGGGAGCGTCATAGTTCATGTCGTGGTTTCCCATCACGTTGTACCAGGGCAGTTGCAGATGGCGCATCCGCTCTTTGTAGACAGGGTGTAAATCGAGGTTGTCGCCTGCGATATCGCCCAGGCTGATCCCGAAAAGCGTTTTATCGGTTTTTCTCACGTCCTGAACAATCTTTTGCGTGAAATAGTCCAGGTCCTGAATGGAGTAGGGCTGCGGATCACCGAAAACGACGGCGGTAAAACTTTCCGGTTCGTCGTATTTATAGAGGGCAAAGTCGACCGATTTGGGTAACGGCCCCGTTGGGGAAACACCCTTATAGGTAAGCGAGTTAGGCGAGCCGGACGGTTTGTGATGATAGTAAAACCGCGGGATGAAATATTCATCTACCGGCGTTTTATATCCGCTGGGTTTGATCACAAAAAGGGTATTGCCATCGTTCACCGGGAGCGAATAAAGCCCTTTGGCGTCTGTGAGCACCACGTCCGTTCCGTTTGAAACGGCTACATTGGGAATGCCTGCTTCGCGGCGGTCTTTTCTGCCGTTGTTGTTCGCATCGTCGTACACATATCCATTCGCCGTCTGCTGC
>AGTN01208181.1_pt1 | contig 18176 bp, 16 predicted proteins | sample 314218 | NCBI WGS metagenome assembly AGTN01 (sample SAMN02954264, study PRJNA73603) | bioreactor metagenome | biome: terrestrial; feature: non-aerated bioreactor; material: poplar woody material; isolation source: poplar biomass | place: USA | collected 2006-12 | reverse complement strand
CCGGCGCGCCGACCACGGCGCAGCGGCGCGGACGGTCGTCGCGGACCAAAGGAACCAGTTGCATGGTGTACTGCCCGGCGCCCAGGTCGTCGTGCCACAGACGGTCGGTCGAACGGCAGGCCGCGCCGTCCTGCGCGGCCATCTCGCCGCTCACCCCCTCCACCGTGGCCGCGCCCCCGCCACGGGTGTAGAGGACGGGAACGAAATCCGGGGCCAGCACGATGGGCGCACCGCCGGCCTTGGGCGTGATGGTCAGGGTGGCGCCGGGCTCGGCCAGCGCCTTGCGGGCGGATGCCTGAAGGTCCACGGACGCGGCCACCCGCGCCAGGGCGCAGACCTTGACGCGGTCGTTGTCGGGAATCAGGCGGGTGACGGCGGCAAGGGTATAGTCGACGCCGTCGATGGAGGCGCGGAAGGTCTGGCCGACCGGTGCCGCCGATCGCAGCGCCACGGTCTGCGCCGACAGTTTCGGCGTCCGGTAGCCCCCGCCCACCAGCCGCAAGGCCGGCTCCTTGTCGCCGGCATAGCCCGCCGACCAGGGAATCCCGGTGGTGACGCAGGCCATGGGCGTCGTCTTGAGCTCCTCGATGCCCATGTCCCCACCCTGCGGCAGGCGATAGCCGGGAGTATGATCCAGGCGCAGCACGGCCTCCGTTCCCCTTTCGCCGGACGGCGGCACCACGGACAAGGCCGCAGCCTTGGGATATTCCGCCTTGAACCGCTCCCACAGATCGTCCGGCCCGCCGTAGAGGTAGGAGGTGCAGACGCCCAGGAAGTCGCCGTCCTGCCTGAACCTGACCGCGGTGCTGACCGGAAACTCGCTCCCGCGCATGGACATCGTCGCCGGCAGGCTATGGGTCCGGCCAACCTCCCCCATCATGACCTGGCCCGAGACGGGATAAGCCCTGCCCGCGATACCGTCGCCTCCGGACTGCGAGGCGCAGCCCGCCACCGGCAGAATCGCCGTCAGCAGCAGCAGGGGCTTCGCGGAGGAAAGGTCGAAAGCCATGGGGAAGGCATCCTTTTCAGGTCACCGGAATCACCTAACAGATGCATGGCGGAGGTGAAACAAAAAAGGGCGCCCCGCACAACCGGAACGCCCTTGGACTCTCGTGCCGCCGGTCCTCAATGCTGGGCGATCTCCGCGCCCATGAAGGCGGGCAGCCAGCCCTCGTTGGCGGCCTTCAGCTCGTCCACCGTGACGGCGCGGCCGCCGACGCTGACGACGTGGCCGCCGGTCCTGCCGATGACGCGGGCGCCGACCTCGCGTTCCTGGGCCGCCTCCAGCACGGCGACCAGATCCCCCTCGGCCACTTCCAGCACGTAGCGGCCCTGGTCCTCGCCGAAGCACCAGGCGTGCAGCGGCAGGGTCGAGGGGGCATCCAGCGCCGCGCCGACGCGGCCGGCCGAAGCCATGGACATCTCGGCCACGGCCACCAGCAGGCCGCCGTCGGAGACGTCGTGGCAGGCCTGGACCAGACCGTCGGTGATGAGCTGGCGCACCAGTTCGCCCTTGCGGCGCTCGCGGTGCAGCGCGACGGGCGGCGGCGCGCCCTCTTCCCGGCCGAGAATCTCGCGCAGGTACAGCGAGGCGCCCAGCCATCCCCTGGTCTCGCCCAGCAGCACGATGGCGTTGCCGTCGCCCTTGAACGCCAGGGTCATGTGCTTGGTGACGTCGGCCAGCAGGCCCACGGCGCCGATGGCCGGCGTGGGCTGGATGGCGGTGCCCTGGGTCTCGTTGTAGAGCGACACGTTGCCCGACACCACGGGGAAGTCCAGGTCGCGGCAGGCCTCGCCCATGCCTTTGATGGCCTCGACGATCTGGCCCATGATCTCGGGCTTTTCCGGATTGCCGAAGTTCAGGTTGTCGGTCACCGCCAGCGGCAGCGCGCCGGTGGCCGACAGGTTGCGGTAGGCCTCGGCCACCGCCTGGCGGCCGCCCTCGTGCGGGTCGGCCTGGCAATAGCGCGGCGTGCAGTCGGTGGTGACGGCGATGGCCTTGCCGGTGCCGTGGATGCGCACCACGGCGGCGTCGCCGCCGGGGCGCTGCACGGTATCGCCCATGACCATGTGGTCGTATTGCTGCCAGATCCAGCGCTTGGAGGCGAGGTCGGGGCAGGCCACCAGGGCCTTCAGCGCCTCGGCCGGGCATCTGGCCTCGACGTCCTCGACCCGGATCACCGGCAGCTTGGCCGGGGCCACCCACGGGCGGTCGTATTCCGGCGCGGCCTGGGCCAGCGGGTCGATGGGCAGATCGGCCACCACCTCGCCGTGGCGCTTCAGCACCATGCGGCCGGTGTCGGTCAGGGTGCCGATGACGGCGAAGTCCAGCTCCCACTTGTCCATGATCGCCTTGGCGACATCTTCCTTGCCCGGCTTCAGGATCATCAGCATGCGTTCCTGGGATTCGGACAGCATGATCTCGTAGGCGGTCATGCCCTCTTCGCGCATGGGCACGGAATCGAGGTCCAGCTCGACGCCCAGGCCGCCCTTGGACGCCATCTCGAAGGACGACGAGGTCAGGCCGGCGGCGCCCATGTCCTGGATGGCGACGATGACGTCGGTGGCCATCAGCTCAAGGCAGGCCTCGATCAGCAGCTTCTCGGTGAAGGGGTCGCCCACCTGCACGGTGGGGCGCTTTTCCTCGGAATTCTCGTCGAACTCGGCCGAGGCCATGGTGGCGCCGTGGATGCCGTCGCGACCGGTCTTGGAACCGAAATACACCACCGGATTGCCCACGCCGGCGGCGGCCGAATAGAAGATGTTGTTCCTGTCGGCCAGACCCACGGTCATGGCGTTGACGAGGTTGTTGCCGTTGTAGCTGGAATGGAAATTGGTCTCGCCGCCCACGGTGGGCACGCCGACGCAATTGCCGTAGCCGCCGATGCCGGCCACCACGCCCGCCACCAGGTGGCGGGTCTTGGGATTGGAGGGATCGCCGAAACGCAGCGCGTTCATGTTGGCGATGGGACGCGCGCCCATGGTGAACACGTCGCGCAGGATGCCGCCCACGCCGGTCGCCGCACCCTGGTAGGGCTCGATGAAGCTGGGGTGGTTGTGGCTCTCCATCTTGAAGACGATGGCGTGATCGTCGCCGATGTCGATGATGCCGGCATTCTCGCCCGGCCCGCAGATCACCCAGGGGGCCTTGGTCGGCAGGGTCTTCAGCCACTTCTTCGACGATTTGTACGAGCAATGCTCGGACCACATCACCGAGAAGATGCCCAACTCGGTCAGATTGGGCTCGCGGCCCATGATCTCCAGGATGCGCTGGTATTCGTCGGGCTTGATGCCGTGGCCGGCGATCACGTCGGGGGTAATGGTGCTCACGACAGGGCCTCCACCAGCGAATCGAACATCAGCTTGCCGTCGGCGCCGCCCAGCAGGTCCTCGGCCAGGCGCTCGGGATGCGGCATCAGGCCCAGCACGTTGAACTTGTCGTTGTAGATGCCGGCCACGTTGCCCAGCGAGCCGTTGGGATTGGCGTCCGGGGTCACCTTGCCGTCGGCGGTGGCGTAGCGGAAGGCGATCCGGCCGTTGTCCTCCATCTCGCGGAAGAGATGGGGCTCGACGAAATAGTTGCCCTCGGCATGGGCGATGGGGAAGCGCACCACGTCGCCCGAGCGGTAGTAGCGGCAGAAATCGGTGCGGTCGTTCTCGACCTTCAGATGGACGTCCTTGCAGATGAACTTGAGCCCGGAATTGCGCATCAGCACGCCCGGCAGCAGCCCGGCCTCGGTGATGATCTGGAAGCCGTTGCAGATGCCCAGCACGCGCGCACCCTTGTCGGCGCGGGCCTTGACCTCGCGCATGATCGGCGAGTGGGCCGCCATGGCGCCGCAGCGCAGATAGTCGCCGTAGGAGAAACCGCCGGGAACGACGATCAGATCGACGGCGGGCAATTGGGTGTCGCGGTGCCAAACCATGTGCGGTTTGGCGCCCATGCTGGCTTCCAGCGCCACCGCGACGTCGCGGTCGCAGTTGGAGCCGGGGAAAACGATGACGGCGGCTTTCACGGGCGATCCCTGGGATGATGGGGCGAAGCGCCTTCTTAATACGGAAGCAACCGACTTTCCAGCCCGAAGCGGAGGGACGGCCGCGCCACGCCCCACATGGTTGCCATTGAGAATCTCTTTCAATAGAGTGCCCCTTCCCCTTGCCGCGCCTGCGAGTCGCCATGCCCACCCTCTCCCTCGCCATGAAAAGCCTGCCCCGCCCCGGCGGCTGGAGCGTCGCCGTGGTGGTGCTGGCCGGGCTGGTGGCGCTGCCGGTGTTGGCGGTGGCGGCCAATCTGTTCACGCCGTCGGGCGACATCTGGTCGCATCTGGCCGCCACGGTGCTGCCCAGCTACATCGCCAATTCCCTGTGGCTGATGCTGGGCGTCGGCATCGGCGTCGGGGTGGGCGGCGTCGGCACCGCGTGGCTGGTCACCATGTGCCGCTTCCCCGGCAGCCGCATCCTGGAATGGGCGCTGCTGATTCCCATGGCCATGCCGGCCTACGTGGTCGCCTACGCCTATACCGGCGTGCTGGACTATCCCGGGCCGGTGCAGAGCGGGCTTCGCGCCCTGTTCGGCTGGCAGACGGCGCGGGACTACTGGTTCCCGGAAATCCGCTCGCTGGGTGGCGCCATCGCGGTGATGACCATGGTGCTGTACCCCTACGTCTACATCCTGGCCCGCGCCGCCTTCCTGGAGCAGTCGGTCTGCGTGCTGGAGGCCAGCCGGACGCTCGGGCGCAGGCCGTGGCGGGCCTTCACCGACGTGGCCCTGCCGCTGGCGCGCCCGGCCATCGCCGCCGGCATCGCGCTCGCGCTGATGGAGACGCTGAACGATTTCGGCACCGTGCACTATTTCGCCGTGGACACCTTCGCCACCGGCATCTACCGCACCTGGCTGGCCCTGGGGCAGCCGGCGGTGGCGTCGCAACTGGGCGCGCTGATGATGCTGTTCGTCCTGGTGCTGATCCTGGTGGAGCGCGGCTCGCGCGGCGCCGCCAAGGGCCACCACACCACCAGCCGCTACCGCTCGCTGCCGCGCATCCCGTTGCACGGGCTCAAGGGCGCGGCGGCCCTGGCCTTCTGCGTCCTGCCCATCGTGCTGGGCTTCCTGATTCCCGGCGGCATGCTGGCGGTTTGGGCGGTGGGGACCGACAGCCTGTCGGACGACTTCCTGAAACTTGCCGGCAACAGCCTGGCCCTGGCCGGCCTGACCGGAGCCCTGGCCGTCGCCATCGCCCTGGTCCTGGCCTATGCCCAGCGCCTGCGCCCCACCCCGGTGGTACGCGGCGCGGTGCGGCTGGCCTCGCTGGGCTACGCCATTCCCGGCTCGGTGATCGCGGTCGGCACGCTGGTGCCGCTGACCGCCTTCGACAAGGCGCTCAACGCCTTCCTGCAAACCCATTTCGGCATCTCCACCGGCCTGCTGCTGACCGGCAGCATCGCCGCCCTGGTCTACGCCTATCTCGTCCGCTTCCTCGCCATCTCGACCAACACGGTGGAAGCCAGCCTGGCCAAGGTGACGCCGTCCATGGAGGCCGCCTCGCGCACCTTGGGGCTGGGCTCGCTGGCGACGCTGCGTTGCGTGCACGCCCCCATCATCCGCGGCAGCCTGCTGTCGGCGGCGCTGCTGGTCTTCGTGGACGTGATGAAGGAACTGCCGGCCACCCTGATCGTGCGGCCGTTCAACTTCGACACCCTGGCGACGCGCACCTTCACCCTGGCCTCGGACGAGCGGCTGGCCGACGCCGCCCTGCCCGCCTTGGCCATCGTGGCGGTGGGGCTGGTGCCGGTGATCCTGCTCAGCCGGGCGATCGCGCGTTCGCGCCCCGGAGAAAGCGCATGAGGGACGATTGCATGGACGGCTTGGTTCTCGACGGCCTCACCCATTCCTACGACGGCACCGACCAGCCGGTGGTGCGGGACGTGTCGCTGCACGTGGCGCCGGGGGAACTGGTCTGCCTGCTGGGGCCGTCGGGCTGCGGCAAGACCACCACGCTTCGCATCGCCGCCGGGCTGGAGACGGCGCGCCAGGGCCGCGTGCGCCTGAACGGCCGGCTGGTCTCGGGCGACGGCGTGCACCTGCCGCCCGAGGAGCGCAACGTCGGCTTCCTGTTCCAGGACTACGCCCTGTTCCCCCATCTGTCGGTGCGGGCCAACGTGGAATTCGGCCTGACCGCCCTGCCCAAGGCGGAACGGAAGAAGCGCGCCCTGGAGCAACTGGCCCAGGTCGGCATGGCCGATTACGCCAAGGTGTTTCCGCACCAATTGTCGGGCGGCCAGCAGCAGCGCGTCGCCCTGGCCCGCGCCCTGGCGCCCGGCCCCACCCTGATGCTGCTGGACGAGCCGTTCTCCAGCCTGGACAAACGCCTGCGCGACCAGATCCGCGACGAGACCCTGCACGTGTTGAAGCAGGCCCGCATCGCCACCCTGATGGTCACCCACGACCCGGAGGAGGCGATGTTCATGGCCGACCGCATCGCGGTGATGCAGGCCGGCCGCATCGTGCAGCTGGACCGGCCCGAGGAACTGTACCACCGACCCCGCACGCCCTTCGTCGCCGCATTCTTCGGCGAGGTCAACGTGCTGCCGGCCGTGGCCCGGGGCGGCCGGGTCGAGACCGCGCTGGGCGGGTTCGACGCCCCCGGCCTCGCCGACGGCGCCGGCGCCGAGGTGCTGATCCGCCCCGAGGCCATCTCGCTGACGCCCGCCGCCGATGGCATCGCCATCGTCCACGGCGTGCGGCTGCTGGGGCGCAGCACCCTGGCCCATCTCGGCATCGAGGCGCCGGGCCACCCGCCGCAGCGGGCCCAGGTCCGCCTGTCCGGGGGAACGCCGCCGGCCGAGGGTGAACGGGTGGCGCTGAGCGTCTCTCCCGCCCAGGTTTTCGTCTTTCCCGCCCCGGCCTGAACGCCCGATACGAATTTTCCCGTACCGTGCCCTGGAAAAGCCGATTTTTGCGATTAAGTCGCATAGTCGATCTATGCCTACAGGGGAGCTAACGTCATGCGATTTTCCAAGCGTTTCACCGCCGCGTTCCTGATCGCGGCGCTGGGGGCCGGCGCCGCTTCGGCGGCCGAGGTCAACCTTTACTCGTCGCGCAAGGACCACCTCATCAAGCCGGTGCTGGACGAATTCACCAAGGCCAGCGGCATCAAGGTCAACCTGCTGACCGCCGACGAGAACCAGTTGCTGGAACGCCTGAAGAACGAAGGCAAGGCCAGCCCCGCCGACGTCCTGATCGTCACCGACGTGGCGCACCTGCACAAGGCGCGCGTCGCCGGCGTGCTGCAACCGGTGCAGACCCCGGCGCTGGACAAGAACGTGCCGGCCGCCCTGCGCGACCCGCAGGGCTACTGGTACGGCCTGTCGGCCAGGGCGCGGGTGATCTTTTACGCCAAGGACCGGGTCAAGCCGTCGGACATCTCCACCTACGAGGATCTGGCCGATCCCAAGTGGAAGGGCCGCATTTGCGTGCGCTCGTCGTCGTCGTCCTACAACCAGTCGCTGCTGGCCGGCATCATCGCCGTGGACGGGCCGCAGAAGGCCGAGGCCTGGGCCAAGGGCGTGACCGAGAACATGGCGCGCAAGCCCCAGGGCGGCGACCGCGACCAGATCAGCGCCGTGGCCTCCGGCCAGTGCGACCTGGCCGTCGCCAACACCTACTATTACGGCGGCATGCAGACCTCGTCCAAGGCCGAGGAGCGCGAGGCCGCCGCCAAGGTCGGCCTGCTGTTCCCCAACCAGGCGGGACGCGGCGCGCACATGAACGTGGCCGGCGGCGGCGTCACCGCCTCGGCCAAGAACAAGGCGGAAGCCGTCAAGCTGCTGGAATTCCTGTCCGGCCCGGTGGCGCAGCAGCTCTTCGCCCAGGCCAACAACGAATTCCCCGTCCTGCCGGGCGCCAAGCCGTCGCCGGTGGTCGCCGCCTGGGGCACGTTCAAGGGCGAGGATCTCAACATCGCCATGCTGGGCGAGAACTCGGCCGAAGCCATCCGCATCTTCGACCGCGTGGGCTGGCGCTGAGCGGTGATTCCAGGATAGGGCGGGATACGCATTCCGCCCTATTTCCGTAAAAAATCTGTTGCCTTGCTCATATGCAAATCACTATCATCCGCGTACTTCGGATAGGTTACCCCTGAGAGGGAGACAACTAATGAAATTCAAGTCTTTGGCGCTCGTCGGCGCTGCCGCGTGCCTGCTGTCCACCACCGCCCTGGCCGCTGAACGCCCCATCGGCGAACCGGTCGAGAAGAACGGCCTGGAGATCGCCGGCGTCTATCTGCAGTCGGTGACGATGGAGCCGCACAGCCCGGCCTTCGACAACACCGACATCCACATCGAGGCCGACATCAAGGGCATCAAGGGCAACAACAACGGCTTCGGCGAAGGCGAGTGGATTCCCTATCTGGACGTCACCTACGTGGTGACCAAGCCGGGCTCGTCGTTCAAGAAGGAAGGCACCCTGTACCCGATGGTCGCCTCTGACGGTCCGCATTACGGCGACAACGTCAAGATGGACGGCGCCGGCAAGTACCATGTGGCCTACACCATCAAGCCGGCCGCCCACAACTTCCTGCGCCACACCGACAAGGAAACCGGCGTCGGCAAGTGGTGGGAGCCCTTCACCGTCGAATGGGACTTCGCCTACACCGGCACCGGCGCCAAGAGCGGCTACTAAGCTCTAGTGCCCAGGCGGGGAGGGGTCTCTCTCCTCTTCTCTTCCCCTCCCCGCCATTTTTTTCCGGACTGGACTTCTCGCGCAGCCCCCCATCGACGAGGATTTCATGTACGTTTGCCTGTGCCATGGACTGAACGACCGCCACGTCCGTGCCGCCATCGACGAAGGCGGAGCCGGTTCCGCCGCGCAGGTCTACCAGCATTACGAATGCAGGCCGCAATGCGGCAAATGCGTACCTTACGTCCGCGACATGGTGCGCGACGCCAAGGCCGGTCAGCGGGGATGCGGACGCTGCGGCGACGCGTGTGACTGTACCGAGTGACCGCTTTCCAGGCATCGTTTCCGGCGGAACGGTGCCTGTTTTTTGTCCAGATGCATTGCTTCCATGCAGGGCAAGCTCATCTCTCCCCTTGAAATCCGTGCGCAACAAATGGCATGCCTATTGCCTGGCAGTACGCGCAAGACTTTAATCTGGCGGGGAGACGGAATTTGGACGGCGGCGACGCCCTCATCGACCAACCGCCGTGTGCCGTCGCGCCGCGGCCCCAGGCAAGCGGGTTGGACCAGTACCGCTCGCTGTTCGAAAACGCCATCGAAGGCATCTACCGCACCACCCCGGACGGGCGCTACCTCGCCGCCAATCCCGCGCTGGCGCGCATCTACGGCTATGACGGCCCCGAAGCGCTGATCGCCGGGCTGACCGACATCGCCCGGCATCTCTACGTCAATCCGTCCGACCGCGACCGCTTCAAGCAGGCGCTGGCCCGCGACGCGGAAGTGCGCAATTTCGAGGCCCAGGTCTACCGCAAGGACGGCACCGTCATCTGGATCGCCGAGAATGCCCGCGTGGTGCGCGGCGGCGGCGGCGAGGTGCTGTGCTACGAGGGCACGGTCCAGGACATCACCGCCCGCAAGCAGGCCGAGGACCGGCTGCGCCTGGCCGCCACGGTGTTCGACAACGTGGGCGAGGCCATCGTGGTGGTGGACCACCAGCACACCGTCCAGGCGGTCAATTCCGCCTTCGAGCACATGACCGGCTTTCCCGCCGAGGGCGTGGTCGGGCTGAAGCTGTCGCTGCTGGCCGCCGAGATGAACGAACCGGCCGTCATGGCCGAGGCCTGGGCCACCGCCGCCCAGGGCTCCATCTGGCAGGGCGAGCTGTGGGCGCGCCGCGCCGACGGCGACGTCTTCCCGGCGGCCATGGCGCTGACCGGCGTGGTGTCGGAGGACGGCTCGGTGCGGTCCTACGTGCTGCTGGCCCGCGACGTCACCCGGCGCAAGATGGACGAGCAGCGCATCCGCTTCCACGCCAGCCACGACACCCTGACCAAGCTGGCCAACCGCCACACGGTGATGGAATGCCTGTCCGAGGCCATCGTGCGCGCCGAACTGGGCGGCCACCGGCTGGCGGCGCTGTTCATGGACGTCAACCGCTTCAAGGACGTCAACGACAGTTTCGGCCATGCCGCCGGCGACGAATTGCTGCGTCAGGTGGCGCGCCGGCTGAAAGGCTGCGTGCGGGCCAGCGACATCATCGGCCGGCTGGGCGGCGACGAGTTCGTGGTCATCCTGCCCAACATCGTCTCCCCGTCCGGCGCCATCGCCTGCGTCGAGAAGATCCTCTATTCCTTCTCCGAGCCCTTCCCCATCGCCGAGCGCGATCTTTACGCATCGAGCAGCATCGGCGTCGCCCTCTATCCCGACGACGCCGAGACCGCCGAGCAATTGCTGTCCTGCGCCGACGCCGCCATGTACCACTGCAAGGCGGGCGGACGGGAATACAGCTTCTACGACCAGGACATGAACCGCCAGGCCGTGGACCGGGTCAATCTGGAGAACGACCTGCGCAGGGCCCTGGCGGAAGACCAGTTCCAACTGCACTACCAGCCCAAGGTCGACGTCCGCACCCGCAGGATCGTCGGTGCCGAGGCGCTGATCCGCTGGACCCACCCCGAGCGCGGCGAGGTCAGCCCGGCCCTGTTCATCCCCGTGGCCGAACGCGCCGGGCTGGTGGGCGCCATCGGCGACTGGGCGCTGGGCGAGGCGTGCTGGCAGATGGATGCGTGGCGCGACCAGGGCCTGGATTTCGGCTGCGTCTCGGTCAACCTGTCCACCGCCCAGTTCCACGACGCCCGCCTGAAGGAAAAGGTCGAGGCGGCGCTGGCCGCCTACAACCTGGAACCATCGGCCCTGGAGCTGGAGATCACCGAGACCATGATGGCCACCGAGGTGGACCGCGCCATCAGCATCCTGGCGCAACTGGGCGCCATGGGGGTGCGCATCTCCATCGACGATTTCGGCACCGGCTATTCGTCGCTGGCCTATCTCAAGCTGTTTCCGGTCCACGCGCTGAAGATCGACCGCGCCTTCGTCCGCGACCTGCCGGCCAACGCCAAGGACGGCGCCATCGTCGCCTCGGTGGGAGTGCTGGCCGCCAATCTGGGCTTCGACGTCATCGCCGAAGGAGTGGAAACCCAGGAACAGGCGGAATACCTGCTGGCCAAGGGCACCCACACCATGCAGGGCTTCCTGTACAGCCGGCCGGTGGACCCCGAAACCTTCGCCGCCCTGCTGCGCAACGGGATTTAGGGCATCATGCGCCAAATCTGGCGCCCGCTGCGATCAGCGGCCATTGCGGCCGCGGCCAAGCCGCCGGAGGCGGCGCCCGGCGAGGGCAAAAGTCAAAGAGAGACCATCGTGCGTCATGTTTGACGCCCGACGGTCTAGCCCCCTTCGATCACCACCTGGCGCAGGCGCTCGATTTCGCTGATGTCGGGCTGGATATCGTCGGTGGTCCAGTTGATGAACAGCAGCAGCGTGCGCTCGGTGAGATGGGACACGCCGAATTGCGGCCCCGTAGCCACCACCAGCTGCCCGGTCCTGGGATCGTAGGCGGTGGCGGCGAACTTGGCGACGCCCTTGGCGGTTATGTTCTTGTACAGCGCGATTTCCGGCGTCTGCGCATTCGGGGTCAGCGGGATGGGCAATTGCATGCTGGGAATGCCGATCAGCGAATCGCTCTTGTCCACAGACAGGGCGCCGGCCCTGATCTCCACCACCGTGTCGGCCGAATCCCTGTCGGCGGCGATGCGGGCGCCCTTGCGCAGGATGCCGTCGCGGATGGCGGCGATGGCGTACTTGCCGTCGTTGCCCTCGAAATTGGTGGCATCGACGAAATAGGAGCGGTCGGTGGGCAGGGTCTCGGCCAGGGCCTCGGCGGCGCGGTCGGCGGCGGCCGAGATCAGCAGTTGCTCGGTGGCGGCGCGGGCGGGCAGGGTCTCGCGGACGCTGCCGCACGCCGCCAGTGCCAGAACGGCGCAGGCCAACACGCCGGCACGGCCGGCAGGGAAGTCGAACAGTCTCATGGCTGGCCCCTCGAAGACGAAACCGCGTCCCACTCACAACACCAGGAAATTGTGTCCCTCGCAAGGCGGCGCCAGTCCTGGCGTCCGGCAGGGGGCGGATTATTCCCGGAAACGGAACAACATATAGGCGATGGAATCCTGCAAGGCTTCCAGCGAAGCCTCCAGCACGTTGGTATGCACGCCCACCGTGGTCCAGCGATGGCCGCGCCCGTCGGTGCTCTCGATGGTGACGCGGGTCTTGGCCTCGGTCCCGGCGGTGCTTTCGACGATGCGCACGCGGTAATCGGCCAGTTCCAGCGCCGTCAACTCGGGGTAGGCACCGGTCAGCACGGCGCGCAGCGCCACGTCGAAGGCATGGACCGGGCCGTTGCCCTCGCCCACCTGCATGAAGGCGGCGGCGCCGACCTCGACCTTGACCGTGGCTTCCGACAGCGTCACCCACTCGCCCACCGCGTTGCGGCGGCGCTCGTCGATGACGCGGTAGCGGTCCAGGATGAAATAGTCCGGCACCTGCCCGAGCGCCCGGCGCACCAGCAGCTCGAAGCTGGCGGCGGCGGTGTCGTAGGCATAGCCCTCGTGCTCCAGCCGCTTGATGAGGTCGACCAGGTCGCTGACCTCGCGCGGGTCGAAATCCACCTGCATCTGCTCGACCACCCGCACCAGCGAGTCGCGCTTGACCGTCTCCATGTCGATGCCGAGATCGGCCATGCGGGCGACGATGTTCGAACGCCCGGCCTGGTCCGACACCACGATCTGGCGGGCGTTGCCGACCCTGGCCGGGTCCACGTGCTCGTAGCAGGCGGGGTCCTTGGCCACCGCCGAGACGTGCAGCCCGCCCTTGTGGGCGAAAGCGGCGGCGCCGACATAGGGCTGGTGGCGGTTGGGTTTGCGGTCCAGCACCTCGTCGAGCGTGCGGCTGACCCGCACCAGATTCTTCAGGCCCTCGGGCGAGATGCCGGTCTCGAACCCCATCTTCAGCATCAGGTTGGGGATGATCGAGACCAGGTTGGCGTTGCCGCAACGCTCGCCCAGGCCGTTGATGGTGCCCTGGACCTGGCGCACCCCGGCCTTGACTGCCGCCAGGGAATTGGCGACGGCGGAGTCGGTGTCGTTGTGGCAGTGCACGCCCAGCCGGTCGCCGGGAATGCCGGCGGCGACGATTTCGGCGACGATGGCCTCGACCTCGTGCGGCAGCGAGCCGCCGTTGGTGTCGCACAGCACCATCCAGCGGGCGCCGTTGTCATGGGCCGCCTTGACCGCCGCCAGGGCATAGGCCGGATTGGCCTTGTAGCCGTCGAAGAAGTGCTCGCAATCCAGCATGACCTCGCACACGCGGGTGCGGGCATGGGCGACGGATTCGCCGATCATGCGCAGGTTCTCGTCCAGGTCGATGCCCAGCGCCACGGTGACCTGGAAGTCCCACGACTTGCCCACCATGGTCACCACCTGGACCGAATCGTGGCCCAGCAGGGCGTTCAGCCCCGGATCGTTGGCCGCCGAGCGTCCGGCGCGGCGCGTCATGCCGAATGCGGCCAGCTTGGCGCGGTTCAGTTCGGGCGGGGCGGCGAAGAAGGAATCGTCGGTGGGATTGGCGCCCGGCCAGCCGCCCTCGATGTAGTCGAGCCCCAGCGCGTCGAGCGCGCGGGCGATCCGGACCTTGTCGGCCGCCGAAAAGTCCACGCCCTGGGTCTGCGCGCCGTCGCGCAGGGTGGTGTCGTACAGATAGACGCGGTTGTCGGTGGTCATTTGGCTTCGACTGTGCTGGCAGGAACGTTCCCCAGCCCGCGCGGGGGAGCGGCAGCATAGTGGATGGGCGGGGCGAACGCCAACCGAAACGCGGAGGCGGGGCGAGCTTACGTGATGTAAGTTCCGGCGCCCCTAATCCAGCCAGTCTTCCGTCTTGTGGTCCAGCGTGTCCGGTCCCGGCTTGATATGGTCGTTGCTGACGGTAAAGCGTGGATAGTCATAGCGACGGGCGTATTGAGCCGCCCAATCCCGCATATGGTCATAACGGTGGGGACAATCGTCGGAAATCTGGACGAACATCTGTTCGGTTGCCGGATTTAACGTCCACCAGAAGCCACCTGTCTGCGGCCTTTGTTCACTGATGAAGCGCATGAGATCGCGAAAAACCCGATCGTTCACGGCATCTGACCATTTGTCCGTGTAAATAAAATCTATGCGGACAAGGCATTCTTCACGCCGATATTTCGCGACAAAATTCTCACGATGCTTCTTTAAAGGAGCCATGTCGATGGGACACTGTTCATCATAGCGAGTTTTCCAAACTCCGAGTGCGGCAATAGCCGCAAGGAGCATTCCAACGACCAAGACTGTCCACTTGTGAGGCATTCTATCGCTTCTTCGTCCGATAGATCTTGATATGGGGCGAACCTTCGAAAGGAGTGTACTCTGGTTGCGGCGGGTAGTTCAGTCGAAAGTTGTAGCCATTGGGGCTTTCGAATGGGGGATTATAAATCTCCTCCCTCTTGGGCGTGAATATATGCCCGCCTCTGTCGGGGTTACGCTGATCGTGGTCCGGCCGACGGAATTCAGGAATCACCTTTCCCTCCGTGTCGAGACCATACCAATCGACTTTATAGCGCAGCCCATTTATCGAGGGCCCGGGATTGTGGGTTTCCACCTTTACGGGGCCGTGGGTGGTCACGTCACGGGAGTCATTCTTATCGACATCGCCCGCATACTCCCAATCACCGTCATTCTGAGCAGCCGCCATCTTCATATTCATCTTTTGCTCTGTCGGCCCACCCGGACGCATGAAGCCATCGACCTTAAGGCTGTTGTCCTGCTGGAACCGCTTGATGCCGTCGAACATGGCGTCGTCGGTCCAGTCGTCGATGCCGCGATGGGGCGGGACGTCGTAGTAGCCGAGTTGGTTGAGCGCGCGCTTGATGTTCATGAGGCCGTTGGGATCGACACGGTAATTGGTGCCGATCGGGGATTTCAGGTTGAGCATCGTACTGGGTCCGTGTTGCTGACTGGGGAAGGTTTATGGGCAGACAACATATACCAAAACGCGCAGAGCATCAAGAACATACACGGAACATTCGCCTCGAAGCCGCGCCGTTAAGCGCAACTTGTGCGTATGTTTTCTGTGTATCGTTTGTGTATCAGCCCCAGCGTTTCCGCCACATCCAAGCGCCCGAAAATCCGCTGTGTACACTCTGTGTGCAAATTTAATCCAGCAATATCAGCGCGATAAACAGCAAACACTGTAGTACAGATAGACGCGGTTTTCGGTGCTCATCGGGATTCAATCATGCTGGCAGAAAACGCTTCCCCGCCCGCGCGGGGGAGCGGCAGCATAGTGGATGGGCGGCGCGGACGCCAACCGAAACGAAGTTCAGCTTCACGCCGCCGCGTCTATTGCAACAGACGGGGCAACGTGTATTGCAGCCAGTCCACCAGCATATGGGAAACCACCGCCGGCCACAAAGACCGTGTCCGAATCAGCGACCATGCCGCTACAAGGCCGAACAGAGCCGCCGAGATGATAGATTCCGGACCAAAACCCCAGTGAAACAGGCCGAACACCACCGAGGATATGGAAATCCACCAGCCCGCCCGAAATTTGCCGAACAGGATGAAGGGAGCAAGGCGTGCGACGAGTTCCTCGCTCAGCGCCACCAACGGGACGCCGATCAGGCCATCCACGGCGACGACCCAGACAGGGGGGCGCAAAGGTGGCAAGAACAGTCCATCCCCAGGCCAAAGGATCGCGGCCACGGGCGGGCCGCATAGGCCCGCCCCGACGCAAACCGCCGTCCACGCCAGCAGGGAGGCGATGGAAAGGCGCGCAGCACCGCCGCACGGGGGGGGGGGGAGGGGACCGCGGCACCCAGGAACGCCACCACGGCCAACAGGCGCAAGGCCCAGTCGCTCAGCACCCACTCGATCCCGTCCAGCACGAGAAGAAAGTCGTTGGCCAGAAACAGGACAACGCCGAACAGCATTGCCCGGCGCATGCCTTGGCGACCATTACCCGCGCTTTCCACCTCCGCCATAGGGAAGCTTGCGTTCGCGCTGTTCCGTTCCCACTTCCGTTGCTTGCGGATTTCCTGGTTAAGGGTACGGTCTAAATACTACCGATACGGGTTTTGAAGGAATGGCGTTTGGGGCGCCCCTCCGCTGCCCGGCGCATCCGGTTTGGAAGGCGTGGGTGGACCGTCCGATCCTGTACCCTGCTCGTCTACAGCCAGCTTCATGTTTATGCCTTGTTCCGTCGGCCCGCCGGGGCGCATGAAGCCATCGACCTTGAGGCCGTTGTCCTGCTGGAACCGTTTGATGCTGTCGAAGATGGCGGGGTCGGTCCAGTCATCGATTCCAGCCGCCGGGCGGCGCTTCGCAGTCGGTCCAGTGTGGACCGCACGCCTGCATGGTTTCCGGCCCCGGTGTGACCTGGTCGTCGGTGACGGTGAAGCCGATGGCATCGCCATGGCGGCGCTGGAAATAGGCGGTCATCGCGCGGGCGATATCGTGGCGGCGCGGGCAATCATCGAAAAATTGCAGAATCATGTCGTGCTGGCGGTCCCAGCCCATGGAAAAGAGAGCCTTGGGTTCATTGTTGTAGAGATAGCGGGTGAAGGTGGGAAACAATTCATCCCATACCCTTTCTGCACCCGCCCCCCTTTCGACCTTCACCCGCACCGCGCATTCGGATCGAGTGTAGCTGGGACCCTGCCATGCGGCCCAGGCGGCAAGAGCCCTCGAATCGTCAAGGGGACCGTACTCGCGTTTCCAGTGCTGGTACACAGGCATGGCCCCGGCGACGAGGAGCGCAAGCGCGAGAATCAGAAGGGTGATTTTGCGGCCGGCGGTCATGGTCGCTTCTTCCTGTAGACTTTCAGGTACGGGGTTCCTGGGTGGTTCGAATATTCCGGTTGGGGCGGGTACCAGACTCGGACACGGTGGCCGTTGGAACTGGGGTAAGGCGGATCGAAAATTTTCTCGTTGGTGCCGAAAGGGGGCACATGGCCGGGATAGGCCTCCGGCGCCTTGTTCGCGTTACGATACTCTGGGATGGGGTTTCCATTCTCGTCAAGGGCGTACCAGTCCACATGGTATCGGGCGCCGTTGACACCTGCCGAGGGGTTGTGGGTGTCAACCCGGATCGGCCCCTTGACGTCGAATTCCTTGTCGTCGCCGGCATCCATGTCGGACCGATGCTCCCAGCCGGCATCTCGCGGACGTCCTTGGCCCCGCGAATTGGCCGCCAGTCGGATATGCTTGTTGATGGTTGTTTCCGTCGGCCCGCCGGGGCGCACGAGCCCATCGACCTTCAGGCCATTGTCCTGCTGGAACCGCTTGATGCCGTCGAAGGTCGCGTCGTCGGTCCAGTCATCGATGCCGCGATGGGGCGGGACGTCGTAATAGCCGAGATCGCTGAGGGCACGCTTGGTGTCCATGAGGTCGTCGGGATCGACACGATGATTGGTGCCGATGGGAGAGTTCAGAGTGAGCATGGCGATGTTCCCTGCTGCGCAGCCGCCGGAGTGTGTTCGCGGAGAGAGCATATACCATCACGCGTGCCCATTCAAGAACAATACAGGAACATTTTCGATGCCCGGCAAAGCCGCCCATGCCGCTTTCATCGACATGTCCCATGGATCGTTCGTGTCTCCGCCCCGGCGTTTCCGCAGCCCTTCCCGTGCCTTACGGACGGATGCGGCCGCCCATGCCCGTCCTCGGAACCGGAACCGGAACGGAAAGGGACAAGCCTATCGGCGGAACCGGCGCAGCAGCAGCGCGCGTTCCACCCGCAGCATGGTCCAGGGCAGCGCCGCCGCTTCCCGCCCATGGGCCAGCCACCAGTCCAGGCCGGGGCTTTCGGGCCTCACCCCGGCCAGGGCGGCCGGCAGGCCGAAGCGGCGGAAGACGTACCAGGCGCGCGGCACATGGAAGCTGTCCGTCACCACCACCAGCCGCCGCCAGCCCTGCGTCCGCGCCATCCGCGCCGAGAACAGGGCGTTCTGGATGGTGTTGAGCGCGCGGTCCTCCACATGCACCGCCTCCGCCCCGGCCCCCGCCGCCAGGGCCAGATCGCGCATCACATGGGCTTCCGGAACGGCGGACGTGGTGGCGCCGCCGGTCATCAGCAGGGCGCGCGCCGTGCC
>AGTN01606411.1_pt1 | contig 18242 bp, 14 predicted proteins | sample 314218 | NCBI WGS metagenome assembly AGTN01 (sample SAMN02954264, study PRJNA73603) | bioreactor metagenome | biome: terrestrial; feature: non-aerated bioreactor; material: poplar woody material; isolation source: poplar biomass | place: USA | collected 2006-12 | reverse complement strand
AGACAGCGCAACCGCCGTACTGACTTGATTTTACATTATGAAAATAATTTACAGTATGTATTGCAATATTCGCGCCTTCCGCAATCGTGCGATGGCTTTTCGGGCGTTGCGCCTGTCGCTCAGTCCTCCTGTGAGAACAGTTCCGCCGCGCGCTGCTCGTCGTAGCCGGTGGCGTCCCGCAGCAGGCCGGGCAGCGTTCCGCCGCTTTGATGCAGATCATCCATGTCGGCGTCCGCCGCCAGCTTCCCTTTGTGCAATACCAGCGCGCGGTCGATGAAGTGCTCCACCTCCCCGACCAGATGCGTGCTCAGCAGTATCGTCTCGTTGTCGCGCAGGCTGCCCGCCATGATCTTGAGAAAATCGCGCCGCGTGAACACGTCCTTGCCCGAAAACGGTTCGTCCATGAGGACGTAATCCGCGCCGATCGAGACGCCCGCGGCCAGCTCCGCCTTGGCGCGCTCGCCGGTGGACATGCTGCGTACCGGCTGGTCGGGCAGCTCAAAGTACCCGAGCAGCCGGTCAAAGCGTTTCCTGTCAAAGCGGGGATAAAATTCAGCCAGCAGATCGCCTGTCTGCGCGGGCGTGAACCTGCCGAACGAAGCGCCCTCGCCGCTGACGTACGCCAGCTTGCCGCGTATGCCTTCGCCGCTTTGCCCGTCCAGTGTGACCATTCCGCTTCCGGGACGAATCAACCCGGTGAGGCAGCGGATCAGCGTGGTCTTGCCCGCGCTGTTCTCGCCCAGCAGACCCACGATATGCCCGCGCGGAAGGGAAAGCTCACGTCGCGCAGCGAAAAGCCTTCGCTGTTCCGATAATAATAGCTGATGTTTTGCGCCTTCAGCATGGCTATCCCTCCGTAATGGCGTCAATACTGAGCCAACGGCTGACAGTTTCTTCGCCGGGGTGTTCCGTACCGGTGCTGATATAATGCTGTATTTCGTCTTCGTATGCGTCCGTGATTACCTCGCCCCGGTATAGCGTCGCGCCCGCCGCATCCAGTACGCTGACATAGTACCGCTCGGGGATAATACTTTCGCCGATCGAATAGTCCACATGCTCCACCTCCGCCAGCACCCAGTGCCCGTCAATGAACGCCGCGCGCATTACCGTATCCCTGGCGGTGATCATCGACATCAGTTCCGCGGTTTCGCATAGCCGGATACCCAGCAGCATTGGCTGGAATTGAGGCTGATCCAGATTGGAATGTACTGAGCCGTCCTGTAAATAGTAGCACAGCATGGTCACATCACCGCTTTCGTTGCTGAACAGCGTGCTGGTCAGTTCCTGCTCCGGGTCGATCTCTGGCAGCGGCGTTTCGTACTGCAGCGCGCCGTCCAGACCGTATACGCGCAGCGTCAGTATATCGTCCGCCGCCAGCAGCAGGCAGAGCTTATCGTCCGCGACGTCCAGCGCGAGGATGCGCAAACCGCCCGCCGGGAAGGCCGCCAGCTCCGTTACGCGGCCCACGGGGACGGCGTTGCCGTCAGGGAAGCAGGGGTGACCGTCTACCGTGGCCGACGCCTCCGTGCGCCCCCACTCGCCGCTCCATTCGTCCACGCGGTATATCGCGCTGGTTCCGCCGTAGTAGGGCATCAGCGAAGGAGTGAAGTATACGGTGCCGTCCCCGGCCCGCGCGTACAGCGGCGTGGCGCTGTATCCGATATCCGAAACCGGGTCTATCTGGGTCTCGGTATAGCTGAACGGCGTCTCGGACGTCGTGTCGGGCAGAGGGGCGCCCTGCGCTGAAAACTGATCCGTGTAGACCGTCGTTTCCCGCTCTAAATTGAAAGAAAACGGATGGCCTTCGCCGCTCACCGTTACGTTCGTGACCACCTGCGCCCACTCCGAGCTGAAATTGGAACCTCCGGCGCTGTGCCGGTCGATAGCGACGGATACGCGTACTTCATTGGCTGTGCGCGTCAAGCGCGTGAGCCAAAGCTCGTAATCTTCTCCGGAGCTTTCGAGCGTGGTCACGGATGTCTCCCGAACATCCGCGTCCGGGCTCTCCGCGAACGCCTGGGAGCCTGAGTACAGGAGGCGGCCGGGTTTGTAAAGCGGCGATGGGTAGGAGAAGGAACGGCTGAGCGCGCCGCTGTCCAGCGTGATGTGCTGCGTGTACGCCGCGTCCGACACCGTCATCCCGATGCGTACGCCGTCCAAATACGCCGCGTCGCCCTCGATATCGTCAAGGCGGCAGACGTCCGAGCCCGCCGAGAGCCGCACGCCTGTCCACGCGCCTGCCAGCGTCAGCGCGCAGATCAGCGCGCAGGCCGCCGCGGCGTACCGTTTCAAAAGTGCCTTCATGATCTCTCCTCTCCGCTAAACCAGATTCGCGTCCCTGTTCAGCCTGAGTACGCCATCCACAATCGCACCGACCGCCAACAGCGCCAGCAGCGCGGTACTGGCGGTAAACGCCGTGATATCGATGCCCCTCGTCAGGCTGTCGAAGCGGCAGCCCAGCGCCCACAGTACGCAGGCGGCGGCGCATGCCGTGAATATGCCCTGCGCCACGTTCAGTCGCCGCAAACTCCCTGTCAGGGTGTATGCGGGCAGGCAGCCCGCAGCCAGCAGCGCGAGCAGAGAGCCTGTTGCCTCCGGCACGCTTTGCGGCAGCAGGATACGGAACAGGTCTCCCCGGATCACGGCAAGGAACAGTCCGTTCGTACGCGCCACATCAAACGGCAGTACAATATCGGCTGTCTGTGAAAAAGCCGCCGCGGCGTTTTTGCACAGCGCCACGACCGGGACGTATGCGGCGAGCAGCGCGAGCGTCTGCGCAGTCCACAGCATCAGCACGCACACGACACCGCGCGTACAGTACGCAAGAAATACATTGCGCCGCGGGGTGGGCAGCATCATCAGCGTATAGGCGCCGCCGCTCCGGAAGTTTTCGATCTGGATGCCCGCCGCCTCAGACAGCATCCAGATTGCGACTGCGGCCAGAAACACGTACCGGATGCCCGCGCGCCAGATCAGCGTTTCGTATGCCTTCGCGAAGCCCGTTTCACCCACGCTGCACAGCATCAATATGACCGTCAGCGCTGCCAGCGCCGCGCAGAGCGCGAATATGCGCTTCAGTGCGAGTGAAAACAACCACTTTGTGAGCTTCGTATAGCCATTCTGTATCATATCATTCATACATCTTCCTCCCAATACCGGCTGATCAGCTCGATCACACGCTTATAGGAAAGCCCGTTGCCGCGTGCCTGCGCCACGAATTCCCGCACAAATTCCTGCCCTAATTCTTCGCCGAACCGTTCCAGCAGTGCAGGCGTGATGCGAAGCGCGGAGGCGGCGTTGCGCGGCGTCACCACAAAGCCCTCATCTTCCATGGCCCTGTAAGCCTTCTGTACCGTGTTCGGATTGATGCCTAACTGCGCCGCCAGTTCCCGGCGCGAAGGCAGTGCGTCGCCGTCCCGGACCGCGCTCCGAAGCACACTGCGCTTCACGAATGAAACGAGCTGCATATACACGGGTTCATGGTTATCAAGCGTAAGCGCTGAAAAATCCAACAAGCGCATCACCTCATCTAAACTGTATTATAAAGATAATACAGTTTGAATGTCAAGCATAAAAACAGGACGGGAGGCGCGTGAAAAAACAGCGGATTCGAGCAGAGCCAGACAACCGTAAACCGTCGGCGGTGTTGACAACGCGGGGCGCAGCAATTAATATTGAGAAAATAACATTTATAATTTTAATGAAAGGCGGGGATAGGTATGCAAGGAATCACTGAGGGCCTGACGTTCGACGATGTGCTGCTCATACCGCAGAAGAGCGCCGTTGTACCGTCTAAGGTCAGCGTCAAAACGTGGCTCACGAAGACGCTGCAGCTCAACATCCCGATATTGAGCGCGGCGATGGACACGGTAACGGAAGCCCGGCTGGCCATCGCGATCGCGCGGGAGGGCGGCGTGGGCATCATCCACAAGAACATGTCCATCGCAGATCAGGCTTCCCACGTAGACAAGGTAAAACGAAGCGAACACGGCGTCATCACAGATCCTTTCTCACTTTCACCCGACCATCTCATATCCGATGCGAACGACCTCATGGCCAGATACAGAATATCCGGTGTGCCGATCACGAAGGACGGCAGGCTTGTCGGCATACTCACCAACCGCGACCTGCGTTTTGAAACCGATTTTTCCCGCAGGATCAGCGAAGTGATGACCTCAGAGAACCTTGTGACGGCGCCCATTGGCACCACGCTGCCCGAGGCGCAGGAGATTCTTCGCCGGCATAAAATTGAAAAGCTGCCGCTCGTCGACGAGGACGGCATGCTCAAAGGGCTCATTACGATCAAGGATATCGAGAAAGCGATACAGTACCCGCACTCCGCCAAGGATAAAAACGGCCGATTGCTTGCAGGCGCGGCGCTCGGCACGTCGGCGGACGTGATGCAGCGCGCGGCGGCGCTGGTCGAGGCGAAGGTGGACATCGTGACGATCGACTCGGCGCACGGCCATTCCAGAAACGTCATCGCGGCGGTGGAGAGGATCAAGGCGCGCTTCCCCGAGCTGCAGATCATCGCGGGCAATGTCGCGACGGCCGAAGGCACGGTGGACCTCATCAAGGCGGGCGCGGACTGCGTCAAGGTGGGCATGGGGCCGGGCTCCATCTGCACCACGCGCGTGATCGCGGGCATCGGCGTGCCGCAGTTCTCGGCGGTGCTGGCGTGCGCGGAGGCCGCGGCCAAGTACGGCATCGGCGTGATTGCGGACGGCGGCATCAAGTTCTCGGGCGACATCACCAAGGCGCTCGCCGCGGGCGCATGCTCCGTCATGATCGGCAGCCTCCTGGCCGGTACGGAGGAAAGCCCGGGCGAGAGCGAAATATATCAGGGCAGAAGCTTCAAGGTGTACCGCGGCATGGGGTCGATCGCCGCGATGCAGAAGGGCAGCAAGGACCGCTACTTTCAGGAGAATGCGGAAAAGCTCGTCCCGGAGGGCGTGGAGGGCCGCGTGCCGTTCAAGGGGCCGCTCAGCGATACGGTGTTCCAGATGGTGGGGGGCCTCAAATCCGGCATGGGCTACTGCGGCGCGGAGGACATCGAGACGCTGCAGAAGAAAGCCCAGTTCGTGCGTATCACCGGCGCGGGCCTGGTGGAGAGTCACCCGCACGACATCTATATCACCAAGGAAGCTCCGAACTATACAGGCAGGTCTTAAATGAGAGAGACGGTACTCGTGCTCGACTTCGGCGGGCAGTACAACCAGCTTATCGCGCGGCGCGTGAGGGACCTTTTGGTCTACGCGGAGATACTTCCCTGCGACGCGCCGTTTGAACGCATACTTTCTTACAACCCCATCGGCATCATATTTACGGGCGGCCCGGCCAGCGTGACGGACGACGACGCGCCGTGCTGCGACGAACGCATTTTCAGCGCGGGCATCCCCATCCTCGGCATCTGCTACGGCGCGCAGCTCATGGGCGCGGTGCTGGGGGGCAGCGTGAGGCGCGCGATGAACCGCGAATACGGCAAGACGGACATCCGCTACGACACCGCGTGCGCGCTGTTTGACGGGCTCGAAGCGGACTCGGTGTGCTGGATGAGCCATACATATTATATAGACACGCCTCCCAGGGGCTTTGCGGTGTGCGCATCCACGCAGAGCTGCCCCGTCGCGGCGTTCTGCGATGCGGACAAAAAACTCTACGCGGTGCAGTTTCATCCCGAGGTGGTGCACACGCGCTTCGGCAACGAGATACTTAAAAACTTCTTATACAAGATATGCGGCGCGGCGGGCGGCTGGACGATGGACAGCTACGCCGATACCGCCGTCAAAGATATCAAGCGCCGCGTGGGCGGCGGGCGCGTGCTGCTCGGCCTTTCGGGCGGCGTGGATTCCTCGGTCGCGGCGGTGCTGCTCGACCGCGCGGTGGGGGACAAGCTCACGTGCATATTCGTGGACCACGGCCTGCTGCGCAAGGACGAAGCCAAACAGGTGGAGGAGGTATTCAGCAGCGCCTACGGCATGAAGCTCATCTGCGTGGACGCGTCGGAGCGCTTTCTCAGCCGCCTTAAGGGTGTGACGGAGCCGGAGCAGAAACGCCGCATCATCGGCGAGGAGTTCATCCGCGTGTTCGAGGCGGAGGCCAAAAGGATCGGCGCGGTGGATTTCCTCGCGCAGGGCACGATCTACCCCGACGTGATCGAGAGCGGCAAGGGACACGCCGCCGTGATCAAGAGCCACCACAACGTGGGCGGCCTGCCCGACTGCGTGGACTTCAAGGAGATCATCGAGCCTTTGCGCGACCTGTTCAAGGACGAGGTGCGCGCGCTGGGCGAGACGCTCGGCATGCCGCGCCACATCGTATGGCGGCAGCCGTTCCCCGGCCCCGGCCTCGCCATCCGCATCATCGGCGACGTGACGGCGGAGAAGGTGAAGACGCTGCAGCAGGCCGACGCGATATTCCGCGAGGAGATCACGGGAGCCGATCTCGACCGGGAGATATGGCAGTACTTCGCGGTGCTGACCGACATGCGCAGCGTGGGCGTGATGGGCGACGAGCGCACCTACGACCACACGGTGGCGCTGCGCGCCGTGACCAGCGTGGACGGCATGACCGCCGACTGGGCGCGCATACCGCCCGACGTGATGGAGAAGATATCAAACCGGATCGTCAACGAAGTGAAGCATGTCAACCGGGTCGTGTACGACGTCACGAGCAAGCCGCCCGCCACAATCGAGTGGGAATAATTTGTACAGCAGAGGAAAGCCGGTAACCATGCGGCTTTCCGGCTTCTCAAACAATCCCGTGGCAACGTTTTGGCAACATTGATTGTATGATCCATATAAAAAGAGCCAACTGATTTTGAGTGTCAGTTAGCTCTTTTTTGTTGTGCTGCTGGTCATTCGGTGGGTTCAGCGTTTTTTCTGCTTGGCGGGCATCAAGTTGTGCCTTGATTCGCTCGGCTTAAGCAGAAAACAGCAAGAGATATATACCGAGGGCTTATGCCATGGATGCCGACATCCTGCCGCCGGTACAACCAATAGTGTAGAAAAACTGAGCGGCAAGTCCGGCAGACAATTCATCATAAAAGTAGTGCTCGGCAGCATGTGTACCGAAACCTGTACGACGGTGGAGTCGGCAACACCGGGGGTCTGGGCGCTCTGCTGATCGTCGTATTTGAAAGACGCCTTAATAAAAAGATGTTCCTGGCCACCTAACCTCGGCGGCGCGGACGAGTTGCATGACTGTTCATGACCATCGCGGGTTTCAGTCTGAGTTTTATGCTTTCACACCTGAACATCCCCACCGCTCTTACCTCTAATTGAATATGATACCTGATTAAGAAGTCCCTATCTTGATTGTAACCATATGATATACCCGGATAAAATGGGATGTTCCCGACGAAATAATATAATCCCTGCTACCGGAATGAGGTGTTTGAACCGAAATTCGAATCAAATTAGGGGTATAATACCAAAAGTGTTCCGCAATGCAAAAAGTAGTTGCATCATAATCAACGCACATATATTTTTAAGATAGTTAAGTGTTGAAATGTGAGACATTTTTGTATGTTTAGCGGATTATCAAGCATATAAGCGGATGAATTTGTCCATTGATGAATTATTACGCATTGCCGATGTAAATGTTCATTTTTCCTATGAAGTGGTGGTCGTTATGTTTTCAAGAAGACCTGATAACAGCATTGTTGATGTGGCTTTGGGCAGTATTCCCGCCGACAAGATAGTTAGGGGCGGCAAGCTGGTAAACGTCTACACTGCGGAAATCTACCCAGCGGACGTTGCAATCAAGGGCAAATGGATTGCTGCCGTAGGAGACGTTGGCTATACGGCCGGCAAGAGGACCGAGATTATTGATGCTTCCGGATGCTTCCTGACCCCCGGTCTTATCGACCAACATCTGCACGTACACGAGTGCGAACTCGCGATTCCTGCTTTCGTTGCAGCTGCGCTGCCCCACGGTACGACAGCAGTTTGCACGGATTTCTACGGCGAGGCCAGTATCGGCGGTCCGGCCGCCGTTCGGGCGGAACTGGATATTGGACAAAAGACGCCGATGAAGTTCCTCTTCAATCTTCCGATTTGTTCCTATTTCCAGAATAACCCCTTCGGCAATTCGGGTACCCCCACACTGGAGGAAATGCTGGAGATGGCCGAATGGGACGACTGCTTCGGTAGCAACGACACGGTTGGGGACAAATTTTACAGGAAGGACGAAGGAATCTTCGCCATTTCCAGGAAGCTCCAGTCGCTCGGCAAGAAGGTCTGCGGCCACGGTGCACAGATCAGCGGCCGAAACCTGCAGGCGTGGCAGTCCATCGTGATGAGCTCTGACGACCATGAAGCGATTTCTGCGGAGGAAGCCGTAGACAGGGCAAGGATAGGCCTGATGGTAGCCGCCAGACTGGCGTCCGGTGAGAATGACGTGGTCGAGGTATGCCGGGCTATCACGGAGAACAGAGTGGATCCGCGGCGGTTCTGCTTCTCCACGGACCTGGTTTCTCCTTCCCATATGGTGAATAAGGGCCACATCGACCTGGCTGTCCGGGAGGCGATCCGACTGGGCATCAACCCTGTGACGGCGATCCAGATGGGTTCCCTTAACTGTGCCGAATGCCTTAACGTGGACGATTTCATAGGTGCGATCGCGCCGGGCAAACTGGCAGATATCCTGCTCATTTCCGATTTATCCAATTTTATCGTTGACCGCGTGATCGCCGACGGTATTCTGGCGGCGGAAAAGGGCAGGCTCATCGTTGATATGCCGGAAAACCATTATCCTCCGGCGGCATACAACACAGTCAAGCTTCCCCGTCGAATCGTTCCTTCCGACTTCGATATTCAAGCGCCTACTGGGAAAAGCGAAGCGAAGGTCAGAATTATCAAGAGTCGTGACGGCTCCTATATCTCGGAAGAAGTGCACGATGTACTTCCCGTGAAAGACGGCAAAGTCCAGATGGCTGTAGAGCGAGATGTCATCAAGATCGCTTCCATAGAGCGTGTATGCGGGATCGGCGAAATGAGTTCTGCTTTCATAACCGGATACGGACTCAAGCGCGGTGCCCTTGCCACAACCTATAATTCACAGCAGCAGAACATCGTTCTCATCGGCACCAACGATGAGGACCTTGCTTTTGCTGCCAACCATATCGCCGAGATCGGCGGTGGGTTCGTTGCCGTTGAAGACGGAAAAGTTGTCGGAGAACTACCTCTGCCGCTGTTTGGCCTCCTTTCCGAGGAACCCCTGGACAAGGTCCTTAGCATCCTGTCCGGGCTGTATGAAAAGGTGCACGGAATGGGCTGCACCTATGAGGAGCCGTTCCATTCCCTTGGATTTATGGCAATCCCGGTTTGCTTGGGCTCCATCAAGGTCTGTCCAAAGGGACTGGTGGATGTTTGGAAAGAGAAGGTTGTCGACGTCGTTTTGGAATAAGACCCGGGAGGCCTCAATTACATTGGTTCCTATATATTCGATAGGAATATAAAAAAATAAAAATAATGGAGGTAAAGAAATGAAGAAGTCCTTTTGTGTACTGCTTGTCGTCATATTCGTTATTATGATGGGCATGACAGGCTGCGGTGCCAAGGAAGAAGTAAACGCGTTCACCGACAAGAATGGGGATGGCGTGTTTACCATTGGCTTTTCTAATTGGGATGACGGCGATATTTTCTGCAAGTTGCTGAGTGACGAGATGGTTCGGCTCTGCGGTGAGGACGACAGGTTTGATATTATTGCCATGGATGCCTCTGGCGACATTAACAAGCAGGTCTACCAGGTCGAGACTTTCGTGGAACAGGGGTGTGACGCCGTTGTATTCATACCCATCGACTCCACCGGCTGTATTCCCGCCGTTGAGGCCTGCAACGAGGCCGGCATCCCCGTCATCTGCCTGTGTACGGATACCGTTGGCGGCGACAAGATCTACGTCGGCTGCAACAATTATGAGGCCGGCGCTGTTGTCGGCACCTATCTGGCTGAAAACCTTCCCGAGAACTCCGGCGTCGTGTGGCTGGCTGGCGTTGAAGGCGAGACTACGGAAACTCTCCGTTTCCAGGGCTTCTCTGAGAAACTGCTGGATGTTCGTCCCGATGTGACTCTGCTTGCCAAGCAGACCGGCAACTTCAACCGTTCCGAAGGCATGTCAATCATGGAGGACTGGATCCAAGCCTTCGGTGACCAGATCACCGCTGTCGCTTCCAGCAACGACCAGATGGCCCTTGGCGCAATGGAAGCCCTGAAGAGCTCCAGTATCGACGACGTCATGATCTGTGGCATCGACGGTACCGAGGAAGCCATGCACGTTGTCGCGGAGGACGGCATGTACAAGCTCACCGCTTTTCAGAATGGTCCTCACGAGGCCGCCGCTGCTTTCAAGTACCTGAATGACATATTGGTTAACGGCATCGATTCCTCCACGCTGGAAGACGTCATCGTCCCCTTCGAGGGCATCACCATCGACAATGCCCAGGAACACATTGATACCTATTTCCCTGAATAATTCAGGAAACGTTGGAGAACAAGGCCACTGACTGATCTCTCCACCGTTGTACGAAGAGAAAGTGGCTGATTTCAAAATTGGCCACTTTCGTCGTTATCATGCGGGTTGAATTTCGGGTTGAATTGTTGCCGGAACATAAGAAAGGTTAAATATAGAAATGGAGAATAATGAAAACTCCTATATTCTGGAGATGTGCGGCATTGTAAAAGTGTTTCCGGGCGTACTGGCGCTGAATCATGTAGATTTCAAGGTCTGCCGTGGAACTGTCCACGCGCTTTGCGGAGAGAACGGCGCCGGTAAATCCACGCTTATGAACATCATCAACGGGCTCTACAGTCTTGACGAAGGAAAGATCATTTGGGAGGGACGCGAGATTTCGCCCCACGAAATCCGGTCCTTTCTGAAAAAGAACACAGCGATGATTCATCAGGAGCTCTCTCTTGTACCGGATATGACGATCAGCAAGAACATCTTCCTTGGACGTGAGATCAGGGGGAAGCTCGGGCTTGTCGACGATAAGCACATGGACGCTGAATGCAACAAGCTACTCCGGGAGATGAATCTGGATTTAAATGCGAAACAGATCGTCCGTACGCTAATGGCGGCGGGGATGCAGCTCATTGAGATCATCAAAGCCATCCGTAACGAAGCGCCCCTGATCATCATGGACGAGCCGACGTCTTCCCTCACTGATTCCGAGGTAGAACTTCTGTTTGAGCATATCCAGAATCTGAAGGATCGCGGCATCACAGTCATCTATATTACACATAAAATCGAAGAGATTTTTCGGATTGCAGACGATGTCACCGTTCTGCGGGACGGCAGCATGATCGAATGCGGTCGGGTGGCTGATTATACGAGAGACAAGCTGATCGAGCTGATGGTCGGCCGGACGATTCAGAACATATATCCCAAAAAGGCGGTAACCAGAGGTGGCGAAGTGCTCCGCGTTGAAGGGCTAACGCGGGCCGGCGTTTTCAAGAATATCAATTTTACCATTCATGCCGGCGAGATCGTCGGCATCGCGGGTCTTGTCGGTGCAGGCCGAACGGAGGTCGTCAGGGCGATTTTCGGTCTGGACAAGCTGAACAGCGGCAAAATCTACATGGAGGGGAAAGAGATATCCATCACTTCGCCAAGCGTTGCTATCGACCATGGGATCGTCATGGTACCTGAGGATCGCAAGATCACGGGTCTTGTACTGGCGCGTTCCATCAAGGAGAATATTTCGCTTCCGAATCTTCGATGGATATTCAAGTCCCCGTTTATCAAAGCAAAAAAAGAGAACGAAAAAGTCAGGGAAGTTTCCGAAACTTTTTCCCTCAAGGCAAACAGCATAAACGCCATGACAAATACACTCAGCGGCGGCAACCAGCAGAAAGTCGTCCTGTCCAAATGGCTGATGCGCAGCGTGAAGCTGATTATTCTGGATGAGCCGACGCGCGGCATCGATGTAGGTGCAAAAGAGGAGATCTATACACTGATGATGAAATTCGTCCATGACGGTATGGCGGTAATCATGATCTCATCAGAACTTCCGGAAATCCTTGGAATGAGCGATCGCATCCTTGTTATGAACGAAGGCAGAATTAAGGGCGAGCTTTCCAGAGAAGAAGCGACTCCGCAGAAAATTTTAGCCATGGCAATTATGGAGGAAAAATATGATAAGTAAATTTAAAAGCCGACTGGAGCAAATTAACAGGGGCAACTTGTTCAGCCGCCTGAGTATGGTGGTTATCTTAATAATTATCGTAGCAATCGCCGCCATTATCAGCGATACGTTCTTTAAGATTACGAATCTAACGAATATTGTTAAACAAATGTCCGTGGTTACGATCATTGCCTGCGGTGAAACCTTGATACTCATACTAGGTATGATCGATTTGTCGCTGGGCTCCGTCGCCGCGTTCTGCGGTTGCGTGGCCTGTGGCATTATGGTTAGCACCGAGTCTCTTGCGCTGTCTTTATGCATCGCGCTTTTCCTGGGCATGGTTCTGTGCATGGTCTCCGGTTGGCTGATCGCGACTTTTAACGTTCCTTCATTCCTGATCACGCTGGCCATGTCTATGATTGCCCGTGGTTCTGTAAAGGTATACACAGATGGGGTTCCCATCGTTATTTCCCAGTACGAAAGCTTTAAATTCATTGGCCAAGGCAAATGGGCCGAGATACCGGTTCCCATTATTATTTTGGTGTTTATTGTTATATTGTCGTCCATTCTGCTGAGCAAGACCAGGTATGGCCGTTATGTTTATGCCATCGGCGGCAACAAGGCTGCCGCTGAAGCGGCTGGCGTGAAGACCAAGAAAGTAGTATTGATTACCTATGCATATACAGGACTACTGACAGCGCTTGCCGGTGTAATGTTGATGTCCAGGATCAACTCTGGGCAGAGCACTGGCGCTGAGGGCTATGAGTTCGATGCGGTCACTGCGGCCATCATAGGCGGCACGAGCATGTCGGGCGGTACCGGCACCATATGGGGAACACTCGTTGGCGCATTTATTATTTTTATCCTGACCAATATCCTGAATCTGTTGAATGTGCACTCCTTCTACCAGGAGATCGTCAAGGGCGTGATCATCATCTTTGCCGTACTCCTCGACTCGTTCTCCAAGAAGTCGAGATTGAAGGCGTAAGGCCGCGGTCTTACAGCGATGATTCATGTTATGACAAATGATACAATCAATATTATCACTAAGCCGGTGGTATGCACCAGCCCTATAATTTTACATTCGATGCGCTTGTAAGCGCATCGAATGTCCGCCACAGATGTGTCAACTGTAAGGACGGATCGATGTCCTCCGCCTGTTGTAACATGCGGGAAGTTGGCTTTCGACCCGAGTCGCCGAGCGGTATGGGCGAGTACATGATCCTTGAAAAGAAATATTTCCATGTGATCCCGGATGAATGGGATTAACGAGCTTGGCGATTTTGTGGAGACCTTCGAAGTGGGTTACTGGGGCGTATGGGTAACAGTTGCTGCCCTGACGCCTCCGATGATGTGGCCACTATCGGTGGCGGGCTGGCTGTACGGTAAAAGGCCGGAGTAAGGGTCGGGCGAACGGATATGACTCTGCTCCGCTTACGCGGGGAACGGGGCGTACCCCCGTTTCTTTTGGTGCATCAACCGATATGAGACAGACCTGTTCAATACAATGGGTGAAGCACTTGATTTTATCGGCAAAACGGGACATGAAAGCGCCCTGGCCCATCTTGACACATCCCATACGAACCTCAAAGAGGCGGATATGGAGGAAGCGGTTTTCTTTTATGGAAAGAAGCTCGGGAAAATCTACTTTTCGGATAACAACCGACGTTTCTAGGGGCCGGATGCCTGTATTTTTAGCGTATTCTGAACGCACTCGGTTCCGTAGGCCATAGCGGCTTCGAAACGGTGTAATGTCTCCGTGGCCGACACGGGAACATGCAGCCTGCAGCGCTATACGGATACTGCGGTTTCTTCTGTCCGAACCGCATAATGGAATTGTGTTGCGAAATATAAAATGCTATTTTACAATAATTGAATCAAAATAGATGTTTGCACCGTATGACTGGAGGGATTTTTTTGCGATTCGATTCAAAAGTAGTCATTGTAACGGGTTCAGGCGCCGGAATCGGAAGGGCCACGGCGCTTGCCTTTGCCGGAGAAGGAGCCTCCGTGGTCGTGAATTCCTTTTCAGGATCCGGCAACACGGTTTATAAGGAACTGACGAATCTTGGAAAGCCTGCCGTTTTTGTTCAGTCCGACGTATCGGAAGAGGCTGGTGCCGAGCTCCTTATTTCCAAAGCCGTGGAAGCGTTCGGCGGGATCGACATCCTGGTGAACGCTGCCGGCATCGTGGTCGGCGGAAACGTGGAGCAGTGTACGGTGGAGGATTGGGACCGTTCCATGAAAGTCAACGTTAAGAGTGTGTTCCTGACTTCCAGATTGGCGATGCCGTATCTTAGGCAAAGGAACGGTGTAATCGTCAACATCACTTCCACCGTGGCCATCAAAGGCGTTGCCAACCGGGCGGTATATAGTGCGACGAAGGGAGCGGTGCTATCCCTCTCCCGCTCTATGGCAGCGGAATATGTGGGCGAGGGAATCCGCGTCAACTGCGTGTGCCCCGGAACGGTCGTATCCCCCTCTTTCCGGATGCGTGTCAGCAATTCTCCCGATCCAGAGCAGGCCATGAAAAATTACGTGGCCCGTCAGCCGATGGGCAGACTGGGAGAGCCCGAGGAGATCGCCTCCGCCGTCCTCTTCGCCGCCGATCCGGGCGTTTTGTTCATGACGGGAGCGAATATTGTGGTCGACGGGGCGATGACGGTATGATCTGTGAAGGACTGTCAGGCCCATTCCACAATGCGAAAATATGTTGCGAGGCATGAAACTGTGAGGTACTATTTTAATGAAATAAGCACAGGTCGAACGAAAATTATGTGTACTTGGGAATAACCTTTTTTGGGAAGAAAGTTGAGATGAACGTGGGAGATATATCATCTGTCCAATCGGTGGAAAGAGCATTTGCAATAGTTGAGTTCCTATCGGATTATCCCAATGGTAAATCTCTTGCCGAGATAAGCAGGCATACGCAGTTGCATAAGAGCACGGCGCATAGGCTGTTGTCATCCCTGATTTCCATGAATTACATCATACAGGATATCGATACCAAACACTATAAGCTGACGCTGAAGCTTTTCTCCTTTACCGCAAAGCAGCTCGGCAAGCTGGATATCATGGCTGTTGCAAAATCACACCTCGACGAACTAAGTAAGCTTGTGGGGGAAACGATACACCTGGTGCTTCCCAGTGATACCGAAGTGCTGTATATTTACCAAACATGGTCCAATACGGTAACACCTTCGTTTGTGATGAGCGCGCATGTCGGCACCAAGCTGCCCATGTACCGGACGGCTGTGGGGAAATCGATGCTGGCGTATATGAGGCCTGCAGAAATCCAGGAAATATGGACCAGCAGCAATATTGTGAAGGTGACGCCAAAGACCATCACAGACTATGACATGCTGCTTTCTCAGCTGACCCAATGCAGAATGGAGGGTTACACCATCGATGACGAGGAAAACGAACTTGGCATCCGTTGCATTGGCATGGCGATCCTGGATTATTACAACCGCCCGTCGGCAGCTTTCAGCATTTCGGCGCCCGTACCGCGTATGACGGAAAGTCGGCTGAACGAGTTGCAGAATGAAATGAAAAGGACAGTCCAGAGCATTAGAATGGAAATTAGCGGCATATGACGCCGGCACAAATCCGTTGAGCAAGAAGATGCATTTTAATATATAAAATCTGAAAGGAGCAAATAAAATGGATCCCTTAATTATTGTCGCAACCCCAAATAACTGCTGGCTGCACCCCCAGGTCAAATATCCCCAGACCGTCGCCGATCTCGTGGAGGAAGCCTGCCGTTGCCGAGAAGCCGGTGCGGCCGTCCTGCACACCCACGGCCTTGCCGATATCGGCGAAGATTGCTGCACCAAGGGCGTTGGCAAGTGGGTCGAGGTCATCGAGGAGACCCGCGCAGCTACCGACATCCTGATACAGAGCGGCATGTCTACTCTGACTTTGCAGCAGCGTGTTGATGCATTCGAGAAAAAATCCGATATGGTTTCCATCATCCTGAACCATCATGACGAGGACTTCGCCGAGTGCAATACTGACGTCCTGCACCCCATGGAAGAGCTGGTGGAGTACGCCAAAGGCTGCCGTCAGTACCGAGTCAAGCCGGAATTCGAGATCTGGCACTCCGGCTCAATCTGGAACCTGAATCAGCTCATCAAAGACGGTCTGCTGGACAGCCCCTATATTAACACCATGTTCTTCGGCTGGCCTGGCGGCACCTGGTCTCCCGCGACCGTGAACGAGTACTTCTACCGCCGCAACATGATGCCCGATAACTGCAAGTGCGTGGTCTCCATCATGGGACGCGAGCAGATGGACATCCTGGCGGCCGCTATCCGCAACGGCGACGGCGTCCGTGTCGGCACAGAGGATTATCCGTTCAACCAGCAGGGCAAGATATGTGAGGCATATGAACTGGTCAAAGAGATTGCGGATATTTCCCGCAGCCTGGGCCGCGAGGTCGCCACTCCTGAGCAGGCGAAAGAGATACTGGGCATCTACCGGTAAGAAATAAGGCGAAGCCTTGGGGCAATTATCGGTTTGTGCGGGATCCTGCCGTACGCATAAGCATGATTTAAAGGGGATACAAGGTGAAGAGTTTGAATGTGGCGGTAATTGGCGCCGGCTGGATCGGCGGTATACACTGCGAGTGCTACGAGCGGGTCAATTCCATGATGGACGGCGTCCGGGTCCGCCTGCATACGGTGGTGGATATCATTGAACCCGCGGCCGTGAAAGCCAAAGAACGTTTCGGTTTCCTGTGCTATTCTACGGACTGGCACGACGTGACCGACTCTGATGAGATCGACGTCATCGACGTTTGCATCGACAATATATGGCACAAGGATATCGTGATCGCCGCCATTGCGGGGGGCAAGCAAGTTATCTGCGAAAAGCCACTGGCAACCAGCCTGGACGATGCGGAAGAGATGGTCAGCCGTGCGGAGGAAGCCGGGATCGTGAACCTGATAAACTTCAATTACCGCCGCGTACCTGCCATTGCGCAGATCAAGGCGCTTATCGAAAGCGGCGAGCTTGGTGTACCCTATCATATCAAAGGAGTTTTCCTGCAGGATTTTGGCCTGACTTCTCCCATGAGCTGGCGCTTCCAGAAGGATAAGGCCGGAGCCGGCAGTATCGTCACTATGGGCGCTCACCTGATCGACCTGGGCCGTTTCCTAATGGGCGACTATGCGGAAGTATGCGCACTGGGCGCTACCGTCATCCCGGAGCGCGTCGTCCCAGCCACGGGAGAGATGGGCAAGTGTGACGTGGATGATGCCATGACTTTTATGGCGCGGTTTAACAGCGGAGCCATCGGTATGTTCATGACTTCGTGGGTCTGCCACGGAAGGAAGCACCACTGCGAGTTGGAGATATATTGCGAAAAAGGCAGTATGCACTTCAACAGCGAACGGCTCAACGAGCTGAAACTCTGCCTGGCCGACGACGGCCACTCCGGAGGACTGAACGGGTTCCGCAACGTTCTGGTGGGCGCAGATGGTCCTTACGGAGACTTATTCAATCTCAAGACCGGCATGGGCATCGGGATAAAAGAGTCCTTTACCCTCCAGATCCGTGAAGCGCTCCGAGCGATCGCAGACGGCGGCAGCGCAACGCCTGATTTCAGAGACGGCATGATCTGTGAGAAGGTTACCGATGCAATCGTCAAATCCACCGAGGCGCATACTTGGGTAAAAATAGACTGACAGAAACAATATCAATAATGGAGGAGGTAGATAGTTTGAACCAAGTGATGACCACTATCTATAATATTGGTTTACTGCCTACTATCAAGCTCGATACGCCGGAGGAGGCGCTGCCCCTGGCCGGCGCTTTGATTGAAAGCGGCATCCCCATAGTGGAGGTGACCTTTAGAAGCAGCGCGGCGCTGGAAGGTATCCGGCAGATCGCAAAATCCAATCTTAGCGTTCTTATAGGCGCAGGCACGGTGGTCAATATGCGACAGGCCGAGGAGGCGCTTGACGCGGGAGTGTCCTTCATTGTCACCCCGGCCGCAAACCGAGAGCTTATTGAGTTCTGCGTGAGCCGGAATATTACCGTTTTTCCGGGCTGTGCGGTTCCTAGCGATATAGACCTTGCCATGACGTTCGGTCTGGAAGTGATTAAGATCTTCCC
>AGTN01242623.1_pt1 | contig 18551 bp, 16 predicted proteins | sample 314218 | NCBI WGS metagenome assembly AGTN01 (sample SAMN02954264, study PRJNA73603) | bioreactor metagenome | biome: terrestrial; feature: non-aerated bioreactor; material: poplar woody material; isolation source: poplar biomass | place: USA | collected 2006-12 | reverse complement strand
AGACACTGCCGGTAAACAGCCCGAGGATGAGTTGCCCGAGGAAGCGTTGTAGCGGGCGATGTATTCCGGAGGAATTCAGGCGGTTGCGGGCGGGGGCGGCATCGCCTTCCTGTCCGTAGAACTGGCGGGTGGGTCCAGCAGCAGGGCGACGCCTTTTTCCTCGCCGCCCGTTTGCGTGCTGACCCAACGGTCGCAGAATTCTTCGCGTGTGTAGGTGAGCAGTCCCTTGCCGGGGTCGGCTACCTGTATTTCATAGCCTTTCCGGTTTTTCCTTATCCCGTACACCACCACGAAGTGTTCCTGGTTCCAGTGGACGATGCAGGGCAGGGGGGCTTTTTCCGCCAGCTTGGCGAAGGTGAGGCGCCCGCCCACGGTGTGGAAGCCAAGCTTCTCCGCCGCCTTGCTGATGCCGAGCAGCGAGACGCCGTCGCGCCCGATAAAGCAGTTCCCGCGCAGGTGTTCCAGCGTGTACCGCTTGCCGTAGTGTTCGGACACCATGCCCAGGCAGGCGGGGCCGCAGTCCATCGCGTCGGGTTGTTTGGTGAAGGGGAAGGACATGATTTCTATTAATTTAAGCGATTTATTTCATCGCTTGCCTGTTGTCCTTTGTATTTATTTGTTGTTGAGTTAAATCGATATGTAACTGTAAGAGACACCGAACGTGAATCTATATTTTTGTCATACAACATATTGATTTTTCCGTAATCCATTTCCCATTTTACTGTATTGGTTTTGAAAATATCGTTGGCGGCAAATTGAAGTGATAACCTGTCTTGAAGAAATTTTTTCGCAACTTTCAAATCAATACCCCATGACGCCTGCATAAACGCCACTCCACTGTGCCCGGCCGACCTTCCCGAAGCATCAACCCGTAACGTCCATTTTTGTGGGAATGAAAATGTATTGAACCATTTACCGCTGAAAATAGGTTTATTGTAATTTTTTTCAATATCTTCAAGGTCTAACCGCTGCCACATTATCCCAGATTCAAATTGGGGACGCCAAATACCGATAGCAGGCGAATAGGACAATCCGACATTGGCGCTTCGACTACGTTTTACATTTTCGTCCCGAAGTAAAATAATAGGTTCGTCTTTAAATTGTTGCGGAATGGGCTGCATCGCATCTTCATTTATGGAATATCCAATCATTGCTTGCAATGCTTTCCATGTGAACATCGCTGAAAAAAGGTTTTCGATTTGTGGCTGTAACAGGGGATTACCGCTTTCGTAAATAAACGGCGAACTGTATTGGACATTGCTTTTTAATTGATTATATGACGGATAAAGCACTTTCCTTTCAAAACCAACAGTGGTTTGAAAATGATCGTTGGCATATAACAGCGAAATATTTGGAAAAAATTTATTGTATTTTTTTGATTGCTCCTCATTTTTTATATTGTTTTGAAAATAATCCATAACAATGTTTTCGTATCGGATGCCTGCGTTTAATCCGATTTTGCCCATTTGCCTTTGATACGCAACGAATAAAGCAGTACGGTTTTGAATGGCTTTATCGTTGGTATTCTCAATCCCCAACTCCGGATCATTGATATTATATGTTTGTAAAACACGTGTATGGGAATATTCCGTTCCTAAGTCCAAAACTTCGTTTTCCACCGCGTATGACAATATTCCTTTTGCCGCATACAGATTGTAATCCCTTGTTCCTTTGGTGCGTAAGATCTCGTTGGGAGATTGAGTGTAAAACGCATCCATATTGTCTTCTTCATTTCCAGTGACAACGTCGGAGTGTATATTTACCGAAAGTTTCTCCGTCAATACACCGTTGTAGTAGGCATTTACACTATGGGTATTGCGAGGAGAACTTGAGCTGGATTCCTGTAGGATTTTCTCTGAGATATTATTCCCGGTATGTTTAATATCGTTGCTTATATTACCCCACCATTTGGTATCAAGATTGGTATAACGTATACCTGTGGAGTGTTTTTTATTGGGGTTGAAATTTAATCCGATTACCGAATTGAGACTATTGTATCCGGCCTTTTCATTATTCTTATAGATTTGCTGTTGTTCATTTCCAGGTAAAAGCATGTGTTGTGTTGCATCAAAATCGGTCTTATACTTGTGATGATTGTAAAAAGCAGAACCAAATATATCCCATGCGCCGGTGCGATGATTAAGAGAAATATATTCACCGCCCGAAAAAACACTTGCTTGTTGACCGCGTACATATAACATGCCGCTCAACCCCTCGCCGACCGGTTTTTCGGTAATGATTTTGATAACCGCTTTTGCCGTTGCATCATACGCTGCACCGGGCGACATAATTACCTGTATATTCTTAATATTACCCGGTGAGAGTTGTTCGAGTTCTTTGTTGTCGCGAACCAGACGGTTGTTGATATATACAACTGGTTTACCTTTTCCAAAGACGGTAAAATCGTCATCTTTTCCACTTACAAACGGCAATTGGGCAATTACTTCGTTGGCGTTGGTAAGAGTTTCGAGAACGGTGTTTTTTACATTTGCCACAATATTGCCATTTTCAATCTTAAATACTTTTCGACTTCCATGAATAACTACTTCTCCCAACTGTGTATTTTCAGCTTTCAGTACAATTGTTTGTAGTGGTTTTACCTCTGCGGTTCGCGTTTCATACCCAATAAACGAGATTTGCAAGAAAGCGTTTGTAGTGATTTCCGTTTGCAGAGAAAATTGACCTTTGATACCAGTAATGGTTCCGTTAATCATTAATGAATCAGGCAATAAGTACAGCACAACATTGGCAAACTCGATGGGCTGGTCATTTTCATCTATAACAATGCCCTTAATTATGTTTTGTCCATATATAGAAAATGTTGTTGATAACATTATGAATAAAACTATAATAAAGAAAGTAGAACTATTTGTTTGCTCTTTTTTGTACTTTTGTTGAACTGCAATATTACTTACTGTATCCATATATAGATTAATTTGTAAAGAATATTCGAAGGGTTGTTTAATAATTTTACTTTTTTGAATTCAAATAACTCTCAATATTCAAGTGGGTTATATTTTTATTTTAGAAGTAATTGGAATATATTCATTCTTCAAAAGACAACTCATAACATGATAAAAATATTTTTTCATTGTTATTTACTCTAAATATCTATAATTGCACATATGACATTTTTCTTTCAAGCATACACCCCAGAGGTCTATCGAATAGGCTTTTGTTCACTTTGTAATTTTTTAATCTGCAGTTTTTTAGTGTACATTGATCTTTCAATTCGCAATTAAAACATTCAGGGATATCACTAATTTGAATATCTCCCCTAAATAATCTAATGTTATCATTTGAAACCCATGTATCTTGTAAGTTGTCTTGTTTTAAATCCCCTAATTTGAATTGTTCCTCTCCAAAAGCCATAACACACGGATATACAAAACCATTAGAAGCGATTGCAATACGATTTGTTCCTGCCGAACAAGATATAATATCAGACTTTTTATTACCTGCATTGAGAGCCATCGGATCTGTGTATTCTATTTCAACTTGGTCTTTATATTTTATTATAAGATTATTAACTTTTTCCGTTATAGAATTAATCTCTCTGGAACTAAACAATAGATTATTGTTTTCTAAAGCTCTACCTATTGGATCAATCGTTAGAAAACCAATACTCTTAATACCTAATGATAATGTAAATTCTATAAAATCTTCAATAAATTCATAATTTCTATGATGTATTGTATAAGATAAAGTTACATTTGCATTCCGTTTTCTCAATTTTTTAATAGATGTAATCAATTTTTCAAATGCCCCTTTTCCTCTTAGGAAATCATGAGTTTTAGAATTATGTCCATCCATAGAAATTGTTAGTAAAACGTTGGGTAAAGACAAATAATCAACAATATCATCATTAATTAGGACTCCATTGGTTAAAATATTGAATCTCAGTCGGTAGTTGACAATTTCTTTAAAAAGAGAATTGAATTCCGGATAAAATAAAGGTTCTCCTCCAGATATAACAATATTATAAACATTATAGAATTCCAATTCCTGGAAAATTTTTCTCCAGTAAGATGATTCAATTTGGATTGAAATAGAGTCGTGAGGAGAAGATGCTTGAAAACAATGCTTGCACTTTAAATTACATCTATGAGTAAAATGAATCTCCACATTTTCTGGCGTATTTGTCACCGGAACCTTTGATTCTATTTGATAATTAACAAAGAATCTCTTCTTTATCGATTGGGTAGTAAATAATTCTAAAAAAGAGTATTTCTCTACTATCTGAAAAAAAGAAGAAATATCAATGTTCTGTTTTTTACTTTTTAAATAATTGTTTAGATCTTCAAAACTCAAACAATTCTCACTGAAACATTTTAATAAATAATATAAAGATCTACTAATACTAAGTATCAATCCATTTTTTATATCAATTGCTCTATATTGTTCAATATATTGAGGATCATTTCTTAAAACCCAGCAATCTTTTAATATCCATTTCCTATTATCTTTTCCCATTTTTATCATATCCAATTATATTTGAAAATAAGAGGAGAAAATTCTCCTCTTATTTATTAAAAAATTAATTCAGTTAAGTTGTTTCTACAGGAGGATTAGTAGTGTTACAGCAATGGTTCACACCTTGAACCCCCTTACTCGCTTCTTCTTCACTATAAACATTAATACCCCCATTAAGATTTTCTAATTCATCATCAGTTAACAGATCGATTATTTTTGATTCTACATCCTTATTATTCATAATACTTCGTTTTTAAAGATTTTCTATTCATCTCACTTTTCGGAATGACTTCCGATTATTATACACTACAGTTTCGTCAGATAGCTATCTCTTCACGAAATACATCTATCGGGCATATCACAAACATCATAATTTTTTCCCCTTAGCTACTATTTTTCACTGTTCCGGGGCAACTTCCGGTAAAATAAATTTTGCCACCTCGTGGATATTCGAAATTACCGTGTTTTTGTTATCTTTGCAGCGCCTTTCTTTGTTGGTTTAGTGATACTTCCTGTTAGCTTGCTTTCATGTTTGGTTGTTTCGCTTTCCTGGCGAGGGAAGGCTTTTTTTAGTTCAATTGACTTACGGGCTCTGAATCCGTTTTGCCTTGTTGGTTGCTCTGTTTTTAGTGAAGCGGTTTCATTTCAATAATTTCTCCCGAGCTGTTTTTTCTTACCCAAACAGGTTCACCGTCAATATAAATAAGTTCCCACTCACTTTCTTCAGCATTGGCTGTTCCTCCTTTTACCTGAGCCATGGCTGCATCCTGTAATACATCGGCACGTTGCATGAACGTGTGATTGATACTTGTTTTCCGGTTCTTCATACTCTGTTTTTTTTATGGTTTTTAATCCGGGTAAAGGTGAGACCTTTTTTTGGAACCGTTTCTAACAAACCTCTAACATTTGTCTAACCAATCTAACAGAATACCGTCTGTTATGGTTTTTTAACTATCTCCCTTTCTTCTTACCTGTGTCTTACTTTTCGCGGTATGTTTGTATTCCTGTTATATTTGCACGGGAAGTAAATATGTTACCGCACTGTGTATGAAACGAATCATAAAAAAAAACTTGTCGCTTTATCGTATCCATAAAATGGCTTGAGTAAGGAATGGGAAGATCAGTTGCAGGATGCTGCCGATAAACAACCCCAATATCAACTGTGTGAAAAAGCGTTTGTAGCGGATGATGTAGCTCCAGAGGAATTTCAGGCGGTTTCCGGCGGGTGCGGCATCGCCTTCCTGTTCGTAGAACAGGTTGGTTGGTTCCAGTAGCAGGGCCACTCCTTTTTCTTCGCCGTTCGTGCGCGTGCTGACCCACCGGTTGCAGAATTCTTCCCGTGAGTATGTAAACCAACCCTTGCCGGGGTCAGCAACCGACAGTTCGAATCCGTTCTTTTTTTCCTGACGGCATACACCACCGCAAAATGCTCCTGCTTCCAATGCACGATGCATGGCGGTGGCGCTTTTTCCGCCAGCTTGTCGAAGGTTAGCCTTCCGCACACGGTTTTGAAACCGATTTTTTCCGCTGCTTTGCTGATGCCCAGCAACGAGAGTCCGTCGCGCCCGATAAAGCAGTTTTCGCGCAGGTGCTCCAGCGTGTACCGCTTGCCGTAGTGTGCGGCTATCATGTTCAGGCAGGCGGGGCCGCAGTCCATCGCGTCGGGTTGTTTCGTGAAAGGGAAAAGCATATTATAATCTGTTTATTTCATTAGTCGCTCCTTGCCCTTTATATTTATTTCGTGTGGTATTGAATTTATATGTTATTTGCAGATTGATTCCTCGATTATCCCTATCATTCCATTTATCAAAATACACATTATCCGCATTCATTGACCAACGTTCCAAGTCTGTAGCAAATATATCCGTGGCGCTTAACACAAAACTTAATTTATCATCAAAAAAATTCTTACTAAGTTTTATGTCAGTTCGAAATCCTAATTTATAGGTTGATGCATCATAATTACCTTGAAGATTACCTCTCATATTTAAAGTTAACTGGTAATCCTGAGGTAAAAGAATAATGTTATTCCATGTATATGAATAATATGGCTTATTAAATTTAAAGTTTTTTAATTTGAGATTTTGTTTATAAAATCCAATAGAAAATGTAGGCCTCCAAAAAATAAATTTTGGAGAATAACTTATATAGCTATCCAATCTTTCACTGTTTGGTAGATTTATCATAGTAAAAAGGCTGATTGGCTTATCCTCAAACTGGTCCGCTACAAAAAGTAAGTTATCTTTAATCCAATTATACGATACTTCTAGTTGTAAATCTTTCCACCCCAACATATATGTTAGCCTGTTGGTAAACATAGGCTTTAATGAAGGATTTCCTCCTTCATAGTTGTAGGGATTATTGTAAGTAATAGAACTTCTTAAATTATAATAGTTGGGGCGACGGACTACAGTCTTGTAGCTAAAAAGCATGTTTATATCTCCATTTTTATAAGAAAGCGACAGTGTTGGAACCCAATTATTATGAATCCGGCTTTGTTCATTGCTATATTGGTTATTATAAAAATATTTAAAATCAATGTTTTCATAGCGTAATCCCGCATTTAATGAAAAGTTACCCCAAGGGTAAACGTACGATGTAAAAGCTGCAATCAAGAATTGTTCAGATTTGTCTTTAGTGGAAGGTAAATCCTCAGAAACCTCATTGTTTAACATGTCGAAAGATTGATCATTGTCGGTATAGGAACTTTCACCGCCAAAACTTATTTTTCCATTGAATAATGATTTTTCAATAATGATTTTTCCTGCATACAGCGAATAATTGGTTTTATTGTGACTTTCCACAACCGTATTAGTTCCAGTTATTATATTTTTGAAATCTGACGATTGTCCGGTTTCATTTCCCCCGATTACGAAATCACCCTCAAAATGGATAGTAGTTTGATTTTTTATTTCGTTATGGTAATACATATTCACGTAGTGTCGATGCGTTTTTCTATCCGTTAGGTTAAAAGAGTTATAATTATTGTCGTTGTTTTCATCTATATAATGGTATGTGTTTCCTCTAAAGTCCCAATTATCTATGGGAGAATGATTATACTTATATTGTATTCCAATGGAATGAGTAGGCGAAAAGGAGTAGTTTGAACCGACAGTTGTCTCCCAAGAATTTGTATTTGACTTTATTTTCATATCTTCCTTTGTCATGAAATCGTGCTCTAATAAGTATAAAATCGTCTGGTCTCGTTGGTTTTGTTCACTTACAGTCTTATCGAAACTTATTTTAGTGAATACATCAAGTTTATTTTTACGAAAATTTAGATCCAAGTAATCGTAATAATCGAAATTACGTCTCTTACGCATAAAAGCGAAAAGTGATCCGCTTAATCCTTCCCCAATATTTTTTGTCGTTGTTATGCGAATAACAGCACCCACAGATGCATCATATTGTGAACTTGGATTTAAAATTATTTTCACATCCTTAATATCAGAACTATTCAATTGTTTTAATTCTTCGTTATTTTGGAGTAACCGATTATTAATGTATATAAGAGGGATGCCTCTTCCGAAAACTGTAAAACTTCCGTCTTTAGCACTCAAAAAGGGTAGTTGACTAAGAACATCATTTGCGGTACCTAATTTACTGAAAACTGTATTTTCAATTTTAGCATTTAGACCATCAGACTCCATTTTATACGAAGGAGAAATTACGGTTACGACAAACTCATCAAGTTGCTGCGATAAATCGTTTAAAATAATTACACCTTGGTCTAAGTTAAGGACGGGGACATATCTGGTTTGATATCCTATCATCGAGATTCTGAGAAAGGCCTTTTCACTGATATTTGATTGCAGAGAGAACATACCATTATTATCGGTAACAGCACCTGTTATTAGTGTCGAGTCTGGGAGTGCATGCAAGGTAACATTGGCAAACTCGATTGGTATATTTTTGCCATCAACAACCACCCCCTTTATTTGAGCATTAACTGAAAGTTGGGATAATAACAAGAGTAATAAAAGTAAATATTTATACATTTTCAGTAAGTATTAAAGTTCCATTGTGGAGGAAAGTAAGGCTTTTTTTAATTGATTTTCTCCTTTATACATAGAACAGATATTAAAATGTCCATTCTCGAATTTATTTTTATATCTATACCATCCACAGCCTCCAGTACAGATAGGAAGCAAGTTGCATTTCCTACATTTTCTATCTAAAAAGGGAGATAATTCAATCATATATCTATAAAAAAGAGATTTATTTATTATTTCTTTTTTATCAATAAACCCAATAATCTTCTCTTTATTTGACACGTCATTCCAACACTTGTAAATTTCTCCTTCTGGACCTATAATGTAGGAGTTAATAGAATTAATCATACACCCTTTTCTTAGCCTTTCAGGATAATACTTAATATTGATACCGCACCGATTAAAAAATTCGTATAAATCAACAATAGATTCTGTATGAATACATTTAGAACATAAAGATTTGTTATCTTTTGTTTCTTCCCTTATAAAACCCGGATATATATGTATATTTTTAGTAGACCATCGTTTAGTTAAATTCTTATATAAATCTATGTATTCATTCTTATTTTTATTGTTTATATTTATTCTTATTTGAAATTGGCAATCGGAAAGTTTACTTACAGCGTAATCTATATTTCCAATAATTCTGTGAAATGATCCTTTTCCCGAATGTAATTTTCTTGTTTTATTGTGTGTGTCTTCCTTCCCATCAAGAGTTATTTGAATAGACGTTATCTGTTGTTCTTTAAAGTAATCTACGACTTCATTAGTTAGTAAATATCCATTAGTTATAATTGATTGATAATTTATAGGAATGTCTATCTTCTCTTTTAATTCTAAATTTATTTTTTTTATTATCTCAAAAGCAATTAAAGGCTCTCCTCCATACCATGTCAAGTTAATTTTTTTGCGTCCTTATGTTCCTTTATAAATATACATAAATTATCAATTGTTTCTTTATTCATTGTTTTCTTATGTTTACTCAACTCAAAACAATAATCACATGAAAAATTACATGATAATGTTGGTACTAATATTAAATTCAATATATCATTATTATACGAACTTAATTCATATTTAAATTTACTTTCTTGAAAAAACAATCCGACATCTTCAGAATCTACTAATACTTTCTTATTCATCAACAGAGATAAACTATCTTTATCTAATGAGGAATAATCTCTATCTTGAATGATATCATAAGTTTCTCTGTTTACTTCTGAAAAGAAGCAACTCTCACTATTGAAAATGTAGTTTTTATTGTTTTCAGTAAATAAAAAACTATATGGTGATGTAATTAATGACATAATTATTCTTTTGTTAAAAAAAGGACGATTAAAATTTAATCGTCCTTAAACTGATTAAACGATCTTATGATGCTCTAACTCTTTAGCTATTAACGTTACAAGCAGTGTTTGTTTTACAACATGGCGGTGGCGGCTCTTCATCTCTGGTTCCCCCTTTTATTGTATCCATCGAAACTTCGCTTAATACTTCTTCGTCTTTTAAAATTTTTATTGTATCCATTTTATTCAAATTTTAGGTTTTTTTAATCAACTCGTCTTTTCGTATTAGTTTTCCAATATTAAATCGGCTACCAGATAAAATATATACTTCTTTAGGAGTAATACTATTATCTGTGAATAACTTTTACAAGAATTAAATCTCTTGCATTACCTACTCGCTACTATGCTTCACTTTTGGACGGCTTTCGGCAAAATCCATTCTCCAAACCCATGGGTGTTTGAAATTACCGTGTTTTTGTTATCTTTGCAGCGCCTTTCTTCGTTGGTTTAGTGATACTTCCTGTGAGCTTGCTTTCATGTTTGGTTGTTTCGCTTTCCTGGCGAGGGAAGGCTTTTTACTATCCATACTGCGGTTTCTGAAACCGCTTCTACGTTATTCTTATTCACTATTATTCATAACCTCACCCAATTCATTATACTTTCTAAATAAGAAAAACAGTTACAGGTTTTATTGAGATTATCTCAATTAATTATTTCCCAAGTTCTCACTTCACCAAATAAACCGCACGCTATTAAACGGCCATCTGGCGAAAATTTCACAAATGTTGGCTTTTCATTCTTCAATTTAGTCGGATAATCTACAAATTCTCCGGTTTCAATATTCCATACTCTTACAGCTCCAAAAACACCGGATGCAATATACTTTCCATTGGGAGAGAAGCAAACGTAATACGGTTTCTCATTTTTTAATTTAGCAGGGTAGTCAAAAAATTCCCCTGACTCAATATCCCAAACCCTTACAGCTCCATATACACCCGCAGCAATATATTTGTCATTGGGAGAAAAGCATATGAAAAGTGGAGTTTCATTTTTCAATTTTGTTTTATAATCCCTAAATATATTTGAATTAATTTCCCATATTCGAATACAACCGTGAAGTCCTGATGCAATGTACTTTGCATCACTTGAAAACACGATATAATCAGGTTTCTCATTCTTTATGACAGTAGGATAACTCAATGTATTTTCCTGACCTAAAAGATTAATCACAAAACAAAAATGATTTACTAGTAAGAAAATAAGTACTTTATACATAATGTTCTCTTTTTTTGCAATTGTCATTTTTTGAGCTAAAAAGATAAAATGGAATTCAATTTTCAAAATCTGATAAACATCCATCTTGTAAAAAGAATGTAGAAATTAAAATATAATGATGAAGGTATACTATATTTCCTTTTACAAATTATTATTCAAAAATAATTTCTTTATTTGGATCTATTTTGAAAGTTATAGACCTTGCAACCTTATTCTGACCAAGGGGTATTTCTTCCGCATAACCAATTACTTCTGAACAATCGACACCTGTCCAAAGCCCATCGATTGTAATCTCCTTTCCAGTATTTACACCTCGTAATTTTGCTCTATAGTATATGTCTAATTTGTATCTTTTTACTGTTGCAGTGGCATTCACTGTAGTGTAAGGAGGAACTCTAATGGGAAAGTTATAGGTCTGTGAATCTTCTTTTGTTTCGGATTCACCAAATGTATAAGTTTCTCCAAGAGAAGTACCTAACGTAATGCTTCCCTCCCCAAAAAATGGAACTTTTACAGTTGCAGTTTGACTATAGTTTAAAGTTAGGCTTGTTTGATTACTGAAACTTGACGTTTTAGTGGCTCTTTGGGTAAAAGATGTAGACATACCTTGCTCAAGCGAAGTTCTGTTTGTATATGTCCATCTTGCGACAAAATCGGGTTGTTGCACTAAAGTGGCAGATTGATCATTAAAGAATTCAATACTATGAATTACAAAATTATCCAATGGAATTATAGAAAATTCTTGTTTGCCATTAGTGCGGTATTTATCGAAATATATCTTGGCATCATTTGCTCCAATAACTTCGTAATATATGTCCCACATACCACCACTTCCTTGCTTTATAGCATCAGCATTTTCTAAAATATAAGATTCCTCACGTACGTCACCGATATTAAAATTCCAACAAGCTCCAAATGAATTATTATTATCTTTAGCATAAAGCACTCTGACATCTGGTTTATCTTCGTACACTCCCATGGACAATAGATTGTTTGTGTTATCTCTGATGAGAATGTAGTATGTCAGAGGCATAAAAGATAATCTGAATTTTTGATTATTATTATCATTCTTATTAGCAAAAATCAATTCTCGGCCAACACCTTGAGATTGTAAATATCGTTTAGATGAAGAATTTTCCTTTACAACAATATTAAGGTCCATATCTCTTATGTCCCATAATGAATTATTAGCATTCGCTCCTCTTAATTGAATATTATTTACTTGCAGCTCCGTTTTAGGAGGGTCGATAATATTTCTAGTAGCTATACTATCTAATATTTGTTCTGAATTTTCAGTTTGTAAACTGAGACTGTGTTCATTAAATTGACTTACTTCTTCTGTATTATCACAGGAAAATAAAAACAAAATAAAGCCTATCGTGTAAAATATCTTTTTCATAATGATTAAAACTATTTATTTTCAAGAATATCGTATGAAACTCGCAATTAGTAAAATTCTTGTGTCAGAACAATTCCCATGCTCGTTACATAACTTAATCTCAAATTTTTCTACTCGTCACGCTTTTCGAACACGCGTCCAACTTTTACCATACAGCTTCCCGGCCATGCACCGGTTGGAATTGCTGCACCGTTCCTCTAAATGAAAAATGTGTTTAGTTCATCTTTCTTTCCTGAACAGCTTCCAGTAAAATCAGTTTCCTTAACCCGTAAGGGTTTGAAATTACCGTGTGTTGTGTTATCTTTGCAGCGCCTTTCTTTGTTGGTTTAGTGATACTTCCTGTGAGCTTGCTTTCATGTTTGGTTGTTTTCGCTTTCCTGGCGAGGGAAGGCATTCTTTTGGTTAAAAGACACTGGCTCGCGGGTTCTGAATCCGTTTTGCCTTGTCGGTATTTTGTTTTTAGGGAAACGGTTTCATTTCAATAATTTCTCCTGCGCTGTTTCTTCTTACCAGATAGGGTTTTCCGTCAATATAGACAACATCCCATTCGCTTTCCTGAGTATTGGTCGTTCCTCCTTTTACTTGGGCCATCGTTGCACTCTGTAATACATCGGCACGTTGCATGAACGTGTGATCGATACTTGTTTTCCGGTTCTTCATACGTTGTTTTTTTAATGGTTTTTAATCGGGATAAAGGTGAGGCCTTTTTCTGGAACCGTTTCTAACAAACGTCTAATATTTGTCTAACCAATCTAACAGAATGCCGGTTATTATGTTTTTTTAACTATCTTCCTTTGTTCTTGCCTGTGTCTTACTTTTCGCGGCGTGTTTGTATTCCCGTTATATTTGCACGGGAAGCAAATATGTTACCGCATTGTGTATGAAACGAATCATAGAAAAAAAACTTGTCGCTTTATCGTATCCATAAAATGGCTTGAGTAAGGAATGGGAAGATCAGTTGCAGGATGCTGCCGATAAACAACCTCAATATCAACTTACCGTAGTGTGCGGCTATCATGTTCAGGCACGCGGGGCCGCAGTCCATCGCGTCGGGTTGTTTGGTGAACGGGAAGGGCATGATTGTTTTATTTTACTTTAAACGATTTATTTCTGCATCACCGACACCAGTTCCTTTGTATTTGCTTTTTGCCGAATTAAACTTATACCGCACGGTTAACTCGATTTTGCGGCTGTCGTACCGGTTAAGTTGAAAAAATTCCATTTGTTGGTTGTACAGTAAGTTTCCGTCTTTTTGTCCTCTGAACAAATCGTGTCCTTTTACGGCTATGCTCAATTGGTCTTTGAAAAACGATTTTGTAATTCCGGTATTTATCACAAAAATATTTTCAGTCAAATAGATATTCTGTACATTCCCTTTACCCTGATAACTCATATCCAGCGTCAATAAAAATCCTTTCGGCAGACTAAACGAATTATTGAATGATGCCATCGGCATGAGCTTATTCAACACAATGGGTTTATCGTTGCTTGTGATAGTAACCCATTGCTTTACGAACCCGCTGCTCAATTGAGGCGCCCATATGCCGAATGTGGGTGAAATATTGAGAAATGCCACCAAACTTGGCAGTTTTTCCAGATTACGGTAAGCAATGAGAGAAACAGCCGGATTTTCTTCCATTTGTTCCGTCCAGTAAATAATAGCGTCTTTTTCGTTTTTATAGCTGACCATCAGTTGCAGGAATTTCCATGTGCCCACCAATGTTACATCGTGAATAACCGAAGGTTTCAGAAACGGATTCCCTGTTTGTAATGTAAAACGGTTTCCGTAAAATATGTTACTGCTTAGTTGCCGGTAAGTCGGGCGTTTGGTTTTGGCCGTATAGCTCATGTGTAGATTTATCTGTTTCAACCGGGTTCCAAACGAAACATTAGGGAACCATTGATCATATCGGCGACTTTGTTCATCAATCTTTACATCGTTATCGAAATAATCGGAGCGGACATCCTCATAGCGCAGTCCTGCACCAAATTGCCCGATGGGAATTGATCTTGAATATTCCACAAAAAACTGTTGTTTTGTTCGTGAATAGTGGTGTTTGACGATGGAACGATATTTTCCCTGTTCCGATATTCATCTTGGCGATGCGTATTGGTATATTCGCTTCCCAGTGAAAACTGCCCGCCAAAAACAGGATACGAAAATACCAACTTAGAGGCAATAAGCCGGTTGGTGACGTTGTTTTCGGAGTTTACTACCCGGTTATCATACTCTTGACTTATTTCGGTTACGAGCGATTCCGATTGTGATTGGTGCGTGTAAATATCGGTATTGAAATCGACTTTCAAATCGCCGAAACTGCCGTTATAATAGGCATTGAACCGATGTCCGGGTTTATCCTGACTTTTTTTTCTTCTTCGCTGGTCCATTTATCATAGAAAACACCGTCGGCAAGTACTGTGCTGTTGAGTGTTGAGAACATTCCGGAGGATGGAAACAGGGAAAGCGTATATTTCATTCCCGCGGAATGTTTCGGTGAAATTTCATAATTTATGCCGGCAACTCCGGTTAACGTTTCGGTGTTGGCAGTCGAATATTGCGTATTCTCTTGTGTCCAAAGCGTATCCACATAGGTTTTTTGCCATATTTCGCTCTCATGTAAGGAGGCATTCCGGTTGTACTGTAACGTGCTGAAAACGTCCCATCCGTTACGGCGGTAATTCAGGTTAATTTGCTCCGTCAAATTGGTGTTTTGCGATTGCCAATAGCTCGAACGCACATCAAAACTGAATCCGTCGCCTGTTTTGCGCACGGTGTTGATGCGAATAACGGCTTTTACCGAAGCGTCGTAGCGTGCGCCCGGATTGTTCACGATTTCCACATCTTTAATATCAGTTGAGTTCAGGTTATCCAATTCCGACACGTCGCGCATTTCGCGGTTATTGATATAGATAATGGCCTGTCCTTTTCCGAAAACCGAAAACTCGCCGTTGTCGCCCGTAAGGGACGGAAGCCGTTTGAGCACATCGTTGCCGGTTCCGGCTTTACTCAGCATCGAATTTTGTACCGAAGCTACTATGGCATCGTCTCTTAAACGAATTTTCGGCAAATCGCCTTTCACTACCAGTTCGTCAAGCTCCATGGCTTCCGGTGTCAATACAACGGTTTGCTGTGGTTTTGCCGGTACGGTTTGTGTTTCGTAACCCATAAACGAAATTTTCAGAAATGCATTGTCGCTGTTTCTGTCGGTGTTGAGTAAAAACTCGCCTTTTTCATCAGTTATGGTTCCTGTGATCAACACTGAATCCGGAAGTGAATAAAGCGCCACATTGGCAAACCCGATAGGTTGGCTTTGTTTGTCAATAACCTTTCCTAAAAGGGATTGTGCGGAGAGTGTAAAAGACGTCATAATGACTCCCACGAAAATTAAAATAAACGGTTTCATTTTATATCTTTATTAAAATTGTTTACGTGTGCGTTTTGAGATTAAAACAAATTTACACTTACAGATTGAACATCAACTTAACATAGAATGAAATTTCTTGGATCAATTAAATTATTATGCAGCAAATCAATTATTTCAGGAATAATTCCTTTCATATATATACACATACTGTGAGGTTTACAGAATAACCCTTTATTATGAAAATAAGCGTCACTGGGACAATGTAGTGTACATATTTTTTTCCAATTGCAAACAGAGCATTCTTTTATGTTATTTACATTATGGGCTGTTAATATTTGAGTAATATGATTATTTTGAATCGCATCATTTAGATTATCTGTGGTCAAAATATTTCCATAAGAAAATTTTTTTTGCGTGATAAAATCGTCACAAGGATAGATAGAACCGTCAGTATCGAATGCCAATGTTAACTTACCCGCACCACAAGGAGACACGGAGCACATATTATATCTTTTTTTATTCAATAAATTATTAACTAGTGTTGTAATTCCTCTTTCAGAAATATATTCTTGTGAATTTTGAATTTTACTATTATAAGCATTGATTTTTTTTATTAATTCAAGGTTTGTGGATATTAAATTATCTATGTCTATTTCGTATTCAATATTCCTTCCTTCTCCTGCAGGAAAAAAGAGATTAAATCCAAATTTTTTGATTCCTTTATTTATATAATAATCAAAATATTCTAAAATTTTATACTGATTAAAAGAGTTTATTACACATAAAATACCAGGAATAACGCCAACACTTAGTAAATTATCTAAACCCCTATGAACCCTTATAATAGAGCTCTTTCCGTCTGAATAGCATCTTTGTGAATTAGTTTCTTTATCAAACCCATCTATACTAATACCAACTCTTATTTTTTCTTTTTTTAATAATTCTGCAATATCTTTTGTTATTAGAGTAGCATTTGATTGTATTGAAATAGTTATATTATTAGAAATCTTACTTAATTCTTTTGTTAATGAAGATATATCTTTATATCGTAAGATAGGTTCACCCCCATGTAAGCAAAGGATAAATTTTTGATCTCCATAAATATCTTTCATTTTTTTCATGATATATACTATCATATCATTACTCATAGAAAAATATTCTTTATCTTCAGATGTAGCATAACAATAAGAGCATGCTAAATTGCATTTTCTAGTATATTTCACCACAATATATGAAGGATAAGATAATTGAATATGATTATTGCTTTTATCATATAAGTCTTCTTTAATAAGAGATTTACCGTTAATCTTTAATAGACTATTTTTAAACAACATGTTCAATAAATCCATATTTTTTGGATACATTTTTTTAAGATCTTCGAAGGAAAGAGGTTTTTCACAAAGAGCTAAAATAATATTTCTATACGAGTTGTGAACTATTTTCCATAACCCGGTTTCTTTATTTATTATAATAATATAATCTCCATCCGTTACATCTATAATAGATATCCCTTTCATATCGAGGATGAAGCTCTTAGTATCTCTTTTTTTTATTGGCATTTTATATAGCGAATTAAAGTGTCCATATTAATTCCATAAATTTCTCTGAGAAAAGACGTAAACTTGTTTTTATGTATAAAAAAGTAAAACATATTTCATATAAATGTGCTATTTCCAACTCAACATGATAAAATTGAGTCTGTGTTAATTATAGTTACAATTTCGCTCTTATTAGCGTTGCAATACAAAAGTCCTTCATTTTTAAGGCACTCTATCATATTTAATAATTCTCCTGGAGATAAAGCATTTAATTGTTTTATATTTTGTAGATCTGTTAATGACAAAACTTCTAAATTACATTTTGTTAAGATACACCAATATAGGCTATCTGTTTCAAATTCAAGTTCTTTTATATCCACATTGTTAAATGATTCTCTATAATAAATGATATTATCATTATTTATAAGCTTATAATCATATTTATTTTTCAAATAATATGATTCAACCGATTCAAAGACATCCCATAATCGATTATAATCTGTTTTGACAAAATCCATTAATAGTGTGTATTTATCCTCCTGATTTATATAACCGACAGGCATAAATTTTAAAAAAAAAGATTCATAATTATTAAGCTGGATTTGCTTTAAGATTCTAAAATATTTTGAATTCTCAGTTATAGCTAAAAACGACATATTATGTTTAAAAGAACCGGTAATTAGAAAGAAACGCAAATAATGCAAATTCTTAATACTTTCCTTAATATGTTCGGTTGTTTCTTCTAACAAATTTCGTAAAACATTTGCTCCGCTAAATTTTAATCCGTAATAAATTCCCCATTTTATACATAAAAGATTACTTGCAAAAGTATTCTTTTTCTTGATTGCAGAAAGTAACTCTGAACTTGGAGATTCATATCCTATTTGGACTGTTTTAAATCCTGCCAATACCATCTTTTTTATAATAGAAGGTGTTATGTCCTTCGTAATAATTTCTGCCATTAATATCTCAAACGAATTATATTTTGAACGAAGACTAATTAGTTTATCCAGAAAAATCTCAAATTTATTAATATCATTTGCAATAATATCATTATCCAAAAAATAAAAACGGGAAAGTTTATATTTTTCAATAGCTTCTGTAATCTCATTGATGATGATATCTAAATTTTTTGTTCGGAATTTATATCCTGAATTTAAGAAACAAAAACGACATTTTTTCCAATGGCATCCCCTTCCTATTTCAATGGGATATCGTAATTC